>Ga0315321_10005127_pt1 | contig 10005 bp, 5 predicted proteins | sample M180m21515metaG_FD_203464 | JGI IMG/M metagenome (GOLD analysis project Ga0315321, IMG submission 203464) | Ammonia-oxidizing marine archaeal communities from Monterey Bay, California, United States - M1 80m 21515 | ecosystem: Environmental > Aquatic > Marine > Intertidal zone | place: USA... | reverse complement strand
GGTATCCCTACATAAGATACAATTGATCCCCCACTTACTGATTTCCTTCCCGCTTTGTAAGGAAATTGTTGACCACCTAATAAAGTCGGATCTGAGGTACTGTAATCACTGTAATTATTATACCCATAAGAAATAACCATAAAGTAATATTTCTTAAAGTTAACTAAAGTTAAATCCCCCTGTGCAAATGCATCTTGTGTTACTTTAAATGAATGCCTAATTCCTTCATCTGTACCATTTACCATTTCTGTTGGAATTCCAGCGCCTAAATTATCATCGAAAGGATAATTAATAAGCTGAGTTACACCATCTTTAATATCGCATTGAGCGATTAACCTAGCTCTATCTACATCGCTAAGCTCTGAAGGATCGACAGAAGCATCAACAACTTGATAAATTTGATAGCCTTGGAAAACGTATTTAGCAGAATCTTCTGAAATACCGTAAGAAACAATAATAGGATCTAATTCTTCATATGCTTCAACAGTTTCTGTTTTATTTAAGTACAATAATAATTCTTTGTCTAGCTCTTGAATGGCCATTTCAGGAGAATCTGGCCCATTTAATATTCTAAAGCAGTTGTCAAACAAAGCTTGTGCTTTATCATCTGCTTTTTTTACCAATTCAACAGATTGAAAAGGATCTCCAGATGATGCTTTAGCATAAACAACACCAAAAGTAATGTTGTTTAAAGCTCCCGGTTCCAATGTAAAAGGACCCGCTGCTTGAACAAATCTTCTGTCTCCTTTTGGATTTGCAGTACTACCAAGTCCAGTAGGAGATTGTTCGCTCCAGAAAAATCCTGGATCTGTACCTCCAGTAGCCCAGTTGTAAGGATCGCTATCACCAGGAAAACAATAATCAGTTAAAATAGTAGTTGCATTAGCATCCGATGAATTACCTGTTCCACCGTAAACAAAAGGGGTGTTGTCTTTCCATTTACCTTTCATGTAGTTGTAAAATTCGATTGCGATTCCTGGATCACCATAAATATTACCTGGAAGCGTTCTATCGAAATAAGTGAAACGTTTCATTCCGTACCTTTCATTGTCAATTGTACCATCACCATAACCAATACCTAGACCTTTATATGGAATACCTAAATTGGCATTTGCTAAACTGATATCTGTGGTTAAAGGGTTATCTAAACCGTCATTATCTTGATAAGGTCCTTCAAAGAAATCTACTCCGATTGCTGGAGGATTTGCACCTATAGCTTGTGCACCATTACAACCGTCATTATCAACAGCATCTGCATTATAAGAATATCCTAGTCCTCTTTCAACATCACATCCAACATAATCATCTTCAGAACAACCTATGTCAGAATCAACCCAGACAGCGAAAAATGTATTGGTAAGTTCTTGAGTTGATCGATTAATCATTTCATAATTATAAAATGTCATGGAGTTAATTTCATCGTTAGTTGCAAAAGCAAATGCTTGAGCTCTAATCTCCATACCAATTGGATCACCTCCAGTTTCTGTGTGAATATTACCCTTATCATTAAATACCCACCACATGTTATAATCTCCATATAATGTTACCTTTCTGTTGGTTCTACAGTCTATCTCTCCAGCTAAATCATACCAAGGGTAATCACCATTTTGTGGATCATAAACTCCAGGAATAGATCCGGGTCTATCATAAAAAGGAGCTAAATAAAAATCCTGAAATAATCCTTGGTCTCCGTGAGCTGGCCAAGTTAAAATACTAGAAGGAATAGAGTAACCAGGGAAATCTACGTTTACATCACAATCTGGATCTTGAGAGCATTCATACCATGAATTAAACTGCTCCACTTCTTGTCTTGTGGTAATGTAAAATTGATCGTATTTAACACATTCTTCAGGTTCAATTTCAGCAGGACCGTAATCTAAATAACCTAAATTTATGTTTCCTGTACCTGGAATAGTTGACAATGGACCTGTCCAAAAATCGTTTCCAGATCTAAAAGTTAAAGCAGCTAATTTCAGCTGATTGTTAACATCTAAACCACCCATCCATAGTGCTCCTGCGTAAATAACCTTCTCTCCAGATCCCTTAGGAACTTCATAAGCAGCATCATTCTTTGATCTATCTTGCCACATAGAACCACCTGTTTCAATTAAAGCAGAAACATTGTTAAACTCTAGAATCTTCCTACCAGTAGCAGGAGTACAATTTGCAGCTTTTGCTTGTAATAAGCCTGTATTGCTACTAACACCGGATTTAGCAGGATCATTCCATGCTTTAACAGATGTTAAAACAAAAACTAAACCTACAAATAATGAAACTATTTTTCTCATATTATTAATCTTTCAATTTCTTTTATTCAATCTTAAAAATCTAACTTAACACCTAAACGAATTTGTCTTGGAATTCCATAGTTATATGGATTATCTGCCTTCATTGCATAGTAGTACCTAAAAGTTTGTTCATTGTTTTGCGTACTAATTGCATTTTGAAATTCGGCTGCATTTAAGTATCCATCATCATCAACATTTCCTGTTGCTCTAGAAACATTAAGAATATTAATAGTGTTAAATAAGTTTCTTACCAGCAAATAAACATTAAGGTTTGCAGATTTACTTTTCTCTTCTCCAAATTTCAAAATAATATTTCTATCAATTTGTAAATCTGCTCTAAATTGCCAAGGCTTTCTAGATCCGAAAGGTTCACCTTCTAAAACTGCTTGAGGAGGAGATAAAAGTGCTGATCCAGTAATTCTTTCTTGACGAGAATAAGGAGTTCCTGATGCAAAATTAGCTACAAGATTAGCACCTGTGTTCTTGAGTATTTTTTTACTTCCAATCATTGGTCCGTTATAATCCTTTCCATCGCCATATCTATAATCTAAAGTTGTAACAATTTGATGTCTTTGATCATAATCAAATGGATAGATAGTTCTTAAGTTAGGAGCATCAGAAGCAATTAAAGTTTGGGCTGCATAAGGATTAGAACCTGTTCCATCAGCAAATTGTAATGTATATGATGTTCTCATAGTGACATTTCCAGACCTTCTTAAATCATAAGCAACAGTAATACCTTTTACAGTACCAAAGTCAATGTTCCCCCACGTAGTATAAGTTTGAGGATAGGCTCCAATTTTATTAACTAAAGCAACCTGATTTCTCATCTCTCTATAAAAAGCAGAAATTTTAAGCGATGAATTTTTATTTAAAACCTGTTGAAACCCTAATTCGTAATCTATTGTTTTTTCAGGCTTTAAATCTGGATTATTTACAATACCTACATTACCTGTTTCAAGGTAATAATAACTAAATGGATTTAATCTATTTCCAGTTGTTGGTCTTTTAGTTAACACATCATAATGAGCAAAGAACAAAGCTTCATCAGAAATTGGAAATGAAAATGCAATTCTAGGCATTACGTTAATTTGAGGTTTATAATCCTCAAAAGCAGAAGAGCTAACATTGTCTGTTGGTGAAACGTCTTGAGCTAAATAAGGCTGAGGAATAACAAACCCGCTAGGTATAATATCCTCTAAGTCGTTTACAGCAATACCTTGAGCTGTGTACCATTGATCTCCACTTCTATATCCATTAATACCAGTTGGTTGATTAACATCATTAACATATACAACAGCATCAGAAGGGATATTTGATGGGTGTATAATATCTTGACCATCCAATTCGCTTACTTCAGCAGCTGTTCTTGTAGGATAAAGTGAAAATTGATCTTTTAAAACATTTTGATTTGCATCGAATCTATCAATTCTAATACCTACGTTAAAGATCAAATCATCAAAAGAAAATTTATCCATTATATAACCCGAAATGTAAATAGGTTCAAATGCGCCAACTGGTCTTGTGAAATTACCTAGTTCATCTTTTGCAGTAAAAAACTCATCAAAGCTAGGTCTTCCAGAAATCTTTTTACCAGTATGATCATATCCGTAGTAAGTAACATAACTAGATCCCTGATTTAGCAACTCATCAGCACTAAACATCTCTAAAGTTAATTTTGTTGGATCTAAAGCATCTACATTAACAAAAGCTGTTCCATCAGTATTCCAACCTAGAGCTTGTCTTACATTGTAATCGAAAAAAGATTGAGCATCACCACCAGAGTAATCTCCAGGAGCACCATTTAGAGTAGCAAAATCAACATTTAGTAAAGAACCAAAATATGTTAATGAAGCTTGAGATTCATCAAGTGCTCTACCATAATCAGTATGAGAATTTGTAAGTTGTCTCATTAAACCCCAAAGACCTACTGGGGAGACTCCGAAATATCTATCTGAACGTTGCTCGTATTCAAAACCAATGGATAATGCATGGTCACCAATATCTGCAGAACCTATTCCTGTAACACGAAATTGATTAGTGTTTTGCTTACTAGAAGAGTTGTATGCATAACCAATATTTCTCCATAATCCGTAAACATCTGCAGGACGCATCCCGTTCAATAATGCACCTCCATCTAATAATTGAGTATAATTCTCATAATTCCCCGGAACGTTATCATAAAGCGTAAAATATTGATTGGTAATTGCAGCCATATCGTTATTAGCTTCTGATGGTGTAAATGTCACTTCAACATCATTAACACCATTCTGAACACGATCTATAACACCATTACCGTCAAAATCTGTAAACTCATAAGATCTTTCTTTTTCTATGTCAAATCTACCTAAGTATCCATAATTGAAATAATTATCACCATGAGTATTGTCTTCAGCAAAAGAATTAGTTTGAGAATAATCAACCATTAAAGTATAAAAAGCGTTTTTCACACCACCTTTCTTTGGTTGCTCGCCTTCTTCAAGAACTTGCTGAAAACGTTGAGTGAATTTACCATAAACTCTCCAGTCAATATCTCTAAACTGACCATAATTATCATAATTAAATACAGAGCTTGAAAAACTAGGTGAAACTCTGGTAGAATAAGCACCTGAACCACCAAAAGTAATGTTCATATTAGGACCTGCATTAACATCAATTTTACCGTTTAAAGAAGCATTTGTACTAGCAGCATTTTGTCTAAATTTAACAGTTTCGAAATCGTTAGGACTTAAAAAATCTGTGTTGTAAAATGCTCCAAATCCAAGACCCGTTGGTCTAAGAGGATTAGCTATTAAAGAATCTCTCATTGATGGCTTAAGTCTGTATTGATCAATACCTAGTGGTCTTCCATCAACAATGTTACTGAAATTACCAGAAACAAAGAATCCTAAAATTGGATCTGTTTTCTTTCCAGTGCTATCTTTTCTCATTAACAAAGGTCCTGATAAAACACCTTCAAAAAGATTATAACCATAATTATCTAAACCATAAGTGTTTTCACCAAGTTTAAATCCAGATGTTACAGCTTCAACACCACCAAAATAAAACCTTGAAGCACCCCTAGTTGTAATAGAAATAATACCACCAGTTGCATCTCCATAGTTAGCTGGTACACCACCTGTCATTACACTTACCTCTTCAATTGCAGATTTAGGCAACGAAGTAGATCCCCTAACCTTAATTCCATCTATATAATAATAGGTTGCATCACCTCTTGAACCTCTAACAGACGTAATGTTACCATTACCATCTGACTGAACACCACCAACAGTGGTAGCAATAGATGCTGCAGAACGACCAGGCATTTTAGCTAAATCTTCACGAGTAACAGTTCCACCTGAAGCACCACCATCTTTATCAATTAATGGAACTTTATAAAAAACAACCTCTACTTCACCTAGTAATTCAGTAGCCTCTTTAAGCTGAATTGGATCTAAAGGCAATAGCTTTCCACCTTTAACAACTAAACCTTCTACTCTGTAAGTTTGATAACCAACAAACTTAACCTCTAAATCATAAGAGCCAGCATCTAGATTACTAATCTTAAATTGCCCCTCCATATCGGTGGTTGCACCGCCTTTAATATTACCAAATTGATAAATAGCAACATTAACAAAGGGCATTCCTTCAGACAATTCATCCAGGACTTTTCCCTTAATACTTCCTTGAGAAAAAGCAGTTGAAATTACTAAAAAAGTGAATAAAAATGGTAGCGTAAATCTTTTAAACATATACTAAATTTAAGTTGTACAACTGAAAAAAATTTTCATTTTAAATCGTTGTTTCCTATTTTCGAACAACACACAAAGAAAACAATTCTTCTCTAAATTTTAACATTTTTTTAGAATTATTTAAATCATAATGTTAATTTATTCTATAATAAAATTATAAAATATTAATAGTCAGTAAAGTAAATTTTAAATTAAAGGTCGATATAATTGAGTTTTCGGTAAAATAAATCATTGCTTTGTAAATAATTTCTTCCAAAATGATTCACTTCGTTTGCCTTTTTTAATTCTTTTCGATTTTTTATTTGACTTTTTCATCATCTTTCGAGTGCTTTTATCTTGCAACTTTTTGTGTCCTTTCAATAAGTCCTTTTCGGCATCTTTTTGATCCTTAATCTTTTGCTCTTCAAGTTTATTCAAACGTTTTATTTGCTGTTTAGTATTGCCGGTCTTGGGCTGTTTTACTTTTTGAGCAATAACAGAATTTACTCCAGTAAAAAAGAACAATGCAATTAAAATTAAAAAAATACGTTTTTTCATGTAGTATAAAATTATAATTTTACTTGTTATAATACCTATTTTGAAATTAAAAATCTCACATATAATTTTAATTACTATAGCTTGTTTATCATTAAGCTCTTGTGTTAGGAACAACAACTTGGTGCCTTATGTTCCAGTAGATTTATACATAAACTTATATCTACCTAGCTATTCTAATCTAAATGCAATTGGAGGATGGGCATACGTATCTGGAGGAAGTAAAGGAATAATAATTTATAGACAAACTGCTGATGTTTTCTCAGCATATGACAGACATTGTACACATAACGCTGACAATCCATGTGGAAGTGTTGATGTTGATTCTACCTCAACTTATGTAGAATGCACATGTGATGGAAGTCAATTCCAACTTTATGATGGACTAGTAATTAAAGGTCCTGCAGCATTTTCTTTAAAACCCTACAGAACTTCTTACAGTCTAACTAGTAATGTTGTTCATATATACAATTAATGAAAAAACTTATTCTTCTATTTTGCCTACCATTTTCAGTTTTAAACGCTCAATACGTTGATACATTTAATCACGAACATTCTGTTGGTTTTGGCTTAGGAAACACTATTGGAGTAATTACTAATTTTATCTCTACCACAAATAATAGAGCAGCTTTATTTATAGATTACAAAAAAAGAGCAGATAGTATAACTTCTTTAAGGTTAAATGTGATTTGTGACTTACCATTTAGAGAAAACAACATAACCGAACTAAACAACTGCTACATAAGTGCAGGGGTCGAAAAAAGACTATTATTTATTAAAAATGAAAAAATTAATTTTTATTACGGAGCAGATATTTATTACAAAATGAATATTAAAAAAGGAAGATTAATTCCATTTTCAACTTTACAATATGGTTTTGGAATTATGGGATTAAGTGGAATTGAATATTCAATAAATGAAGTATTCTCATTTTGCTCAGAACTTACAATAGGAGCTGGAATACATCAGAATGATGATGGCTATGTAGACCCCAATACCAGACGCTTTTTATGGAACTTTAGAGCCGTCAGCCCTAAAAACTTATCCTTAGGAATAAGACGACACTTCTAATTGCCCTTAAACTGAACTTTTCTTTTTCTTTTAGATGGGTATACATTATCATCTTGATTAACATCTGCCAACCTTCCAGAAGGATCAATAACAATTTCTTCAATTTTATTTAACTTAACATCAATAGAAAATGTATATTCTGGGTAAACCCATGGCCAATCAGGCAGGATTGTTTTCTCCGAACTGTATAAATCCTTTCCTTTTTCTCCTCTCATAATACGCAAGGGAATATTATACCATTTTGACGTCCCGTCTTTAAAACGAATAAAAACATCTATTGGCATTGGAATATCTTTAACTCTTGCTAATGTAATTTCTGTTTGATCACCCATTTTATTAACTGACCTTATAGAATAATCTACCACATTTATAGTTGAAATGAACTGTTCGAAATACCAATCTAATTCTAGTCCGCTAACTTTCTCCATCACTCTTTTAAAGTCTTGTGGAGTTGGGTGTTTATACCTCCATAAATAATAATAATTTTTCATCCCTACCATCAGAGCACTATCTCCTATAATGTAACCAAGTTGACTTAAAAATACAGCGCCTTTATTGTAAGCATTTGTTCCATATACATAATTTCGTTTATAAAAATCTGCATGAGTAGATAAAGGCTCTTGAAGATCAGAATTAGCTAATCTATAATAACCAGCATATTGTCTAGACAATGGGTTCATATAGTTTGTGTTGTATAAATGATCCATTGTTTTATACTGAGCATATGTGCAAAACCCTTCATCCATCCATTCATACTTAGACTCATTAGTCCCTAACAAACCTTGAAACCAGCTGTGAATAGATTCGTGAACAGTAACACTTACCAAACCTTTAAACGAGCCACCAGCTGCAATTAGAGTACACATGGGATATTCCATTCCTCCATCGCCACCTTGAATAATAGAATATTGTTTGTATGGATATTCACCAAAGTTTTTGTTTACAAACTCAAAAGATTTAACGGCATATTCCTTTAAATTTAGCCAGTTCTCATTCAATGAGTCGTCTAGATGTAAATAATGAATAACCATACCATTATTAAGCTGACTAGTGTCGTGAATGAAATTAGGATCTGCAGCCCAAGCAAAATCATGTACTTTTTCTGCTTTAAAATGCCAATTGATGTTTTTGTCAGTTAATTCCTTGAGAGGTTTCTTTGTGTCCTGATATCCATAACCTACTTCATTTGAGTTTTGTAATAACCCAGTACCTCCTAAAACATAAGATGAATCAATAGAAATTTTCACATCAAAATTTCCCCAAACACCATGGAATTCTCTACCTATATAAGGATTCGTATGCCATCCGTCTTTATCGTATTCACACAACTTTGGATACCACTGTGTCATAGAGAAATCTACACCTTCAACATTGTGTCTGCCAGTTCTTCTAATTTGAACAGGAACCTGACTATTAAAATCCATAATTAAGGTGGTTTTGCCATTTGGTTTCAAAGGCTTATCTAAAAACACTTCCAAAATTGTTCCTTCAATATTAAATTTTAAATCAGCATTTTTCTGAGAAATTGATTTAATATTATGATATCCTATTTCATCTTTATTTAAACCTGCTATTCGATCTCCAACTCTAGAGTCTGGATCTTCAATTGTTCTAGATCGTACGTCCATCATTGAACCAGGTTGGAAAGCATTATAATACAAGTGATAGAAAACTTTAGATAAAGTATCGGGAGAATTATTAGTATATACTAATTCTTGATGACCAGAAAATTTATTTTCTTCAGCGAAAAAATTTATTTCCATTTTGTAATCCACATGTTGTTGCCAATAGCCACGTTGTGACAGCAATGAAAAACAAGTGAAAAATAAACTAATTGTAATTGTAACTCTTTTCATTTATATAAACATTTCTTTTTTTAAGTCTAACCATTCTAAAGTACTGTTGCAAAAAATATCCTCTACAACAGATTTTTCAAGATTCATTTCTTCAATAAACTTGCCAATCTCCAAATCTCCTAAAGGAAACGGGTAGTCACTTCCTAATGTTATTCTTTTAGAACCTTGTAGTTTTAAAATATATTCTAACATTAATGGATCATGAGTAATACAATCCACCCAATACTTTCCGCAATATTCTCTCGGATTAACAGGGTTATCAATTGCAACTAAATCTGGTCTACAATTAAACCCATGTTCTATTCTACCTAAAGTAGCTAGAAAAGAACCACTTGCATGACAAAAATTCACTCTTAATTTTGGATATTTATCAAAAATGCCTCCAAAAATCATGGAGCACATAGCTCTTGAAGTTTCGGCAGGCATACCAACCAACCAAGGCAACCAGTATCTACCCATGTGTTTTTTACCCATCATATTCCATGGATGAACCATTACGGCTAAACCTAGTTTTTCACATGCTTC
>Ga0315321_10005125_pt1 | contig 10007 bp, 7 predicted proteins | sample M180m21515metaG_FD_203464 | JGI IMG/M metagenome (GOLD analysis project Ga0315321, IMG submission 203464) | Ammonia-oxidizing marine archaeal communities from Monterey Bay, California, United States - M1 80m 21515 | ecosystem: Environmental > Aquatic > Marine > Intertidal zone | place: USA... | reverse complement strand
TTCCCTACACTCCCAGAGGCAAGAGTAATTTGTCAGCCTGGATGGTAGCCCGAAGTGATGGGGAACAGTATGGCAAGCTAGATGTTTATACCTTCCCCAAACAAAAATTGGTGTTTGGTCCTAGTCAGATGGTGGCTCGGATCAATCAAGATGCGGAAATTTCTAGGCAGATTTCATTGTGGGACCAACGAGGATCAAGTGTTATACAAGGAACTCTTCTGGTTATTCCGATTGAAGAGTCTCTGGTTTATGTGCGACCCCTTTATCTTAAAGCTGATGCTGGTAAGATCCCAGAACTTAAGCGTGTCATCGTAGGTTATGAAGATAACATTGCTATGGAACGTACTTTGGAAGAAGCGCTGGGGAAAATATTCACAGGCTTATCTCGTGAACCTGAGGATAGAGGTCAATCAATATCTGGTGTTCACTCCTCTTCTCCATCGAGATCTATCAAGGACCAGAAGTTAATTTTAAGCAAGAGCGACTATGAAAATATTCGCCGTACTTATCGTCGTATTCTGGAATCGCAGGGAAAGTTGGATCAATCATTGGCGTTATACCGCAAAGAACTTAAGGGCTTTGGAAACCTTCTAGAAGATACTAAGGTTTCGCCGCAGGTTAAAGCGACTCCTTCTCCTTAAGTCATGTTGGATTTATTTGGAGTGTTATCCGTAAATAAACCTAACTGATTGGTGACTAATTCTGTATCGTCGATTGGGACAGGATAATTGCCATCGAAACAGGCAGAGCAGAACTTCTTCTTGCCATTTTTTAGTACTTCCATCATTTTTTCCAAACTGAGGTAGGAGAGAGAATCGGCGGCCAGATATTTCCGCGTTTCTTCTAGGTTGTACTTGTGGGCGATCAACTCTTCTTTGGTGGGTGTATCTATGCCGTAAAAACAGGAATACAAAATAGGTGGGGCTGAAATACGAAGGTGGACTTCCTTTGCCCCAGCATCCCGGAGCATTTTTACAATCTTGCGACTGGTGGTGCCACGAACTATGGAGTCATCGATGATAGCAATGCGTTTTCCGTCTATCATTGTTTTTACTGGGTTTAGTTTCAGCTTCACGCCAAAATGTCGGATCTGTGATTGTGGTTCAATGAAAGTCCTTCCAACATAATGATTTCGAATTAAACCCATTTCAAATGGGAGATTACTTTCTTCTGCAAAACCCATTGCTGACACTACTCCCGAGTCAGGTACAGGTACAACGATATCGACCTCAGCGGGGCTTTCCTGAGCCATGGCTCTGCCCATATTCTTACGTACGCTGTAAACATGCTCTCCAAATAGAAAGCTATCAGGACGAGCGAAATAAATATGTTCAAATACACAATGTTTGGTCTCTACTTTTTTAAACGGAAAAAATGATTGTAATCCTTGATCGTTGATAAGAATCATTTCGCCTGGCTCAACTTCGCGAATAAACTCAGCTTCGATAAGATCCATTACACAGGTTTCTGAAGCTAAAATATAAGCCCCGTCGAGTTTTCCTAGACAAAGAGGTCGAAATCCGTGTGGGTCCCGGGCGGCTATCAACTCGGTCTCTGTCATTAGAACAAGAGAATATGCACCGCTTACCTGCTTCAAGGCATCAGCGGCGCGGTCTGCAAAAGTTTCTGCTTTCGACTGAGCCATCAAATGAACGATGATTTCACTATCGTTAGTAGATTGGAATATGGCTCCCTGGGCACCCAATTCTTTGCGAATAGTATGAGCATTAACAAGGTTACCATTATGTGCCAGTGCTAACGATCCGGCTGAATAGTTGATCAGGCAAGGTTGGGCGTTAACCAACTCGCTATTTCCTGCAGTGGAATAACGGTTGTGACCAATGGCTAAAGGGCCTGGAAGCTTGAGGAGTCTATCTGGGTTAAAGATATCTGCAACCAGCCCCATACCTATCTCAATATGTATATTGGAGTCGTTGCTGGCGACAATGCCCGCGCTTTCTTGTCCACGGTGTTGCAGCGCGTGGAGTCCGAGATAAACCAGGTTAGCGGCCTCGGGGTGACCATATACTCCTACTACCCCGCATTCCTCATGTAGTTTGTCGAGCATAGTTCCCCAGTGAATTTTTCCAGATTTTTTTTAATAGTTCGATTTCTTGTTTTACAACTTCTTTCCCATTGATTGTTATAGTGAGATGAGAACCACCCACTATGCCGATTAGAGAGAAGTCGACAGAAAAATCTTTGGCTAAATCTTTAATTGCATTAATTTGTTCTTTGGAAAAAGAAACAATAATCCGCGACTGAGTTTCCCCGAATAACAATGAGTCGTTTCTTAATGTGGATTCTATCATGAGTGAGGCACCTAAGGTCTCACATCCTGGCGAGAAACAAGACTCTGCTACCGCGACGGCTAATCCACCCTCAGAACAATCATGAGCCGAAGAAATGAGATCTTTTTGAATTAGTTCTCGGCAAAAACTTTGAACTTTTTTCTCGTTTTTTCGATCCAGAACGGGAGGTTTTCCCTCACTACAATCAAACATGACTTTCAGGTATTCAGTTCCTCCTAATTCTTCTCTGGTAAAACCAATAAGGGCGATTTGATCTCCGGATTTTTTAAATCCTTGAGTCATGACCTTCTCCTGATTCTCGATTAGGCCAACTACTGCAACGGTGGGGGTTGGGTAAATAGCATCCCCTTTAGTTTCATTATAGAGGCTGACGTTTCCACTAACCACTGGAATATCAAAAAACTTGCAGGCATCACCCATCCCTTTCACTGCCTGTTGAAACTGCCACATAATTTCAGGTTTTTCTGGATTGCCAAAATTCAGACAATTGGTCAGTCCTATTGGTTTTGCTCCAGAGCAGACAACATTTCGACAGGCTTCGGCAACTGCAATAGCAGCACCCTCATAGGGGTCAAGATAGCAATAGCGGCTGTTGCAATCTACGGAGATAGCCACTGCTTTATTAGTATCCTTGATTCTTAGAACAGCCGCATCTGAGCCAGGCAAAATAAGCGTATTCAGTCCCACCATGTGGTCGTATTGCTCGTAAACCCATTCCTTGCTGGCGATATTAGGGCAAGCTAGAAGTTTTTTTAAAGCCGTATCTCCACGTGAAAAGTCGAGGAAGTCGCTAAGGTTTGTATATACGACCTTATCTATATACTCGGGGCGCTTTGCAGGTCGTTTCAAGTCCAGTGCTCCATCAACAACTGGAGAGATTGGCAGGTTTACTACTTCGTGTTCTTCAAACTGGATACGGACGTTTGGTTCTTCGACCACTTCGCCAATTATGGCTGCGTCCAGTCCCCATTTGTCTAGAATGGCAAGAGCCTCCTTTTCATGACCTGGTTTCACCACGAATAGCATGCGCTCCTGAGATTCGGAGAGTAAAATTTCATAGGGGACCATGCCTTCCTCTCTTAAAGGAACTTTTGATAGATCCATGAATACTCCGTTACCAGACCGATGCGACATTTCAAATGAAGATGAAGTTAGTCCTGCAGCTCCCATATCCTGGACTCCTACGACCCAGTCACACTGAAATAATTCTAGGCAAGCTTCGATCAATAGTTTTTCGATGAACGGGTCACCGACCTGAACTGTCGGTCGTTTTTCCTCTGTAGTTTCGTCAAACTCGGAAGAAGCCAGAAGGCTTGCACCATGAATTCCATCACGTCCAGTTTTAGAGCCAACATAAAGAATCTGGTTACCCACTCCGCCAGCACCGGCCAGAAAGATTTTATCTGTTTTTACCAGTCCGAGACAGAATGCGTTGACCAGAATATTGCCGTTGTAACAGGCATCAAAATAAATTTCTCCACCAACAGTAGGAACGCCGGTGCAGTTTCCATAACTGGAGATGCCATCGACCACACCATTGAGAAGGAAACGGGTTCGAGGATCCTTCAGTTCACCAAACCGTAAAGAGTTCATCAAGGCAATTGGGCGTGCGCCCATAGTGAAAATATCTCTCATTATTCCACCAATGCCAGTTGCTGCACCCTGATGAGGTTCAATAAAAGAAGGGTGGTTGTGGCTCTCAATTTTAAATGCTACAGCGAGACCGCTGCCAATATCTATGACACCTGCATTTTCACCCGGACCTTGCAGAACTCTGGGACTTTCGACTGGCAGTTTCCTCAAATAAGGCCGGGAACTTTTATAACTACAATGCTCGCTCCACATGACGGAAAAAATTCCTAACTCGGTTATGTTCGGGGTGCGGCCTATCAGATCAAGGATACGTCGGAACTCGTCAACAGTTAAACCATGTTCCTTCACTATCTCTGGGGTGATATCAAGGCTGGGTTGATTCTTCTTCGGTTTGTCCACAGTATTAGTAATTTGCAATAAGAGATTTAAAGATGAGTTGACCATCCGTGCCGGTTAACTGAGGGTCGGCACAACGTTCAGGATGTGGCATCATTCCCATCACGTTTTTTTGCTCATTGGTCACTCCTGCTACTGAACCTACAGAACCGTTAGGATTGGAATCTGCCGAAACGTTTCCCGATATATCGCAATACCGAAAGAGAACCTGACCTTTATCTTCAAGATTTTTCAAGGAAAACGAGTCCGTATAATAGCTACCGTGGTGATGAGCGATGGGAATTTTAAGAACACGTTTTTTTTCGCAGTGCAGAGTGAAAGGGGTACTAGTATTTTCAATACGAACAGACACGTTTTTACAGATGAATTTCCGCGATTGGTTCTGGATCAGCGTGCCTGGAAGCAATCCAGACTCTAGGAGAACCTGGAACCCATTACAGATACCTAAGACCTTGCCTCCTGACTTGGCAAAGCGGATAACAGAACTCATAATCGGAGAAAAACTGGCAATGGCTCCGGCCCTCAAATAATCGCCGTAAGAGAAACCGCCAGGTAGCACGACTAAATCAAAAGACTCCAGGTTAGCCTCTTCTTTATGCCACAGCCAATGGGTTTCCTGATTCAGTACATTTTTAAGAATATAATCACAATCGTGGTCACAATTGGATCCCGGGAATACGACAATGCCACACTTCATTTTATGCCGGTTCGATTCGTTTTGGAGTGTTATTCAGTGGGAACAAGGCTAAAACGGAAGGATTCAATCACCGTGTTGGCCAAGAGTTTTTCACACATTTCCCGTACCCTTATCTCGGCTTCCTCTTCCGATGAAGGAGCAAGTTTTATTTCCAAATATTTGCCTATATTCACATCTAGTACCTCCTCATACCCCAAGTCATTCAATGCATGATGCACAGTTTTCCCCTGAGGATCGAGAACACCTTCTTTGAATGTCACGTGTATTTGGGCAAGCATTTTTTTTAACCTTAGCACAGAAGTTTATTTAATTCAGAAGGCTTTGTAACAGGAAAATGCTGAAACCCAAAGACCAATTTTTGACCAGCCCAAAATATTATGATAAACAATGAGTTAGGAAGTTCCATTCTTAGCATTTTTCTTGCCCTAGTTTCTTTTCCGCGATGAAGACGCCAAAAATACAATTATTTTTATTTCTTCTTTTCTTTTCAATCTTTGCTCTGACTGGGCAAGGATCAATCCAGTCGGCAGATGGGAAGATTATGTTCTTTCTGACCCAAGCCATGGTTGAAAATCAAAGCGTGAGTTTTTCTGAGGTTGTTTCTGTGGAAAGCGCACCGGGGCCACAATTTTCTAAATATGGATTAGGTATGAGTATTCTGGCAATACCTTTTTACATTTTTGGTAAAGTTTTATCAGCTTTGTTAGGTATTGAGGCCTCTTTGGCAACACAATTTTCCGTAAGCATGATCAATGCTTTGCTTACAGCTTTCAGTTGTCTCATTATGTATCAATTTGCAACGAAACGGTTTAATTTTAGTCCGCGAACCAGTTTGTTGTTGGCTTCCGGGTTTGGGCTATCCACTATTGCCTGGTATTACTCTGAAGACTTTATGAGCGAGCCTGCCACTACTTTTTTTCTGCTGTCAGCAGTATATTTTGTGACGAGTAAGGACCCTGCAACGCGGAAGTGGGACCTGTTCACGGCGGGAACGTTTTTAGCGCTAGCGGTTTCCTGTAGGCTAGCCGTATTGGTGACCATACCAGGATTTATTATTTACCAATGGGCAGTGTGGGCTGAATCAAAAGAGAAAAATGTGAGTAAGTTAGTCATGGATTTAATGCGTCCAGCAACTCCTGTCGTCCTAGTCCTTATTGTCATTATGATTTATAATTATATTCGTTTTGCGGATCCCTTGGAAACTGGATATGAAAAGTTTGCAGGTCAGTTTGTGGTTGGTTTTTTTGGCCTTCTTTTTTCGCCGGGGAAGTCTCTATTTTTATTCAATCCCTTAACCGTACTTGGATGCTTGTCCTTCCCGCTTTTTTTCCGAGAACAAAGAAAAGCGATGTTGCTTTTTGGTTGGCTCATTGCTTCACATCTTTTATTATTTTCCTTTTGGGGAGACTGGCCTGGGGGTATGGGTTGGGGACCTCGATTAATGTTGGTGGTTATGCCTTATTTGATTTTACCTGTTGGGTTTCTTATAGGGGAGTACAAGCAAGTTGTTAGAATTCCAGTTATAATGTTACTGATATGCGGAGTTTTAACTCAACTACCTTCTGTTACTGTAAATATTGCCCGTTACTACTATGAGATGAGCCGGGACTTTGGCAGTCTTAGCTCCGAACGGATTTTATTCTCCCCGGAGTATTCTCAGTTGATTGGCCAGTTTAAACAGGTTGCAAAGGTTTTTGAAAGTTTAGATGATGACTTTCAGATGGCACAAATGGTTTCCCTGGCAAAAAAAGGTGAACGATTTCTGGGGGCGGATATTAGTGTGGTACTAGAAAACGGACTGGCCGTCAACGCGCCTAATTTCTGGTGGTATTACATGTATTTGTTTGGATATCCTTTTTATTTTTGGCTACTCCCTCCCGTTAGTCTGATTGCAGTCATAGCGGTCAGCGGTTACAAACTATATCGCGAAACTGACAATTCTTAACGCAAAATATTCTACTGGAAGATCATATGAGAAATAAATGGAACGATTTAGATGCTAAAGCGGCTATTGAAAAATATAAGGATGTCTCGGAGGAAATTGCTCTCCGAGTTTATACTTCACGGTTGATAGGTTCCGACACCTCACTAGTTCTCCATGGTGGAGGCAATACCTCGGTTAAATCGAGTACCCACAATAAGGTAAATGAAGAAGTTGCTGTGCTATACGTGAAAGGTAGTGGTTGGGATTTGGATACCTTAGAGCCTCCCGGGCTTCCTGGTGTTTTGCTTAAGCATTTACAGAAATTAAGAAGTCTTGACCAATTAAGTGATGAGGATATGGTCAATGAACAGAGAACACACCTATTGGATGCATCCTCACCCAACCCATCAGTGGAAACGCTTTTGCACGCATTTCTTCCACATAAGTTTATCGATCACTCGCATGCGGATGCGAGTTTGATCATAGCCAATCAGCCGGATGCTGAGAAAATCTGCAAGAAAATTTATGGAGACAGAATCGGTATTGTTTCATATATCATGCCTGGGTTTGCACTAGCCAAAGCCTCTGCCGAAGTGTATGAAAAAAATCCAAATGTAGAAGGTCTCTTACTAATTAATCATGGTTTGTTCACCTTTGGTGATACCGCGAAAGAAAGTTACGATCGGCATATTCATGCGGTGACTCTTTTGGAAGAGTTCATAGAAAACAGTAAGCCGAAGCTCTTAAACTCTCTTGAAGGCCCCGCCCTCAAAGCCGGAGAAGATACCTTAATGGAATCGTTGGCACCCTTACTGCGTGGACTCTATAAAGATAAGTCAGGTAAGGACTGGGTTTTGCATCACCGTGCTGATGCTGAGGCCAAGGCATTTGCTTCCAGTAAAGAGTGCGAGACATGGTCTCAGGTTGGTACCGCTACCCCGGATCATGTGATCCGTACCAAACAAAAACCCTTGCTCCTGAACCTCAAACAATGGCATGACCCGGACAAGCTGAGGGAGGAAATTCTTCAGGCTCTAAACGTTTATTGTGAAAACTATCACCAGTATTTTAAGGAAAACAAGTTTGCCAAAGGTGTGGATAAAACCGAACTGGACCGATTACCTCGAGTTATTTTAGTCGCCGGGTTAGGGTTGGTGACGATCGGCAACACTGTTAAAGAAGTTAAGGTTGCAGCAGATATTTATCAGCACACGATTGACATCATACATAAATCTTTCTCAGTGGGCACGTATAAACCACTCGGCTCCAGCGACCTGTTTGATATGGAATATTGGTCTTTGGAACAGGCTAAATTAGGCAAAAGCAAAGCCTTAGCTTTGCAAGGTAAGGTTGTCTACATCACGGGAGCCGCCTCAGGAATTGGTTTGGCTACGGCAAAATTGTTTGCCGAGCAGGGGGGTAATCTTTTTCTTACTGATATAGCGAAAGATAAATTGAACGAGGCTACTGAGATGATACGTAATAAATTCAAGGTTGGGGTTGTTGCTCAGGCTTTGGATGTGACGGATGAGCATGCCGTTCGCCAATCATTCAAGCAAGTAGTTCAAAATTTTGGTGGTATTGATATTTTGATTTCTAATGCAGGTAATGCTGTGCAGGGCGCGATCGGTGAGATGAATTTGAAAACATTACGCTCTAGTTTTGAGTTGAACTTTTTTGCCCACCAAGTACTAGCTTTTGAAGCTTTGGGACTCTTCTTGAGGCAAAAAACTGGAGGTGTTTTGTTGTTTAATGCATCCAAGGCGGCTTTCAATCCAGGGAAAAATTTTGGTCCCTATGCGCTCCCCAAAGCCGCATTAGTGGCACTCACCAAACAGTATGCTCTGGACTATGGGGCTCATGGAGTCCGCTCGAATGCTATCAATGCAGACCGAATTCGTACGGCTTTATTTTCTGAAAAAGTACTGGAAGAAAGAGCTGAGGCACGTGGGCTGACGCCTGATGATTACTTTAAAAATAATCTTCTGCAACAGGAAGTTTACGGTGCTGATGTGGCACAAGGTTTCCTTAATCTTGCCCTGGCTGAAAAAACTACCGGTAGTATACTAACCATCGACGGTGGCAACATAGCAGCGAGTCCTCGCTAGACATTGTTGGAATTGGGCAGGCTAAAGCTAATAAATTTTAAATATTTCTAACGTTAACGTACTCTTTAATATATTTGGGTTCTCCGAAAAAATCATATTACCCTAGGCTATTATTGCCACTTTTTTTAGAAGTTTCCTACGACAAGGGCGCCTCATCCATGCGCTCATCGCATGCACTTGAAATGGCTTAACTATTGATAACAATGATTTTTTAATGGAATTTTCCTGGCGCATTTATTGAGAAAATTTTTACATACTATCTTTATCGTTTCTTAGCACTAGGTTTGGAACAATTTTGGTGATATACTTTTTCGCGATATCAGGGGTCCCTGTGTCGATGTAAATCGGTTTGTGAACTTGTTAGTTTATAAGATCATGATTTGGGTTGGAAATGAGCTAAAGGCTTATTTTGATTTGGCTCGAAAGAAACTTTGGCAGAGATTGGGCTCTAAGTAAAAATTGGGAAGGTTCGTTGGGTGACTTGATTGGCCTTACCGCTAAAAATGTTGGAGGTTAACTGTTATGGCAGAGGGAAAAGTGAAATGGTTTAATGATAGTAAGGGTTATGGATTTATTGAGTCTAGTGATGGTGAAGATTGTTTTGTCCATTTTTCTGAGATTCAAGGGGACGGCTTTAAGACTCTCGCAGAAGGCCAGGCAGTCGAGTTTGAAAAGAGCATGGGACAAAAGGGCCCTCAGGCATCAAAAGTGATACCTAAATAAATTTTGTTTGATAACTAAAGCCAGCAGAGCAATTGCTCTGCTGGCTTTTTTTTGTTTGCTTTTATTCTATAGTTGCTAGGATATTACCGTTATTGAATAATTATGTTCTTCGTCTTTTTAAAGGTTTTAAAACTCACATAGATATACATCCTAATGACTAAATTAAGGTCGTTGTATTTTATGTCATTATGGATTGTATTGATGCAGATCAATTTTATCTGGGATAAATTGTCTTCATCGCTTTCAATGTTATT
>Ga0315321_10005124_pt1 | contig 10008 bp, 7 predicted proteins | sample M180m21515metaG_FD_203464 | JGI IMG/M metagenome (GOLD analysis project Ga0315321, IMG submission 203464) | Ammonia-oxidizing marine archaeal communities from Monterey Bay, California, United States - M1 80m 21515 | ecosystem: Environmental > Aquatic > Marine > Intertidal zone | place: USA... | reverse complement strand
GCGCTTGTTATTGCCGCTGCAATTTTGATCTCATCGCTCGGTACCCAGAAGATCGCGGCAAGCCTGCCCAGGCCCAGTGAACCCTTCCGGATTTTGGCCATTAAACGCGAAATCCAGCAGATCTTTCAGTCTGTTAAAAACAAAAACTTCGCGGCACTGTTTTTCTTTGGTCTGACCGTTGGCATAGCGGGGGGGCTGGGAACGGCGCTCTACCTTTACAATACAACTTATTTTTTTGGGTTTTCAGGTCAGCAAATCAGCGTAACCGCCATTGGTGTTTTGATCTCTCCGGTAATCGCTTATTGGGCCGCGCCCTACCTGGGAAAAATATTTGGCAAGAAACGGGCCGCTATCTTCGCGATCCTTGTGAATATTGCGCTCTACCCAATACCCTATATTTTATTGCTGACTGGTTACTGGCCAGATCTCGGCAGCTGGACTTCACTCTATATTTATAGCGGCTTTATCGTGATGGAAGTCATCTGCGGCATCATCGGCGGCGTGCTCCTGGATTCGATGATGGCGGATGTGGTGGAAGACAGCGAACTGAAGACCCAGCGCCGCTCGGAAGGTTTGTTTTATGCTGCCCGCGGCTTTGCGGCCAAGGCGGTTTCAGCAGGTGGAATCATTGGCGCTGGATCGATTGTGTCTCTGGTTGGATTAGATGGAATTACTTCCTTAGGTGATGTCACCCATGAAATTCGAATGGATTTAGCGACCCTGTTTTTGCCAATTTATTGTGGCTTATACGTGTTGGGTTTGGTGATTGTCTCGAAATATCGGATCACCCGAGCCGATCATGACGAACACCTTCAACGGTTGTCAGAGCGCAAGGCGAAGCTCGCGGAATAGTGAATACAACCATGGGGCCAGCGGGCGCATGCACTCGCTTTATGTTCGAGCGGCGCCATCGGTTTTACACAAGTCTGCCCTGTGCAATATACGCTTCATACTCCTCGATGGTCAGGGTCCCTATGACCCGAGCCTGTTCGCGTTCCGCTTCACTAAGTACGTCCTGCATAAGATCTATGCGCTTCCACATTGCCAGGGTGGCGCTGCCGTCCTCTTTAGGTAGATAGGGTGATGTTTCGAGCGGTTGCATGCGATGTACATAGCGAGGGCAGTTGACCCAGACATGTTCGACAGCCACCTCCACCACCAGGTTGGCACCTGGATAGCTATCGACCATGGGGCCGTCGCGTAAGCAGCGGGCGGTGCCGCGCAACCTCAGGCGTTGAGGGCGTTCATAATCAACAAACAACAAACCCACTTTGGCTTGTGACTCGATGTTGCCCATGGACATAAACATGCCATTACCATCGTAGTCCGGGAAAATGATGGTGTTGCCATTAAGCGCGCGGACGAAGCCAATGTTACCCCCCTTATAGGAACATGATGGAAAACCAGTCTCATCAATGGTGGCAAGGTAAAACATATTGCGGGTGTGGATGAATTCCGCCTGCTGGTCTGACAACTTATTGTCTACTGCTGCTTCCAGGATTCTGTCGGCCAACTCGGTCGACGCGAACTCGTTCTGTAACTTGCGTTGTGTCGCAGTAAAAAAATCTGACATTTAAAGCCTCAAAGATGATTTTCGTATTCTATTGTTATGCGCCCTATGGATTAATCAATCATACCCTAACTATTCAGGGGACGGCCTGCATCAGTAGGCGTTGCATCGCTAAGTCATTTCTTCATGGAGAATTGGCGATGGTCAGTGGGGGTGAGGGGCGCATCGTTTTATCAGGTGGGAATTGTGCATTTGTGCTCGGTCACATTCCGTTACATTAGTGCACATTGGTAGCATTCCTGGTTTACAAGTCACCCGTAAAATCTCCTTCCATAAACCAAACAGGTAAACGGGTGAACAACATGTACAAGACCATCGTAGCTTTCTTACTCATCGCACTGACCACCGGTTGCTCTACGTATAACGGCACACAATCTACTGCTGAAATGGAATTCTGCTGGGAAAGAGGCATGAACTTTCAGTGGATTGAAGAGTTTGACGCGGGTTGCGTTGATCCGTCTGGCCAGTCTTCCGCCATGCGAATATCTAAAATTAAGTGGTTAGAAAAGAACCTGGGTACATTGGCTGGACAGGCTTCACATAAAAGCACAAGAAATATCTAGGGCAAGCGGGTACAACGTAGCTGTACCGTAAACCCCGTTTACACTGAATGGAACTGAACTGAACTGAACTGAACTGAGCTGAACTGAACCAAATTGAATTGAATTGAATTGAATTGAATTGAATTGAATTGAACTGAATTGAACTGAATTGAACTGAATTAGATCCCCCAGCGGATGACAATCATGATGATTGAGTAAATGCCCGTTGTTAAAAAAGTCACGAAGGAAGCCACAGAATATAGCCGATATCGGGACGTAAGCTCACCTTCACCAAAACAGGAGACGATATACGGGTTTTTCCCGTTGAATGGTTTAACAAGCACGTGGTGCTGGGTTGGCTCGTAGTCATCGGCCACTTCTTTTTCTGCCTGGGCACGCGCAGCGCTTCTTGCGATGTTCCATTCATCAAGGTCGATCTCGCCATCACGATTGGTATCAAATTTACGAAGTAGCTCGTTACGGTCCTTCTTAAGTTGATTGAGAGCGACCCTGGTGCTTTCTTTTATCACTTTCTGCCGTGATGGTCCTTGGTGAGTTTCAAACTGACCAAGGCAATAAATTTTCTCTTTCTCGTCAATTCTAGACTCGGTATAGCGATACTCGCCTTGTGTCCAGACCTTGGTGAATTTAGCTTTCACAGTGGCGGCATCAGGGTCTATAGCGCAAACCCCGGTGCTATCGTCAATGTAAAAGCTAAAGGGGCTGCGATCCGTTGAGACGGTTACCCATTTGTCTTTTCGATTACCCGAGTCGAACCAACCGTTACCCTGGTGTTGCTCCGCCTTGAAGTCGTACCAGACACAATCTTTTCCGGTTCCTGGTGCCCTCAGTGGCTTGTCATCAACAGACCTGGCCTGGCCCTCTAGCTCTACAAACCCCTGGCTTGCACTGCGGATTTTTGAGGTTGGCGTATCCTGCATGATTCGACCATGGCGGATAAAGTAAAACCCAACCGGTAGTGAGGTCAGGCAGAGGAGGGCGCTAACAATTAATAACGCCATAAATGCAGCGGGATCCAAGCTGATGGTAAAAGTCAGCACAGCATCAATCATTAATCGAGCCTATCGAAACTGGTAGCAGGTCTACTGCCTTAAACCGCAGGTATTCCAGCTCAGTAAATTTGAACGGCCGGGCAATCACCAGGTCGGGAATCTGTTGTACACGTATATTGTTAAGACGAACCGATTCGTTAAATATTTCACGCCTATCGGCGATCGAATCCTCAAGAACTGATATCCGCTCCTGCAGAGCCAGGAAGTTTTCATTCGCTTTCAGTTCGGGGTAAGCCTCAATTCGTACAAACAACTGGTGAAGAGACTCGCGCATCTCAGTCTCTGCACGACCAAGGTCTGGAATGTCGTGGTTTTCCCTGGCATCCTCGACATGCGACCTGGCTTGAGTGATAGCCAGCAATAGTTCCTTTTCGTGTTTCATATAGCCTTTGCAGATCGCAACGAGTTGGGGTAGTTCAGTATGTCGCTGTTTCAGAAGTACCTCTATGTTGGCAAACGCTCTTTCAACATTGTTCTTTAGTCTGATGAGCCCGTTATAGATAGCGATGGCGTAACAGCACACGATGACGAGCACACCACTGATAATAAACTCTGTAATTCCCATAGAAATTTCCTTTCTTTAAAAAACCTGGCGGTGATGGGGGTAGAGCAACCGCGGGCCCCAGACTGCGCGGCACCGCTTAGTTAATTTATCCGTGTAAACCCGAGAACAAGAATCCGCCAAATCCAGTCAACACGATCGAATAGTCGCTAATAGAGCTCACTGAACACGAGTTGACGTGAACAACATCAAGGCCCTAGCCGAAGTGCAAGCAAGACTAAAGTCCAATCAATGCGATCAACTGAACTTGATTTGAAACGACTTCGTGTGTTTAGTTTATTATAGGGCGTCTAGATAGGGTTTCAAAAAAATACCGAATTTAGCCAGGGTCAGCGGTTTGGTAAGAACATCATTAAATCCAATGTCAATGTACTCTTTTATTTTGGCCGTTTCCGCATTTGCCGTAAATGCGATGATGTTGGGCGCGTAAATTTCATCATCATCAGCCAGCCATTGCCGAAGCTCGATTCCTGTATGAAAGGGCATTTGAATGTCGGTGATAATCAAATCAAATCGGTTCTCTCGAGCCAGCTCCAGGCCTTCCACGGCAGATTCTGCCATTGATAGCTCTACTGCGAACTTCTTCATCATGGCTTTCATGACCAGTCGATTCATATCGGCATCTTCAACATACAGTACTTTTAGTGAGCCATTACCAGAATAGTCCAACTTCGGATCTGCTATTGAATGAAGGGGCAGGGTGCCTGCTTCTGTTGCCTCCTTTTTTTCCGTTTCCTCGATATTGGCTTCGGGTAATGTCAGTTCAAAACTAGCGGTGCTACCCACGCCTAATGTGCTTTCGACCACGAGTTTGGAATTCATGGCGAACAGTATCTGTTTGACAATGCTGAGACCCAAACCGGTGCCACCGAATTCTCGACTGAAGCCAGTGGTGCCCTGAAAAAACGATTCGCCCAAGTGGGCCAAGGTCTTCTGGTCCATTCCAATGCCACTATCGGTTATTTTGAAACGCAAGACGAAATTTCCTGACGAGCTAGGCTGGCAGTCCACTGTCATTGAAACTTCACCTTGTTTGGTGAATTTCCGGGCATTGCCGACAATATTGGTTATAACCTGCGTTATACGGCGAGCATCACCGACTAATCTTAACTGCTCATCGCCCTCAAATTCCGACTTGAAATTGACTGCGGTTCCTTCGAACAAAATATGAGACATATCGCTGCTTTGCTCAAATAGAGGGAAGAGCTGAAAGGAGTCGTTGACCAACTGTAGGTCTCCATCTACTGTTTTTTGAAAATCAAGCAGCTCCTCAATTAACGACAGGAGAGTTCCAGATGACGACTTCGCAACAGCTACATATTGACGTGCATCAATGTCATCTGGCCTATGGGTGGTGTTTATTAGATCAAGGCAAGCAACGATGCTGTGCAGCGGAGTTCGCAGCTCATGGGTAATCGCGGACACGAAAGCATCTTTGGCTGCCAGCGCTTCGCGCAATTGTTTTTCTTGTTCCTTCAACTCGGTCACATCAACCAGGTATCTTAGTAAGTATCTTTCCTGGTCGGGGATGTCCGGTTCGATGATTCGCATCGCACCGATGAAAGTGCGTGTTTCTTCCTCATTGGAAAGAACCAAGTCCCACGGACCCGATGCCCCCTCTTCCCAAGTGGACTCTCGCCGTTCAGTTTCGGTGTCGAAGCCAAGCTCGGTAAAACCCTGATCTTGAAGGCTTCGATATGCTTCATTCTGGAGGACATGGTCCTGTATTCGACTTTCCAAAGAGACACTAATTGGCAGCCCATCTAATACCGATGAACCGACAATTCGCTGATTGTCGATGGCTTCGGCAATACTTTTACTCTGGGTAACATCACGCAGGAAAACCACCCACTGTTCCATCTGATCGATTTTTAGAGGTTTGATGAAACCTTCTAGATCAATTCTGTCTTTCGCTTTTGAGTACCCGGTCAACTCAATCAGTTCATCGCTGAGGGGTGCTGCGTCAAATACTCCCTCCGCATAAAAGCGTTTTGCGTGTTGTTCATTTAAAAGAAGTCGCGGCATCGGCTCGTTCATGGCTTGCTCACTGCTTAAGCCAAACATCTTGTTCGCTCGCGAATTCCACTCGTGAATACGGCCCTCGTTATCCAACAGTACAATAGCGTCAAACGAGCTGTCGATTACCGCATTCGTTGTTTTCTGTGCCGACTCAAGGGCTCGCAGTGCACCGGAAAGTTCTTCAGTTCTGGCTAAAACCTTGCGCTCCAATGAGCTGGTTAATTCTTCCTTCCTGGCTTTCTGCTCTATTAGATTGTTCTGTAACTGAATCAATGCGCCGAGTAACAGCGCGATTTCACTCTGGCCTGATGGCTTCGGTATGCTGGTATCCAGTTTTCCTGCACCTAGCGCATCTGCCGATTTGATGGAGCCCAAAATAGGTTTAATCACACCTATCTGAACGACACGGTAAACAATAATTTGTAGAATAAGGATCGCCATAAAGGCGATGTATAAAGTTGCATTAATTGCCTGCAATCGATCTGCAAAAGCCTGCCGACTAAAGCCAACTTCGATATAACCGCTGAGGTCGCTGGTTTTAAAAGGGGCTCTTGCTACCAAAAACTTTATTGGGTCTACTCCGGCAACTAACTCTGATTCGACTTCACTTGGGAATGCAGCGAGTAATTCAGAGGAATCGCCTTTATCCACGAAAATTCCAGCAACCGAAATATGAGCATCATTCTTTAGGAAAGCATTGAATTCGGCCAGCGCTTCAAGGTTTTCTTGCTCCAGGGCGATATTCACAGTTAGGGCAATCGTTTTGGCGATACTGAAGAGCTCATTTTCTGTGTTCGCCGCTAGTATTTTCGCCTGCCTGTCTGGCACTACGCCAAGCAGGACAATAGCGAACATGATAGTGGTCAGCACAAAAGGGAAAAAAATCTTTGTTACTATGGAGTGCCTGTTCATATGGTCTTGACGAGCAACTGGGTAAGGTTTGGGTGATGTTGGGCTCTGATGACCGCAGCAGAGCCAGGCGTATTCAAGACGAAATCGATCATTTCTTTTTCAGAATCAGCATACTTTGGCGGGTTTCCCCTGCCGCTGAAGACCAATTTCAACCAGCGTTTCTGCATCATCATGCCAGACTCACCAAATGCCCCGAGACTCACTTGTTCATAAATTTCGGCTTCCTTACCCGGTAACACTAATAGTATCGGGTCGCCGTTAGACCAATTACCCTGATCGCCCCTTATTATTGCTTTCACATCCAAGTCATCTGGCGCGATGGTGTCAGTGATGTTTGCGACAAAAACTAGACTAACAGCTTTTGTGCTCCTCTGGGTTTCCGCCCAGGCTATATCGGATAATAAAAAAATCACCCAAATGCTGTATTTGAGCATTATCTTAAAGCCCCACCGAAAACTGGAATCTCAGGGCTGTATAATTCGATTTCGATCCGGTGGCCTGGAGGGCATAGGTTGATAGATCGACCTTTAAATTTGTTCGGTTACTTATATCGGTGTCTATCCCGATACCATAACGACGTTGGATACCCGGCGCGAAATGGATTTCCTTGGGGTCCACCCTCAGGAAATCGGCAAAAACAAAAGGCATTACTCTCGGATGCCATTTCCAGCCAGCATAAATGTACGATGTGTAGTTTAGATTTTCGCCCCGGTTTCTACTGGCTGACAATTCAGTCAGTATCTGCATTTTATTGTTTTCAAAATACATCGACCCTGACCAAAGTTGCCAATCAAGGTTTTCGGGTCCTTCAGCCTGACCCCCGTGACCGTGACCGTGACCGTGACCGTGGTGGTCGGAGTGTTCGGGATCTTTTTGGTGATCCAGAATCTCGTCCAGATACAGGGAAGAACGGAATTCAAGATTCGCGGTAGGCTTTATTCCAATCGCCACGGTTGTTGATTTTAAACCATTGATAAATGGGTCATCACCTGCAGACTGCCCGGAGCCCAGAACAATGTCATAGAAAAAATTGTACCTCCCCAATCTGCTTCCTGAAAATCGAAGGCCTACTTCATGTACGGGAACAAAACTCTTAAAGGCCAGAGGGCGATCGATGGTAGGAAAAAAATATCGCCCATGGTGAAAGGAATCGTTCCAATAATTCACAGGTGTATGCATTTTTCCAAGGGTTAACCAGTGCTTATCGTCCAGGTCCAATCGTAGTGTGAGTCGCTCTACAATTACCGTATCTTCCCGATACTTCTTTGGGAGCAGGGTAACTTCACTTAGCACTGAAAATCTATTTGAAAGGCGACCAAAAACGAATAGCGATGTTTCACCCAATTCAATGTAGTCGTCGGGCTCGTACTTACCGCTGTGGGCAACGTGGCTATCCAAATAACTGAAGACATTTAGGTTCCAGTTATCCGAGGGTAATTCGACGGCGTAGACCTTGGGTAGCCCCGCGATTACGATTGCAAGCAATGCTAATTTTGGAAGAAGAAACTTCATGCCATGCAGTTCCCTGTTGAATTGAATGACTAAATGGTTTCCGTCTTTTATGTCGCATACACCAGTGAACGATGCGACGATTTAGCACTCATCGACCATTGTCGGTGAGAAACCTCTAGTTGCTTTTGGAGCTTGCTCTTTCTTTATGTTTTTCGTTAGCCAGGCTAATATTTCATAATACTATATGATTATAATATTATAGTATAACACGGCCGTTTGAGGTTAATGCCTCCTTATTGAAGCGCTTCCAGCTGATCCTGTGTCATTGTTCTTGCTAAAGCGTTACTAATAAAATTGCCAGACTCGTCTTAGTGATGTAGCTCAGTATATTCGAGAAAAATCCCCACCGTGCCGGACACATTTTATACTTGTCTGACCTGAAATTTTTCGATAACTTGGCCGTATGGCGTTTTCAATCATTCTTTTACTAATCTGGTTAGCTTTGGGGCTGCGCTCAGGTTTTGCAGAGTATCGGTATTACCTGTCGGTAAGGTCCCTTGAGCCTCAGATATGGGAAAAGCTTGGCTCGCCAAAATATTTGAAAATACCGATGGTCTTTGTGTCTCCTAAGGGCGCGAAGCTTTTGCAGAGTACTTCCAACGAAACCGTCCGGCGCCTGGCGCTTGAGCATCGTAAAGCTGGCGTTCAATTTCTGGCCTATGTGGTACTGGTTATGTTGTTGGCTATCGCCTATTTCAAAACCGCCATGGGTTAAGGGGCACCAGGTACCAGCCACTTCTGAGACCAGTTGTAAAAACGCATACTTTTGCAAGCGGCTCCCTTGATGAGAGTGATCTTCCGCGCTGCCAATATGCCTTCTACTTCTTGGGGACTGAGGCATAATCGATGCTGAGGCGATACGGCATATTGAATTATTTCCGGCAGGTATTGATGGCATTTTTACGTTTTTGATTGGCTCGTAGGCCAAATTCTGGCAAATTGAAGCCAAACTATTACTACCTACTTTTGGACGCGAAGGAGCATGAGCGACAGATGCTATTTAGAATTTCCCTGTTGTTTTTTATATTGCTGCACGCCGCAAGCGCGAGCGCGCAAGAGGATGGTGTAGCTGAACAGGCCGCAGTAACAGACGAGCTATCACCCGAAGAAATGCAAGCAAGCGCAGACGAGGCTAAAGCTCGGCAGCGCACCGCAGAACTCGCTGCCGAACAGCGCGAACGCCTGGATCAATTGATCACCAAGGTACAGCGCGCTTCAGATGAACTAGCCGACATCCAGTCGCTCGATTATGGCGGCGGTGCTTCTGCCACAATCGTCGGGATCGAGGTACGTCGACGCAGCAATCAGCTGCGTGATGCCATTTCAATATTGATAGAGGCATTTGCCGCCGCGCAAGCATTAGGCTTGAATATCGATGCCGAAGAAACCATTGTAGGTGATCTGCTCAATAGAGATGCAGGCTCGCTGAAAAAACAAATTCTACTCCAGAAGGAGCGCATTAGAGAGCTTGTGGATCTTACCGGAGGGACCGCATCGTTAGAGCAGCGGCTCGCAGCAAAAATGGACCTTACACTTGAGGTCCCTAGCTCTGATGGGCTTTTTGTCGAATTGTTGGACAATTTTGACTTGCGGGAACGCTTCGGCCTTGATGTCACCGCTGAACAAAAGGCATTTGGCGAACAGCTTCAGATGCGCGCGGGGTTAATCGAGGGTCTAATTCGATCTATTCGTGAGTCGATCAAGACAAACGAAAAAACGTCTGCTGTTCAGCCTGGCGGCTCTCATGAGAGCGAACTGCGTAGCTTGAAGGATCTGCGTTCGACGTTTGCAGAAAGTTTGCGGGCGACAATTCGTTTG
>Ga0315321_10005123_pt1 | contig 10008 bp, 5 predicted proteins | sample M180m21515metaG_FD_203464 | JGI IMG/M metagenome (GOLD analysis project Ga0315321, IMG submission 203464) | Ammonia-oxidizing marine archaeal communities from Monterey Bay, California, United States - M1 80m 21515 | ecosystem: Environmental > Aquatic > Marine > Intertidal zone | place: USA... | reverse complement strand
CGGTTCCCGCGAATTGCGACGACCGCTGGCTGTACCATCTCTATCGTTTCATGAATTCTTGTTTGTAACTCGTTGGCGTCAAAGTCAGCGTGGAGAGAAGGTATCCCGAAAGAGAGACAAACCAGTGCAATGAATAGTCTTGTGGATCGCATAACAAAATCATATTGACGATGGATGAACTGGGACGCTTTACACTACATGATAAAACCAATATTTCACGCGATAGTATTGCGAATTGGCAAGCGTCGCGATGATTTTGACCTGAGGCGGGGTTTGGGTGGTCCAAATTGGCAAAGTTTACGGCTTTGCAAGGACCGCCTGATTATCGGGGAAGTTTGCCCACGCGACCAAAGGGCTTGCCGCGGAATCTGTTGAAAAGTGGGTTTTTACGGGTGGTTGGACAGCTGACGTGGTTTGGGTTTTGAGGTGCTCAGGATCCAGGTTTTGTAGAATGCGGCCGCTAAGAGGGAATGGCGGTGTGCAAACCCTCGGGACGAACCTGAATGTGCAGGACTCTGCTTGTCTTGTCTTGTCTTGTTTTGCGGTTTTTGTGTAGCCTACCAACGTGTGAACATCCTATTTGCAGGAACATGTTTCCCGAGTTGAAAAGTGCAAAATCGCAGGCAGCTATTGTTTGGATGTGATGCACGGTCGCTAGCCGTGTTTAGAATCGGAATTGCGGTTTTAGTTTTTGTCGATGTATGCGTCAGATTCGGTGCGGCGGACTCGTTCTATTCGAGTGGCGGCTTCTTGAACGCTGACCTTGCCCAATATGTTTCCCCTGACGGTTACTCGTTGAGCTATCTGTCCGACAGTGTTGGTTTTCAGCAGTCGATCTTCCTCGTCTTGGCAGGCTTCGCAGTCCTCTTGGGTGTTGGTTGTTTCACACGTGTTGCGACATTCGGTTGCTGGATCTTGCTTGCGTCAATTCACGTGAGAAATCCATTTTTTCTGATCGGTGGCGACACACTGTTACGCATGATGCTGTTTTGGTCATTGTTCATTCCACTAGGTAAGATGTGGTCGGTCGATCAATGGCGGAGAAATACCGATGATTCACAGAATGGGTTGGGCGCCGTTGCTGGGAGCGTTGTTTGTTCAGTGGGCACGGCGTGTCTGCTGATGCAAGTTTCCTTGATGTACCTAACGGCAGGGTTGTCCAAGTGGAACGCACCGTGGTTCGATGGCACTGCCATGGAATACATCTTTCGGCTTGATTGTTATTCGCGGCCACTCAGCGCGTGGGTTTTGCAATTCCCAACCCTCGTTTCGTTGCTGACCCGATCGACGTTGGTGATTGAGTTGCTGTTCCCCTTGGTGATTTTTCTACCTTTCAGAACAGCGCAGTTGCGACTCGCAATGATTGCAGTCTTCTGGGCATTTCACATCGGAATTGATTTAACGATGGACGTTGGGAAGTTCACGTATGTTTCAATGGTAGCGTGGTTACCCTTTTTGCCGTCGTTGTTTTGGAATCGGTTCTCGTGGACAAAGTGCCAGCAAAACAATGATGAAACGAGGCGAGCGGAATGTGCAGGTGAAGCGCCCTGGGTGAAACGCCGGATCCGGCAAGCGGGTTTGGTGGTTGTACCGGCGATCCTGTTTGGATATGTCGTGATCTGGAATTTTGCAGGCCTGTTTGGTGGACCCGGCGCGACTTGGCGAGAGACGAAGCCGGATCTCTTTTACAGGATCGGCGATGCGGCGATGCTCAAGCAGAATTTTCAGATGTTTTGCATACCGCCTCGAGCAAACACCACTTATCTTTTTAGTGGCCGCACGATGAACGGTGAATGGGTTGATCTCGTCCGGCACCAACCTGCACGGGAAACGCGGCCGGGAGCGGCGGTGCCCGCAGCACGCGAGTGGAGGACGTTGCACTGGCATTTGATTAGTTTTCGTGAAGATCCAAAGGTATGCGAATCTCTTCTTGAATACCATTCCAGGGTTTGGAACAGAACGGCGCAACCTGATCAAGTGGTGAGAGAGGCAAGGTTGGAACGTTTTGTCGAAGATATTGGACCCGGGATTGCCCGCGGATCTTTTGTGCACGTTCGGAATTTGGCAGAGTGGAAAGATCCGAATCAAGCAGAAGCCTCGAATGATCAGTTGCAGCAGGATTTTGATCGGTTGATGAACCAAATGGAAAATGGTGGGCTCTTTCCCCTAGGAACTGATTGATTGGGTAGAAACTTGTTCGGCTCCACGAGACGAACTCAATCGGCAACTGTTTGTTGGGGCAATCGTCGTTGGCAGCGTAAAGCGGGGGACCTTTGATCAGGTGCGTTGATTGGTGCGTGTACCTCGTCGACTGAATCGATTGGAAGGTTACGAAGAAGATGCGTGGTTTATTTCCTGCCTAACGATGGTGATTCCTTCGAGGAAAGGCGGGGCTGGGTGTTCGATGCATGTTGGGTCGCAAAGTAACTCGGCCGATGTTGAGTTGCGACTGGGTAGGGATGGCGTTCCGCGCATCAGAAAAAGCATTTCCTCCGATTCACGCTATTTCTTTTTCCAGTCTTCCTGTTGTGGTGGGTTCGGTGGTGGAATCACGACGCCGTGTCTTTTCATGACTTTCAAGATTGCCTGCTCAGTCTTGAAATCGGGTTTGAAATTACCGGGTCTGTTGCCGCGTGCGATTGCCAGAGGTGTTCGACCTTGCTTGTTCTTGCGATTCCACACGTTGATGTTGGCCCCTAGTTGATCGAACAATTCGATTACGTTGGGAAGCGATTTGTAAGCTGCGGCATGCATGATGCTCTGTCCGTTCGCATCCGTCGCATCAAGGTCATGCGTATTAAGTTCAATCAGATAATTGACGGCTGCCAAATGTTCTTCTGCGGTTCCGGGGCCGTCGGCATTTGGCCCTTCGTCGATGCCGGCAGCCATCATGAGTGCGTTCTGACGTTTGCTTGTGGTTGCGGTTGGGTCCGCGCCAAGTGCTAGCAGAGTTTCCATGTAGGCGACGTCGGCGGTAGATGCCGCACAAAGGAACGGCGTAGCCCCCTTAACAGAGATGCGTAACCGTCCGCCTCCATTGCTTCGTTTAGCAACATTCACGTCGGCACCGTGTTCAACAAGTGCTTTCGCAAAGGCTAGACTCGATAAGTTTCCTGATCCTCGAGGCGGAGGGTTTCCACGTTGATTGTCACCGATTTCAGGTTTGCGTACCCACGATAAGGCATGCAAAGGGGCAAAACCGGTTCGGGCATCATTAGGGTCCGCCCCTGCATTGATAAGTATCAATGCAAGCTCGAAGTGACCGTTCTCAATCGCGAGCATCAGTGGCGAAATACCACTAGAGTCCTTGCCTTTTGCTGAGTTCGGCTCCTGCAGGGTTTGGTTGATATCCGCTTGGTCATTGATGAACAATTCCACAATGTCGATGTGTCCGTTGCGGACGGCAAATGCAAAGGCAGTGAAGCCCGATTGCAGAGTTGCCGAACGATTGGCATTGTGCTGTAGGAGAAGCTTGACGACTTCTGTGTTCCCCTCAGCAGATGCCCACATCAGCGCTGTTTGACCGCGTTGATCCGTGTGGTCAATCTCTGCCCCTGCGGCGAGCAGGACTTCCACGAGGCCAACGCTTCCGGTGCGTGCGGCAGTTGCTAAAACTGATTCGCGGCCGTCGCGTACGCGATTCGGATCAGCGCCGTGCCTTAAAAGAAGTTTTGCGATGCGTGTTGACCCGTTTTGGCAGGCAAGTGTTATCGGCGTTATCCCATACTTGGTAGGGCTGCTTACACGCGCACCCGCGGTGATTAACTCGGAGACGAGTTCTGCTTTATCGTGGAAGGTTGCCCAGTGAAGGGCCGACATTCCATCGTTTTGAATTGCGTTGATGTCAGCTTTCGTATCGATCAGATTTGCAACTAACTGAAACTTCCGTTGTTGGCATGCGTCTGCAATGGACGAATGAGAGGTCTCTTGACAGTCAGCGCGGAAAGGCAGCAGTCCCACGAGTAAGGCTGATGCGACGACCAGAATATGACATGTCATTGGCAGCATTTGTTGAGAAGGCATGTCAGGACTGGCTCGGAGTGGTCAATTCAGGTGAGGCTCCTGTGGAGTCAGCAAACCTCCGCAGATCCAGGCCAATGCTCTGGAGCATTGTTAGGTGAATGTTGGCAAGTGGGGTGTGCTTTGGGTATTCAAGATGCCGTCCACCAGAGAACCCAGCGGTATCCCCGCCGGCGAAGATCGTTGGAAGGTTCGTGTGGTCATGGATGTTCGGATTACCCATTCCACTTCCAAATAAACAAATCGTGCTATCCAATAGCGGCATTCCACGTTCCTGAGTAGTTGCCAGCCGTGACAACAGATAGGAGAACAGGGATACATGGAATCGATTGATCTTTGCCAATCTCTCGATCTTTTTTGGGTTGTTCCCGTGGTGGCTCAACGGATGATGAGACTCCGGTACACCCACCTCGGGATAACTGCGTTTGGATGTCTCTCTCGCGAGTTGAAACGTGATGACTCGCGTGATGTCGGCCTGCATTGACAGAACTTGCAAATCGATCAACAGTTTCGCATGCTCCTCATAGGATGCGGGAACTCCTAGTGGCCGTTCCATGTCGCGAGTTTCGCCGGCGTTTTGATCAGACTTAGCTTTCTCAAGTCGCCGTTCGACATTTCGGATTGACTCCAGGTATTGATCCAAGACACGTTTGTCAGAGGCTCCTACCCGATTTCTCAAATTACCAATCTCGTCCGCCATCGAATCGAGCAGACTGCTTTTTTGTTTTAATGCAAAGGCGCGTTCTTTAGCGGTCCCGCCTTGGCCAAACATTGATTCAAAAACTATCCGTGGATGGGCTTCCGATGGCAGGGGGGTCGTTGGCGACGACCAGGAAAGGTTGTTCTGATAGACACAGGCGTAGCCGTTGTCACATTGACCAGCCATCTGTGACAGGTCCATCGACAACTCCATAGAGGGCAACTTTGTGTGGTGGCCAAGGTGCTTGGCAGCGACTTGGTCAGCGGTGGTCCCTAGAAAGTAATCAGTTGATTCAGTGTGCTTGGCTGTAGCGCAGCTAAGAAAAGCTGAATTCGATGTCGCGTGCGAACCCGGATATGCATTAGCGAGCTCAAGATTGGACAATACGTTGATTCGGTCACGTACTGGGTCCAGCGGCTCAAGGATAAAAGGCAGTTCACTGAGATCACGGTTTTGCGGTTTCCAACGTGATTGGTCGCAGCCCATAGGCATGTAGGTGTACTGCAAACGCTTGGCTGATTGTGCAGAAAATGTTTTTGCCGCCGCGGGCCCTGCTGGCAACATGGATTCGAGCAACGGGATTCCGACTACCGCACTAGCTGTTCTGAGTACGGTGCGCCGAGAAAGGCTTTTGCCACTGATGAAATTTCCAGCATTGAAGCTCATTGTGCCGTCCTCATTTGGAAAGGAACGCTACGTACGATGCCGAGTACGATGTCCGAAACTCGGTAATGATCGCGCTTCGCATCACGCACTATTTTGCGAATGGCCGGACCATCGTGCAACTCGATGCCGCGACCAAGTGCAAAGGTAAGCAGTTTTTCCGTGAAAGTTGTTACGAATAATTCGGGCTGGTTTAGCAGTGCATGCTCAAGATCATCAATTCCGGCAAAGTTCTCACCGTTTGGAAATTGCCCATGCGTAAGAATGGGGGTGTGATTGTCATGCTCACGCCAACGCCCAACAGCATCATAATTTTCCAACGCAAAGCCAATCGGATCCATCAGATCATGGCATCGAGCACAGGAAGTGTCCTGCCTGTGGCGTAGCAATCGTTGTCGAAGCGTCGACGAATCGTCGATAGAAACGGGTTCTTCGAGTGCGGGGACGTCATTGGGGGGAGGTGGAGCAGGAGATCCGATGATGTTCTCTAAGATCCAATTCCCACGAACAACCGGTGAGGTGCGTGTCGCGTAGGACGTGATCGTGAGGATACTTGCATGTCGTAGCAGTCCGCCTCGCCTGTCTTCACTGGTGAGGGCCACTCGCCGGTAGCGACTTCCGTGAACGCCTTTGATTTCGTAATGCTTTGCAAGCCGCTCGTTCAAAAATGTGTGATCAGCTCGAAGCAGGTCAAGCACGCTGGCGTTCCCAGTTACCATCGATTCGACGTGGAGCTCGGTTTCGCGTCGCATCGCCCGCCGTAGGTTCTCGTCAAAGTCTGGAAACATGCGAGCATCGGGAGTAATTGATTCAAGATTGCGGAGTTGAAGCCATTGACTGGCGAAGTTGGTCGCAAGATTTTGACACTTCCGATCAGCCAACATCCGTTGTACTTGACTGGAAAGAATTTCAGGTTCGTGGAGTTGGTCTCTTTCTGCCAGATCAAGGAGTTCCCCATCAGGAAGCGAACTCCATAGGAAAAACGACAAACGAGAAGCTAGTTCAACATCGCTGATTCGGTATGACGAACCCTTAGGTTTTAGTGTTCCGGCTGATTCTAATCTCAGTAAGAAATGAGGGCTTGTCAGAATTGCAGCGACGACAGATTCGATACCTGCATCAAAGCCATGCTCATCATTTGTCTCACTGAAGAAAGCCAGTAAGCGTGTCTTGTCCTCAGAGGTGAGGGGGCGGCGGTATGCACGCCGAGCAAGTGACTGAATCACCTTGGTTGCGGCGGCCACCGGGCTCAGCTGCGCGTTGGGCCGCGCGATGAAGATGTGCCTCTGGCTGGGTGTTGGCTTCGCTAAGGGGGGCAGCACGGGCGTGTTTGTATCAGAATACGGTCCTGTGATTGAAACCTCGTAAATCGCAGGGTTCAATCGCGGGTGCCGGTGCAGGTTGTAGTGGACATTCAAAGGTTGTCTGATGCTTTCTTGGAGTGAGCCGCTCTTGCGGCGGAAAGTGGCGCCCAAGTGTCGGGGGCCTGCCGCTACATGAAAACGAGCTCGGAGTAATCCATCGTCAAAATCCGCGAGCGTGCCGCTGGATGGACGCTCAACCTGGAATGTTGCTGCTTGGGCACCGTCAATCAGTACCAGTAGTTCATGCTTGCCCTGCAATCCTTCAACATCGTCGTTGCGGTCACGGGTCAGGCGTACTTGGACTTCATAATCTCCGTCCTGTTGGAAGTGGTGTAAGAAGCGGCCGCCGCCACGAGTTCCCAGCGGAAGGCCAAGGACATGCCTCTCCTGGGTCACATCAGGTTTGATTCGGTATGTCTTCCCTGCTGGGGACTCAACCGGTGAACCAACTGCGACCTGGGCTATGGTGCTTGCTGCGTTCAAGTACCTGCTCACTAATGTGGGTGACAGGCCACGCATCAGGGTGTTGTCGAACCCGTTGCTTGATTCATCTGCGGGCAGAAGTTCAGTGGCATCAATTTGGAGGCCCAGGAGATCACGTATCGAGTTTTGGTACTCTGTACGATTCAGACGCTTGAGCGCCGGAGTGAATCCAGGATTGGGTGATCGACTGGCTGCGGTATCTAAGACGTTGGTGAGGTGAGCGATGGCTGTGGCATGCTCGGTTTCGTTGGGCTTCTCTGCCGCCTGGGGTGGCATCTGGTTTGTGTTGAGTTTTCGAACCACTTGTTCCCAAACGTCACTGTTCTGAGTGATAGGCTGCTCAATGATACTTTCGAGATCAAGGCCGCCTTTGGCGGCGTCCTGATTGTGGCAATCGATGCAGTATCGGCTTGCAAGCTGTTGGTGAGGCGATTCCTCCGCATGGCAAATGTGCATCAAAAAGGCGGTCGGCAACACCAAAAGGTGCCTCAAAAAGTTCAGACGCTGAAATGACGGTTGCGACATTTGTTGGCTGGAAGGTCAGCAGAGGTGATCGGCCTTTGTGTTTGTTTCAGCCGAATGGAAGATAGACGTCAGCGTTAGGGGGGCTATTGAGAGGCAACGAGTGATGCGGTCTCGCTTCTGCAGGGTCTCTTGATCCATTGTAACAATGAGTGCGCTTCGGTTGGAGCGATGACGGGGCACATCACAACGAAACGCATTTTGATGACCGGTTTCAAACCAGCGCTAGCAACTCAGAAACAGCCTGCTTACCGCCTGAATCAAGCGTTCTAATCCTCGTCTTCTGGGAACAAATACCCGTTCTCGAGCTGATCTAATGTCTTATCAAACTGTTCTAGCATGGATTTGTTTGACCTGTTGGTGGGTGTAACAGGTTCGTTCCATTCTGCGAGGCTCGGGATGAAGGTGGGTTTTGCTTGAGATGGTCTCCGGTTGATGGGCGTGAGGGTACACCCAAGTTTTGATGATAAGACGGCTCTCTGCCCTTGGTGCTCGCGATTCCACCGTTGCGTGTAGTGATCAAGTACCGATTGGAAAACAACTTGATTGGGCCCATTGCTCAGGAGGTATCGGTGAACCTTTTTCCAAGTCCAATCCATCGGTAACTCTGGAAAGTGGTTAGAACTCAAAGGGTCTAGTGTTCGCCCTGTGCGTAATTCAACGAGTGACCCATCTTTGAGTGTGGCGTGGAAGATAAATCTGGGATTGTGCGTTGGGGGTTCATAAAACATATGGAACTTTTGCTTCAACATGGTGGCCTCGCCCACATTGTAAAACGCGATTGGCATACATCGATTGGTGGTCGCGCGGCTGAGGTCAATCAAGGCGGCGATGTTCCAGATTGCTACATAAATCAACAAAAGCAATGGGAGTATATGGGAAAGGAGGATGCGTGCGGTGGGGTGCAAGCGATGCGGGGGCGTGCACGTATCCAGCGGTCGAACTCGAGTCGTTTGTAAAGAATTAGTTGCACCGACCAGTGAGATGTTCCACAGAGTACTCGGTAAAAGAGGCAGCCACGCGATCGCGGAGACGACTCCAAACTTTGCAACACTTAGTGAAGCTTCGATACCCATGTGAAAGCTTACCAGCAGAGCAATGGTTGCAAAACGGAAATGACTGTTCGCAATCGGGACAAACAATAAGAAGGGTCCTGCGATTTCTATCCACGGCGTTGCTTGGCTCAATGTATTTGTGATTGCCGGGTACTCAATAAGCCAGCGTCCGAATGGTCGAGAATACACGTCTGAGCGGAGGACGTAATCTAACGCTGATCCGTTGAGCCACGTGTCGTTCAGCTTTGCCAATCCGGCTGACCAGTACATCATGCACAGTTGCATGATCAGGCACGCGGTGCCTGCTGTGAATACCCATTTCTCTGAAGCAGAGGCATCCGCATCACTCGCTCGTTTTGATCTGTTGCGGACAGCGTCGAGCGACCATGTTCTTTCGAGTGGGGTGAAAATGGACCACAACAGCATCATTCGTAATAGCGAGTCGCCACTGATTAAAACTAGAGGGTTCCGGATGTGGAAGGAGACAAGAAGCAGCCAGCAAAGAACCGTTGCTGGCTTGGTGTACCATCCTAGACCCAGTGAGATTGTAGAGGCAGCCAAAATCAGTAACAGAAGTTTTGTGTACCAGAGAGAATCAGTCAGGTAGGTGAGTGAAAAGGGGTAGGGTGATAATTGCCTTGACTCCAGAGCATCAAGAAAACCATCCGTCGAAAAGAGCTGCTCGGCATGCAGAAACCAGTCGCCCACATCAAATAAGATGAGTCCGGAGATGGCAACGCGGAAAATGGCCAATGAGCGAACATCGCAACCTAGGACTGTTCGAAGTGGATACGTCACGAGATCCGCGGGCCTAATCAATGAGTGTTGATGGAAACCATCTTTCTCGAACTGGCTGGTTCATGAGGGTGGTGGAAATGTAACGTGCCTTGGACTTCAGTTGCAGGCCAGTGTCGGGATTTGCCGGCGGGAAATTGCTTTTGGGTTCGATTCGCAAACACAAGGTTACCGCGTCGGTAAAAGGAGAGCACCGTTCATTTTGCAGCAAGTCTGGTATTTGACAGCAACTTGAGAAGCACCGTTGGTTTGCGGGCAACCGAAGCAGGCCCACGCCGTTCTGCTTTGATGTATGCATTGGCAGTTCCGTTTGCGGATCTCAGAAGAAAAGGGCATTGATAGCATGCCATGTTGGGGTACTCTTCAGTTAGCAAGGCACCAGCAAATGGTAAATTTTACGCAGAGT
>Ga0315321_10005121_pt1 | contig 10013 bp, 11 predicted proteins | sample M180m21515metaG_FD_203464 | JGI IMG/M metagenome (GOLD analysis project Ga0315321, IMG submission 203464) | Ammonia-oxidizing marine archaeal communities from Monterey Bay, California, United States - M1 80m 21515 | ecosystem: Environmental > Aquatic > Marine > Intertidal zone | place: USA... | reverse complement strand
GGACAGGCACTTTTTGACCAAAAAGAAGGGGACAGGCACTTTTTGACCGTCACTGAATGTTAGCGGAGCATGAAAGAGCAAACAGTGCCTGTCCCTTTTCTTACACTTTTCTTACATTTTCTTACACTTTTTCTTTCCGTTTGACGGGAAGGTCAAGAGTCTTGTTTCTGATTGTTGATCTGAATAGCAAGTGAATCGATCCCGAACTTGAGCAACATCGCAAGCCCAACCCCACCAAGAATGACGCCGGGGACATACAGCCCTTCTTTTCCTTCAGAGATTGTCAATTGGATGAGAAAAAATCCCGCGAAAGAACCAATTCCCGCAATACACATCCGGAGGGTGCTTGCGATAAATTCATAAGAAATTGATATGCTTTCTTTTGAGGAAGTGGGGCAGCGAGTTGTGGCGAGACGAATTGATGGATCGCTCCTATCTATAGCATTTTGTCGGCTGACCCTCGTGCTTCATACCTTGTTTCCTGCACCATTTCATGCTTGCAAGCACGAAATGGTGTAGGATTATGTTTCATCTTTCATCACGGGATGGCCTTTGGTGCAATGAAGTGAGTTCCGCAATAACGCATGTGGCGGTTGGCAGAACTGGATTACAGTCACGCTACACAACAGGTCATGTTCTTTTGAATCGAGTGGAAAATATCAGGAAGTACCAGCAGCGCCTGTTTTGGATGGTGCTTGCCGCCTGGATAGCTCTGGCTGGCGTCGGTTGGCTGGTGGTGGTTTTTACGGATGTCGGTCTGTTGAAGTTGTCGTGGGCGATTTTGCCCATAGCCTTGATATCTCTCTTTGTCGTTTTGTTCTTTTGGGTCGCAGCAGTCAGTGAGGCGCGACGCGAGGCATTACAGGACTTGGGATTCGAGGTACCAGATGCAGGAACGGATCAGCAGATCGTCGCCGCGGTCGAATCCATGTTCGATGCCAGCACAAGTGTGGAGGTACTGGGAACAAAGGTCATCGTTCCCGATGGAAAGTGTTGGGTGGCGGAGGTGAACGAGAGTCTCATCCAGAGTTCACCTGAAGATAACGGACTCTGCAGAAGGTCCACGGTTTGCCTGTTCGAGCACACGGGGGAGCCTTGTGACGAGCAACATTCCTTCCGGCTTCAACCCCACAACCGAGTCGATAGGATGCTGTTGCGAGGGCTGAGTCATTGGTTCAGTCACTCAACAGGCTCTCGTTTTCATCTCTGGTATGACGCTGTTTCCAGTGAGGAATCGGGCCTGAACGGGATTTTGACTTCGGACATGCGTGAATGGCTTGGGCGGCATTCACTGTGGTCAAAGATGCGAGCATGGACGGTGGTCAACTCGCAAAATGGCACGCTGATTTATCGTGCCGGCACCGTCTATGAAAAAGAGAAGTATCCTCAGTTTGTTTCTGAGATGCAGGTGTTTGCCGAGCTTCGTGCCGAGGCTACCATCAGTGGTTCGCCTATGAAAGCATCCGACTGTGCACCTTCAGAGGCGCAACGGTTGTTGCATCAATTGGTTGATCAGGAACCCGTCCGACAACTCGCGACGTACTGGCGGAAAAAGACGCGTGCTCAGCCGTTCACGATGGTGGTGTTTGTTTTCCTGCTGACGATTTCTGTCGGAGTTTTCACTGACGTTTTTGCTGAATACATTATGAAGATCACCGGAATCGTGCTCAAGGAGGTTTGGCTAATCGTGTTTGCAGGTCTCTTGTGGGGATTGTTTGTGTTCCTTCTGTATCGGCAATGCTTCTGGCAACACCGCAGGAATCGCAAACTGTTGAAGACAGGTCACGTGGCGTACGGCACCGTGGAGCACTGCAAGAGGAACAAGCATTTTTTTGGGGATGCTAACGAGTATCGGGTGCACGTCGTCTACTACGCTTTGGACGCGACTCACACGGCGAACTGGAGTCTGTTTGTCGATTATGTACGTCTGGGTGTGTTCTCCCGCTCGGCCAAGGAGGGGCAAGAGGTCATTGTCCTGTATAATCCTACCAATCCAAGGCATATCGTTTTGCCAGAACTACTTGCCGCTTCACCGTTCTGTATTTGATGACTTCTCCACATAATCTTTCAGTCGATCACTAAAACGGTCAAAACCGACGATAGTAAAAAGAAGTAAATAGAAAGAAGGTAAAAAGAAGCAAAAAGAAGGGGACGGCAAAAAGAAGGAGACAGGCACTTTTTGGGGTAGAAAGAAAGTGGGAAAGAAGGGGAGGGAAAGAAGTAAAGAAGAGGGACTGGCAATGACTCTTGGTTTTGAGTGCTAGCAAGTAATTTGACAGATTGTCTGGTTTTCGTAGGCTCTTGGCTTCAACAAAATCATTCCTTGAGGGGGGCAAACTCATGGGAAGACAGGCTCGCGGCGAATTCATGGATCCCAGTGAGGTCCAAGTGTTTCATTGTGTGCAGCGGTGTGTGCGTCGCGCATTTCTATGCGGTAACGATCCCTATTCGGGAGTTTGCTATGAGCACCGGCGTCACTGGATCCGACAGCGATTGGAATTTCTTGCTTCTGTTTTTGGGATAGATTGCCTGACCTACACGGTGTTGAGCAATCATCTTCACTTGGTTCTTCGCAGTCGACCCGATGTGGTGCAATCCTGGAACGACCAAGAAATTGCTCGCCGGTGGCTCTTGCTGTTTCCCCAACGACGCGAGAAAGACGGGGCTCCTGCTGAACCTCGTCAGTCGGAGCTTGACTTGATTGTGAACGACGCCGAAAAGCTTGCCGAACGTCGCCGACGCTTGAGCGATCTGAGTTGGTGGATGCGCTGCACGGCGGAGAATATCGCCCGCCAAAGCAATCGTGAAGAAAACGTGACAGGACACTTTTGGGAGGGAAGGTACCGAGCACAACGGTTGCTTGATGAGGCGTCAGTGTTGGCATGTGCAGCTTATGTCGATTTGAATCCCATTCGCGCAGCATTGGCAGAGGATTTGGTGAGTAGTCAGTTCACTGGCGCGAAAGACCGGATCGATGATTTGCGTGATCGAAACACTCGAACACGAATGAGTAATCACGAGTGGGAGCGAAGCCTGCATTGTCATTGCAGTGGTTGGATGAGCCCGATTGAGATCCGCGAAACGGTTGATCCGGCTGGCAGTAACTCCAACACTTCGCCTCGACGGGCCAGCGAGAAAGGATTTCTGCCGATTTCATTGACTAGTTATTTGGAACTATTGGACTGGACCGGTCGAGAAATTCGTCGTGGCAAACGTGGGGTAATTCCGGATCATCTGGCACCGATTCTGGAACGACTCGGTTTGGATAGGAATGGCTGGTGTGATCTGATCGTGAAGTTTGGCAGGTACTTCAAGCGTGCGGTAGGGACAGTGGAGCACATTCGTGATGAGGCAGTTCAGCGCGGGCAGCGTTGGCTGCAATCACCTGGCTGCCTAAGGTGAGGCGTCGCAGTGTTGTGTGAAATTGATGTGTACTGAGCCATTCCGACCCGGCTATGGGTGCGTCATGATACTGCGGTTCTTTTGCAGTGATGGTAGCCAAAGTTCGTGACAGGTGAGCAAAGTACCGACTGCTAATACGTCAGTGTGGGCCTTTTAAGGCCTTTCAAGCGGTTGTGAAGCTAAGTGTTAAATCCGCACAGTGTCACCGGATGACAATCTGTGCCTATCCCTTTTCTTGGTGCCTTTTTCTTGTTTGTGCCTGTCCCTTTTCTTGGTTTTTTGTCCCGGATGACAATCTGTGCCTGTCCCTTTTCTTGCCGCTTTTCTTGCCGATGACAATCTGTGCCTGTCCCTTTTCTTGCCTGTGCCTGTCCCTTTTCTTGCCCTTTTCTTGCCTTTTCTTGCCTTTTTTTTCTTGTTTTCTTGTTCTTTGTTTTTTCTTGTTGTTTTTTCGGTCCCCATGTTTCTTTTGCAACAATCAGTTACTTGTCGAACTGGGATTCGCCTCGACCTCAACTGGTCGAACAGCGTAGGTCCAGTTAATCTTGTTCTCATGGTCGTCTGAGTGCAACGCATGAAGCTCGTCACGAGTAAGTGAACCGAGCCAGCCGAGATCAAAGGTTCCTTCATGTTGTCCGAGGGAAAGGTGCTTTACCATGGCTTCACGATCTGGGTAACGTTTTGCGACCGTCCACCAACTTGCGCGTTGTGGATACTTCGTGCTGGCGTCGAAGTCTTCTGTTCTTACTTTCTCCGAGTAAGCAACTTGGGCGACGTGCGATACGTTCACTTGCTTCACCGGTGACAGTGCGGCTGCATTCGTCAAGACTGCATCGCGGATTCTCTCTGAGTATCCATACCAGACGCGGTAACGATTTCTACCCACGGGTACACTGATCTTTGGGGATTTGCTTAGCCGTCTATTACGTGTTTCGCTCATTGCATAATCCGCAAAGACACCTGCTTTGATGTCGGCACGCAATTGAGATGCCGCCGTGTTGTCCGTTTTCTGGAAATCTATCCTGATTACCAGTCGGCAAATCTCTGGATCTTCTATCTCCTTGTTTGGGTTTGTTGAATCCTTTTGATTGTGATTCGTGATTGGGTTTGCTGGCCGGTCCGCAGCATTCAGAGTTTCGTCGGCTTCTTTCCCTTCTGCCATGCTGGCCGCGATGGCTAGGAAAGTTATCAATAGGGAAAATTTGACAAGCCAGCGAGCTGAACGTAAAAACTTACGGTGTGTCATCTTGTCGGCAAATGTCCAGCGAGGCAGGAAATGATTCTCAAGCATGATGAAATCCAGCAAAGTTGATATGCACTCTCGCATGCAGTGCGACATGTATTTTACGTTTTGGATCAGCGCAAACACTTACCAGTTGACAACAGCGAGCTACTGAGACCGAGGTTGTTCCGTCTCAATAATGTTTTATGTTTTCTATGTCCCTGCATCCGCTTGCATGCTCGCAAGGCAAATGCACGAAGGTTCACGAGAGATTGAATGTGGGTTGGCTTGTTGGTAAGCAAGTGGGATTTTAACAGGTTTTCAAGGTCGCTGCTGGTGTGATGATGTGTCTGTTCTTCAAGACGGATTGATCAGGTTTTAGGACGTTGTTTGGTACGTCAATGACGAAGCCAGGCGTCCCTTTGGTCTGATGAATCGTAGGGCCCCCCTTCGAACTGAGCTTGTTGTAATCAGGCGTTGGTAGAATCTGATAGCTATTCGGTGACTTGATGTCGGGGATCAGTCATTCGCGAACCGCCCAGTCGAAACATGGCAAGGCGTCCGGGCTGGGAACGGTATCGTCTGCTAGGTTAAATGCCATGTCGGCGCGGACTCGGAACGCACGATGCACGGCTTCGAGCGTGTTTCTGTTAAGACGGAGACGCTTCTCGTTGATGACAATACGTGCATCGCAAATTTCTGCATGTGTACACCAATCTACCAAGGCTCGTCTGCTTTCACTGACGGACCTTGTGTTCATCGAGACGGGATGTGGCACCCGTCCTAGTCTCGGTGGGCTTCCAGCGAAACACTCGTGAACCATTCTTTTACATTGGTTTACGACAACGCGGTTTACTAATTGGACCCGCGAGTTGACCTGAGGTGGTCAGGAAAGTTTTTGAGTTTGTTTCCGTGCTGGGATGGATACCCAAGTGCCCTATTTGTCCAGCGAAATGCTCGTGTCAGAACGCAGTTCAGGTACGTTTGCTGACGAAAAAGTTTTGGTGATTCCACGTGTGTTTGCGAAGTTGTTTTGAGGTTCCTTCTGCCTATGCGATTGCGATCGGCTTACCAAGCTACACCCCAAGCCAGGGCATCAACGGAGAGTAGAATTCAAAGCTGTGTAGAAAAGATCAGCGTACGCTACACAACTCAGCAGTGTGACGATGTTTTTATTCCGGAGTTAAACTCTGGAGATCGTCCGTGCAAAGCTAGTGGACAGCGTGTTTTGCAAGTTTGGTTGCCCTTCAACGTGCTGATGCCGTGGCGGGTCTAAGGAGAAAACGAAAGATTTCGAGCTGGTGAGTAAATCTATGTTCTAGTTTTGTATTAAATCCTTGTTGAAAGCCATGAATCCCATTCCGCCTGAAGCTCTAGTGTTTTTATGTTTTTGTGAATAATCCAACCTTGATGGACTGAATCTCTTCCACGGGTGCCAGTATGAGCACGTGTGGTTATTCGTTCGATCACAATGTCTTCCCAACCTGCGTTGTCTATTTCTTGACGCAGATGCCGGTTCACCTTGTCTGGCTCGTGATCCGTGTAAGAAAAGGCGAGAAGAGCGGCGGGCAAGTTCAGAGTGTTCGTGAAGAGGTTGAGCTTGTGCTCGCTCGCGATAGAGATTAGCTGGCGTACACCCAGCTTTGCTTCATCTGAACCTGCTTTTAAGTTGATTTGGTTGGGGTCCAACATTGCAAGTACAGGTCCTTCCCTCGCTTGGCTTCGCTTCTCTAGTGAATTCTGCCATTTGCCGAGAACTGTTCCCTGAATCTTGCCATTTTTATCGATCATTTCTTGGAGTGCGGTTTGCTTGCTTTGGTCGATGTCGTGTAGCTGCATTAGCCACTTTTGTTTTGGGAATCCATGTTCCAAAAGGGTTGCAGTGTTAGGGTAGGAAAACCCTCTTCTTATTGGTGGCGTTGCATCGGGATACTTCGAGGTAAATGCTTTTCTGTAACTTGAGGTTACACAATGATTGCTTGGCTGTTTTTGGTCTGTGATTGCTTTAATTCTTTTTTTAAATTGATCCTCTGCTTGGTTAATCTCCTCCCAAGGGCGCATAGCAAACAGGTCTATGTATTCTATTGCTGTTGAATCACTTAGCTGTCTAATTATCTTGTCCGCGACCATGATGGCCACGAAGTGCTGGAGAAGGTTTCCCGTGTTTCCCTTTGCCATGGCGTTCTTTTTGAGTTTTTGTCGCGGCAAATTAACCGGAGACACCCCACGGTTCTGTTGCATGCGGAAAATGATGTTTGAGATGATTCCAGAAATTTGGGAACACTACACACGGTTTGTTCTTGTTAAGTCGTCTCGCCATGCTTCGACGATCATTACCATGGCGAGTGTGTCTAGTTCACAGTACTTGAGCAGACCTTTGACCACCTTTTGCCGGTACTCTTCGGGCAGGTCTGGCTGTTGCAGGCGTAAGTAGGCTGCCATCGCCGCTCCTCCGGCTCTGATTTCGTCTCCCCAAAGTTCATTCCATCTCTCTTTATCAACTTCATCAAGCACGTTCGGTAGTAGCTGGTACGGATCTACAACCGTGTCTCCAGCGTACTGAATCCACGTTTGGCTTTCGAAGTTTTTGCTGCTTCCGGGTTGAACGTCGTATCCATAGGATTCCCCCGCGTACTTGTCTTGCAAAAACTCGGAATCGTTCAAAACAGCTGGCAACACATACTTGATCGACTGTGACCCTTTCATCATGGGATGAAAATAATGGCGGGCCACGAGTTGTCGCAGATCAACCATGTCTCTTTCCCCCGGTTCCCAAGGGTTCTTCGTCTTGCCGCCAGGGTGGCTGATTGAGCAGGCAAACTGCCTTAAGTCTTCGTAATCAGGCTCTTCCGTTCCAAAGGAATCAAGCTGCTCGATGATATGGCAAATGATTGTGTTTTCATGATCCGCGTACCTGAATATTGTTCCCTCGTTTTGTTCCAACGATTCCTTCAAACTCCGGAGGAAATCGAAGTTGGGAAACGCCCCCGGTTCGTCATGCAGATACTCGGCCTCATGCACTACTTGCCCATCTTCATGCAAGGTGTGGTGGGAAAACTGAAACGCAAGGTTTTGGTACGGTCGCATGCCTTGGTGAAGAGGAACAGCTGGCATGGCGGTTTCAAAGTCGATCATGTTGAGCGGATATTTCCACTCCCGCATGACACTTGCCAAGCCTTCATGGTCAACAAATGCTTCTTTTCTTCCATCTCGTAGATAGGTGTAGCGAATCTCCTGCATTTGTGATGCAGAACGTCCAAGTGCTCCATCATCGCGGACATTGAGTGCGTCTGCGTCCAGTTCGTCAAGCAAGATGCATCGCTGCTCGATATAAGCTTCTAGATTTCGGAAGTAGTACAGATCAAAAATGGTTGGTCGATCAAAGTCTTGATCTTTCCAGCCCAACACTTCCGTCCAGCATTCCCGAAACCCATTTTTCATTTGGTTGTCTGCATCACCTTTGCAACGGAATTCGCATGTTTTGCAATGCTTTCCGATGCTCGGTGGTGTTTTTATATCCTTCGCGTATTGGTCAGACAGCCATTGGATGTTTTCTTCGAAAGTTCTGCCGTCGTAGTCTTCCTTGCAGACTTGGTCAATTGCTTCGTCTACAGGCTTTGTTGTCAGAATCTCGTGGCAGATTGGCTCGTCATTGATGCGTACGCACGATGTGCGGCCATCCTCGTTTTGGATTTTGAAGTTACTGAGCAGACCATTCACTGTGCAGGCTTGAGACTTGTCCACCAACATGAGCGACGCTCTCACCGCATACTCTGGGAAAGCTGATGTCAGTACATGACGCTGGAAAGCTACGTCAAGAACATAGGGTTTCCATTCGGATAGCACGTTGCCATTGCGGCGTTGAAACGGATCTACCTTGGATCCATCGACAGACTTTGCCTTGACTTCAATGAGATGAATTTGGTTACCTTCCTTGACGAGTACATCAACGCGACAAAAAAGGTTCTGATATTTAATTGCAGCTTCAAAGATCACGACCTCGTCATGTTCCAGTAGCTGGTTGGTCTCATTCAGTGCCGCCTCGTAGTCAAGTGGTTTTATGTCTTGTCCGTTGGGGTAATAGCACTTTGCCAGTTCACCCACGACGATTCCGCTTTCTGCCAATGCTTTTAGAAAATCATCGTCGTTCTTGGAGTTTGCGTACTCGTCTTTTCGGGTGTAGAAAAGTTTCGTTGGGCACTCATTGGCAAGAGTGAACCGTGATTTGGTGAGATAGCGAGGTTTTTGCATAGGTTGTGGTTTACTGATTGAGGATCGGTGATGAAAAAATGGGCAGAGCGATGGCAAGGTTCAGATTGGTTATTCACTAATCGTATCGAGATGGCGTTACACGTTGGGTTCGTTAGGCAGCTTTGATTTCTCCCGGGAACGGCGGAACTGAAGCGTGCTCAGCTTCAGTCCGCCTTGGTACGTGGAATCGTGGCCAATGCATGGCGACTTAACAGACGAGCTTTCCTGTCTCGCTGCTCAACATCCATTTCTGATCGTCACTGTCAAAGTTCCCATCATTGCGGAAGAGCATGATGTGGCAGCCCTGTGAGATGTTTTTGAGCATCTCCGGCTGATCATCCACGTAAATGTTGACGCCTTTATCACGGATCACCTCCGCCTTTGCATCAAACCGGTCAACCAGAATGATTTCGTCGTAACGGATATTGCGAGACTCGACGTCGGCGATGGCTTTCTGGCGGTCGTTCCTGTAGGTGATCACAATGACCTTGCCTGGCCAGCTATGAGTCCAAGCTGAGAAGAACTCGGGGGCCTCGGTGATGACACCATCGAGATCGAGGCCGAGGGTAAGAGTCGTGGGGGCTGTAGATGGAGTGCTCATGGCAAATGCTGCTTTCAAAAAAGTATGGCTTGTTGGAATCTCTACTTCATACATTCAAAATCGTGATGTTCTCACGATTCCGTATCGCTCGGAGAGGTTTCGGTCACGGGCGGGGACTGGGTGGCCTCTGAGGCAGGTGGTTTGCATCGGTTTTTGAAAGTGATGTCCAGCGATTCATCAGGGTAAAACGATTGCTGGACGACTTTGGCCGCACGCTGGGCAACTTCATCAATTCGAAACAGGCGACCTACCTCAAGCGTGAGACCGTAACGATGGGAGTCGAGAATGCCAGTGAACCCCTCGATGACCACGAGGTCAGTGAGGTAGTCGCAGTAAACATCCGTTGCCGGTCGGGAAAACTCGACTGGAAGACGCCCCGCATTGACCAACGCCATGTCATCAGCGGTGCGGGGGATGATGTCGATCTGGGAAAACAGATATTGGCTGCGACGACGACGCATGTGGCCGTTGCTTTGGTACCACGGTGGGAAGCCGGGAATGTTGCGATCGAAGTCGAGTTTTGCAATTGAGTCTCTG
>Ga0315321_10005118_pt1 | contig 10016 bp, 8 predicted proteins | sample M180m21515metaG_FD_203464 | JGI IMG/M metagenome (GOLD analysis project Ga0315321, IMG submission 203464) | Ammonia-oxidizing marine archaeal communities from Monterey Bay, California, United States - M1 80m 21515 | ecosystem: Environmental > Aquatic > Marine > Intertidal zone | place: USA... | reverse complement strand
AAAAGACCCAGGTTCTGGCTGACGGAACGGGTCGGAGGCTGATTCCATCAGTCGTATCGTTTCACCCGAATGGAAAAATCATCGTTGGAGAAGCCGGCCGGGACCGGAGGCTGATCGACGCCCTCAACACCGTGTATTCGGTGAAGCGGCTCATCGGTCGACCTTTCAACAGCCCCGAGGTCGAGAGGGCGCAGCGGCGGCTACCTTTCCGGCTTGTGGAGAGCCCGAACGGAGGCGTTCAGGTGTCGGTTCGCGATGAGAACTACACGCTCACCGAGATCAGCGCCTACGTGCTCCGAGAAGTCCGCAAGGTCGCCGAAGAGGTTGTCGGACAGCCATGCCGCCGCGCGGTCATTACGGTACCGGCGAACTTCAACGAACTGCAACGGAGCGCGACGAAGGCGGCCGGCCGAGTCGCTGGCCTCGATGTTCTGCGGATCATCAACGAGCCCACCGCCGCCGCGCTCGCCTACGGGCTCGGGAAAAGCACGGCGCAAAAAGTCGCCGTTTACGATCTCGGAGGCGGTACCTTTGACATCACCATCCTGGAGATGGATGGAAAAGTCTTTGAGGTTGTTTCTACCGCCGGAGACTCCTTCCTCGGCGGTGATGACTGCGACGTATTCCTGGCCGACGCCATGGCCACGCACTGCCTTGAAACCCACCGCTGGGATCCGAAGGCTGACCCACAAGCGTACGAGCGCCTTCGAGCCGCCGCCGAGTGGGTGAAATGTTCACTCTCGGACCAACCAGAGGTGGAGATCACTGTCGAGGAGCTGACCTACGGTCCGGGGGGAGAACCCGTCCACCTCGACTTCAAGATGAACCGTGAAGAGCTCGCGACCCTCCTGCAGCCTCTGATCGCTCGAACCTTTGACGTGGTCCAAGAGGCTCTTGATGGCGCCAGCATGAAGCCCTCGGATGTCGAGAGCGTAATTCTCGTTGGAGGCTCCACTCGCTTGCCTCTCGTCCGCACGATGGTGGCGGACTACTTCGGCAGAGCCCCCGAGATATCCATCGATCCGGATCTGGTAGTGGCGCAAGGGGCCGCGATCCACGGCTACTCCCTCGCTGGAGAAAAGTCGCGAAAGTCCCTCGGTCGGATCAAGCTGAAGAAGCTCAGCGCCAACGACGTGGCCAAAGCTCGCCAGGCGCGTGAGGATGTGCGCGAAAAGGCTCCACGACAGCCAGCCTTCGCGCCACCCCGTCGCCTCAGCCCCCGTCGCCTCAGCCCCCGTCGCCTCAGCCCCCGTCGCCTCAGGGGTGATGACGTTATCCGAACCTGGAGCGTTCGACGGGCCCGACCAGCCCCTCTTTACGGGGACGACAGAACCCACACCGCAGGCAAGCAGCGCCACAGACAACCCTACCCAGCTCACGCAAACTCTCGATGAACTCTCGCTAGAGCTAGACCAGCTGAGTTCGATCGTCGCCACTCTTGATCTGCCTGACGAACTCGTCGACGAACGTCCCCCAACTCCACCGTCGCCGGGCATGGCCCCGCCTCCACCTCCGCCGCCACCTGCCACACCGGCGAGCTCGGTGCCTCCGGGGTTGCCCCCCAGCATGTCAGACTCGGGTCCGCTTCTCGCCCCACTCTTGGGTGCTGCGCACGACGATCATCTCACTCCCCTCCCCTTGGATATGTCGACAGCGAATCCAACCATCGGCGAGTTCTTGGAGATCCCGGACACCGGGTCTCTAACGATGGCGACCGACGAGGCTCCGCTCTTGATGGACGTCACCTCACATTCATTCGGAGTCGAGACTGCAGGCGGCTATTGCCAGCATTTGATTCGCCGCAACGCACCCATACCTGCAGAGCAGGCTCGCGTATTTACGACCGCTCATGATGGCCAGAGGCGCGTGACGGCGCGTGTCTGCCAGGGTGAGTCACGGCAATTCGAAGAAAACCAAATTCTCGGGGAAATCGAACTGGAGAACCTTCGCGAGTCCGCCCGAGGCGACCTGCGGATTGGAGTCCGTTTCCAACTCAACGCCAGCGGAACGCTTGATGTCACGGCGCGAGACCTAGAAACCGGCCACGAGCAATCGATTCGCATCAACTTACGGGGAGGCCTCAGCGAGGATGATATCGCCGCGATGCAGGCTCGACAGCAGGCGAGCGCAGACTGATGCCTTCCAGGTTGGACCAACTCGACTATTACACTCTCCTGCAGGTAGACGATAACGCTGAATCCTCGGAGATTAAGAGAGCCTTTCGGCGCTTTGCCCAGAAATATCATCCTGACCAGTTTATCGATGCCTCAGAGAAGAAGCGTCTCAGCGCCTCTGAAATTTATCGCCGGGGCTCCGAAGCCTACCAAGTCCTCACCCAGGCAGAAGAGCGGTCTGCCTACGACGCCGCTCTGGAGCAGGGCAAGATTCGCCTAAGCCCTGAAGAGCGCGATCGAGCCCGCGCCCCCGAAGTCGAAGAGGTTCAGCTCACGGACGAAGACCATATCTCATCACCCCAGGCCAAGGCTCTGTTCCGTAAAGCACAGCAACTCGAGAGCTTGGGCAAAATCCGCGATGCGTGGAAAACCATGGACGCCGCGAATAGGGAAGAGCCCGGCAACGACATCATCGAGCCACACCTACTTCGTCTCGCCGGTCGCTTACGAGCGGGATTCTAGCGGCTTCGTCCTGAACACTGAGGGCGCTCAGCCAAGCAGATCACAGATCCACACACCTCGGTCCGAGCCCGGCTGAGGTTCCGTGTCATCTTTCGCAGGCTGTCGCTGCGGCTTGGAGGGATCAGCCCCCGGCAAAGGCAGCTGCAGTCGCTTCTGCCGATCCGCACGCGAATGCTCTTCGCGACGACGAAGCTCTTCGATGATGTGTAAGGGCAGCATGCATAGGTATGATGCACGAAGCGTTCCTATTCTTGGAAAGAAAATGACTCATCTTTTCCTCAAGGCCACCGTTCAATTCCTCACACCGCGACAAGATTGTCACGGCTGAGCGTTAGAAATCAGCGTTGTCGCAGGCGACGATCCACGATCCGAGCGTGAAAGCGAGCCACCTGTGGACCCGTCGCGCCGAGCAACCATCCGTCACCGCGCCGCCGTGCAGACGCCCCATCCGACACCGGCTCTACGTGCGAGGCCAATACTTGGTTCGAAAACTGGTGGGTACGGGTTTGCTCTGGGGCGAGGCTCTCCACTCGCGCAAGCCGTGAGGAGGCCTGCGAACTACCGACGGGTGCACGCTGGATCAGCCGATCGATATGGGAAGCAAAAACCGAGACATCCTGTCCCTCCAGATCCCGAATGGCGACGAAGATATTATCCCGAGTGAAAGCGATCATTTCACCACCACCGAGGGCGGAATCGCCCAGGCGCGTGGACTCCAAAGAGGCGACAGATAACGACTCGCGATAAAGCTCAAAAGCTCGGCGCGCATCCGCAGAGGAAGATCCGACGTAGACATCGATGAAGCGCGCCGGAGCGCTCTGTCCGGGCCGCGCATACACAAGCCGCACCGGCTGATCCGCCACCACCGAGACCTGTACATCGACGAGACTCATCGCGTCGGGACTCAGTCGGTCGACCTCCACTCCCGCTCGAACCTGAGCGGTCACGACACCGGGCATCGCGGCACAAAACAAAAGCAGTGCGAACGCTATCTGGAAGCACTTCATTGGATTCTCACCTTCTGGTCTTGGAAGACGTTGAGGTTCGTCGGCTCGGGAGAGAGAGCCGCGAGATAGTCATTCGGGAGCATGCCCTGCACGAGAAGCTGCGTATGCGGTGCGCTCGAGGGGTCGTCATCTCCATCGACCGCCGCGGTCGCGTCGAAGACGGTGTACGACGTCGTGAGATCACCTCCGACAATCGCATGGTAACTGAACGAATTCCTCCCCGATTCGAAAGGGGAGAAAGCGAAATCCGCGCTGCCAATGCCTTGCAGGTAGTTCAGCAAGAAGCCGCCCGCGCTCGCGTGGCGAATAATATGATACCGAAAATCGATGCCCACCATATTGGCGTAGGACGACACGATCGAAGCTGCGTCAGTGCAGTTGATCGTGTTGCCCAAGCCCAACTCCTGAAAACGCGAGAGATCGAAAACCGCGTCTCCATAGCCTCGGGAAGTGTACCTGGTATAAGCCGAGGCCCCGCGCCGCCGGTCATACTGGAGACCTAAATCATTGAAGACGCCGGCAACAATGGCTCCGCCAACCGCGTCCGCGTCTGCGTTCGTTCCGTCATGCCAAGCCGCGACTTGATCGACTACATCAACCCAAGGGCGGTGCGTCCCACTGGTGTAGTCAAATGTTGGTTCGGCCACCAAACCGTAGAAGCGGTGCGCCGTTTGTACACGCCCGGGAATCGCCGCCCACTCTCCGGTCGCCTCATCGCGTACCTCAAACGTCCAATCGAGCTCCACGTCGTAGCGAGCCATGTTGGGCACGAGGCTCTCGTCCGTCGTATAGCGAGCGATCTGACCGTCTTGGAACCGAGGGCTGGATCCCACCGAAGTCAGCCCAGAAGGTGCCACCAAGCGCACATCCGCAGTCGTCGGCGCTCCACGATCAGCGGCCCCCGCAATTCCGGAAGCCAAGGTCACCAAGAACTCCATCTCGGATCCCGCAATCCAAGCTGTGGGGAAATTATAGGAGTCGGCCTCCACACCATCCGACGAAGCGTCATCCATCGGTGGAGAGGTGAGATCCTCCCACACCCCGGGCAGGGGACGAGGTGCACCGTCAGCCAACTCCAAGGGCACCGCACCTTCAGCTTCGGAAGCGTCCGGCCCTAGCCGCCACGGCACTCGACCCGCCGGCACTTCGTAGAAGCCGCCGCGGTCACCACCTGCCGCTCGATAGAGAAGCGGCTCTCGCCCCTCTCCACGCAACTGAATGCGTCGCAGGCCCAATCGCACGACCTCAAGGCTCGTCGACACCATGGCGACCTCACGCCCCGAACGCTTGATGGTCGCGATCGCCTCATACATGCCGGGGTCGGCCACGCCAGTCTCGCCAAGCGTGCCATCCCAGATCGCCGCGCAGACACCCGCGTCTACCGTGGCGTCCAACGCGAAAGAATCTCCCTCTTCAGAATTCAGCGTCACCGTGCAGATATCGCTCGCAGATGTGTTGGTCACATCAAAGACCAAAGGCCACTCGGCAAAGCCGTCTAGCTTCGGGTCCGCCACCGTGAGGAAGGCCGGTGAGACGCTAAGCTCAGGAAGAAGCACCGCCTCAACGCCCGTTACTTTCGCGCTAGGCGCCGAGGAGAGTACCGGAGGAGGGGCCGGGCCGTCGACGTTCACTTCGCCACTGCAAGCGACTCCGAACACTAGGATGATTATCGCAAAACGTGCTGAACGGCTCATCAGACTCCTTCTTCGTGCGTAGACTACCGCCCGAAAAATCTCACCACAATACGGATGCCCGATCATTGCAGGTTTACAGTGTGCTCGGATCCCTGGGTAGGATCTTCATAAAAGCTTAGAGAGCCTGCCGTACCAAGGCTTGAACCTCGCGTCGCAGGGCCGGGTCCAGTCTGTCTCTCGCGGCGGCGCACTCTGCACGATTCGTCATGCTGTAGCTGGGCACAATACATCGCTGCATCGGTACGGGTAGGCGCCGGCAAGCCGCTAAAAACTGAGCCTCATTCGGTTCGGATACACCGTCACCCACGACTTGCTGCGAACGCAGACGACGCACCATCACGGTGGCCTCCTGCAGGGCTTGCTCACAAGTCGCCTCGCCCCCGGTGGCTCCCCGCGCGGCTTCCGCGAGAGCGTGACGGACCATCGCTTCCGCCCGATCGAGTGGGTCCTCGTCGGCACTCGGCTCCGTCGGCGCAACCAAAGGCGCCCGCACTGGGGGAACCATCGCCCGGCGACTCGGGGGGCGCAGTCGGTCCTCGGATCCGACCCGGCAGGCCGAAAGGACCATGATCAGGAGCAAGAACAAGCAACCTTCTACGAGGCGGCCACATGCGAGCTTGGCAAAGTGCATTCGGGACTTATAGCCGAAAGAGCCTCAGTACGTTACCGCTTCGCGCTTTCCATTACGCCAAGAGCATGACTGGTGCTAATAGCCAGGCATGAGCGCATCGATACTCTCGTCTGGACTTTGGACCGCAATCGCGACGCCCTTCCTAGCCGACGGGTCACTGGACACCCCCTCACTCGAGCGGCTCGTCGAATTCCAAATCGGGGAAGGCATCACCGGCCTCGTTCCGTGCGGAACTACCGGCGAATCCCCAACGCTCACAAAGCCAGAGCATCTCCAAGTGATCGAGCGAACCATCGCCACGAACCACGGTCGCATACCCATCCTCGCTGGCGCGGGTAGTAACTCGACGGCCTCCGCGATCAAGACGGCTACCGAGGCTGCCGACCTTGGAGCAGACGCACTTCTGATTGTCGACTGCTACTACAACGGACCGAGCTCTCGCGAACTGCGCCGAGATTACTACGAAGCCATCTTGAGAGAGGTCCCGGAACTTCCTCTCGTTCCTTATGTGATCCCCGGGCGATCGGGCTGTGCGCTTGGCGCCGCGGATCTCGCGATCTTGCACCAGACCTACCCGGAGCGCGTCCCCGCCGTAAAACAGGCCACCGGTGACTTCGATCGCATGCGGGAAGACCGGCATCTCGCCGGAGACTCTCTCGCGATCCTCTCAGGCGACGATGATCTTACCCTGACGATGATGCGCGATGACCAAATCCGCTGCTCGGGCGGTGTGAGCGTGATGAGCAACCTCGTCCCCGGTGGGCTCTCCCGTTTGATCGAGGCACAGCGAAACGGTGACACCGCAGAAGCAGATCGTCTCGCCGACGCCATCGCTCCACTTCTGAGGAGCGTCGGCATCAAAGACGAGGCCTCCCGCACGCTTCCAGACGGCCGGCAGGTAAAGGTGATTGACGCGTACCGCAACCCAGTCCCGCTGAAGGTAATGATGGCCGGTCTCGGTATGATGGGCGCAACGACGCGCGCACCGCTCGGTCCGATGTCGGCATCCGCGGTGACGCAAGCACGCCAAGCATTGCGAGCAGTCCACGCATCCGATCCGAGCCTGCTCAGTCCCATCGACGACGCCTTCGGCATCAAAGTCGAAGACCGGCTTGAAGACGACGCGGTCTGGGCAAGCCTCGCCGCAAGCTAAGAGGCCCCAATCAGCGTTGACACGAGGGCACCCACGCGGTCGTTCTTCCACCGATCGTGACGAACTCGATCGCGTCCCCTCCTGTGGTTACTCCCGCAGCCTTTCCCCAACGGCGATGAAATAACCAATCGTCGGGGAACCGCCTCTTATCCGCGTCCACGGAGACAGCAAATTCGATCACATATCCGAGACTCTCATGAAGAGCCCGGGATTCATCCAACGTGAGGTCGCAAGCTCGGCGTCGTGGATCGATACCGGCCCGGAAAAGCACTTCGTCGGCGATCCAGTTGCCGACTCCAGCGACAAAGCGCTGATTGAGTAGGAGCGATTTGATGACGCCTTTGCGATCCGAAAGCATCCCCTGAAACTCCGCTACGCTGGGTGCCTCCAGAAGAGGATCAAAACCCAAGTCCGCGACGGGAGACTCGGCACGTGGGTCTTGCCTCCAGCGCACTCGCCCGAAGCGCCGTGAGTTCGTAAACACCAGCTCACCATCATCGTCGAACACCAGATGCAGCTTGGCAAAGCGAGGCGGCCAGCGTCCGTCATCGAGCGGAGTGTCCGCTGCCAACTTGAGTCGCCTCTCATCCGGCGTCCGTAAGTGACCGGTCATCCCAAGATGAATCAGAAGTGAGCCCTGCGAGCCAATCTCGAGCCAAAGCTGCTTGCCCTTACGCCGCGCCGCGCGCACCTCTGCACCGAGCAACCTCTTGCGTAGAAGATCGGGAGGAAGGTTCTCGAACACGATCGCGTCCTCTTCCACATGCACGTCGCGCACCCTACGGCCCACTGCCGCTCTCTCTGCCACGCTGCGAGCGTACTCAACCTCAGGAAGCTCGGGCATCTTCAATCAGTCGCCGCGTCCGAAACCTCGAGCAAAGCGCGCAACCGCTCCGCAAGCTTCGCCGCCTCCCCATGATCAAGCGGACGCTCGGGCCAACTACCAACGCCTAGACCCTGAGCCGAATCCGGCTTGGGAATAATGTGGAAGTGCACGTGGAACACGGACTGGTAAGCGGGTGCGCCATTATTTTGCAGCACATTATAGTGCTCTGAGCCGGTCACCTTCATCACCGCTCGACAGATCCGAGGAAGCACTCGCCCCAACGCCGCCGCCGACTCGTCACTCAAGGCGTCCAGCGTCGCCGCAGGCTCCTTCGGAATCACCAAGGTATGTCCCTCAGCGATTGGGCCGATGGTGAGAAACGCGTAAACGAGTTCGTCCTCATAGACGCGGTGAGAGGGGAGCTCTCCTCGGATGATTTTGGCAAAAACAGTGTCGCTCATAGCCGCGGGAGCATACCACCCCCGCGGGCAGCGTAGGCTAGAGAGTCCGCAAGAACGAGACGAGGTCCCCCAACTCATCACCGCTCAGATGAGAGGTCTTTCCGTGCTGGTCGCCACCTCCGCAAGCCTCGTCGGTGAAGCGATCCATGAGAGTCTCCGCGCAACCATCGTGCATATAGCGGCCACGTCCATCGAGGCCGACAAGCGGTGGAACTTGAAGCTCAAGACCTGTCCCCACATCCACCGTCTGGTTGTTGGTGAAGAAGCCCCCACTGTGACAACTGGCGCAATTGGCCTCGTCGCTATAGAAGATACTGGCTCCGCGCGCGATAGCTGACTCATCGATATCATCGGAGGGTTTGGCTGGCTCGACGGTGTCTATCCAGCGAGCCATCGTAGCCGTCAGCTCAGGGGTAAGCTCGGGCCCACCCATACGACTCGAGAAGACCTCATGAGAGAGGTGCCCAAAGTCGGTCATGTCTCCAATCCAGTGGAAGGGTGCTGTCTCCGCGAGGATGCCTCCGCTGAGCTGAGGCGTCCGCCTGACTCCCAGACCCGCAAAATGCCACACCTGAGCATCGTCTCCACCCTCTGGATGACAGGACGCGCACGCAATGCCGGCTCCCGAGTCTTCGTGAAAGAGGTCCAAGCCTGTATCCCGGCGATCGGCTCCAGGAAGATCAATACTCGCCTCCACGGCCCGCTCCGGAGACCTAGTCGCACCCGGTGAATCACCACCGCGCATCAGATTTTCGGCGTTACGAATCTCTAGGCCCCACGGGTTCCTCGTCTGCACGATCGCAAGTCTGTTCAGGACTAAGGGCGATGAAAGAGTGGCGAGCGCCGTAGCCTGACGCCCATCGCCAAAGCCGACGCGCCCTACAAGTCCGAAACAGTCGACAGGAGCAAAGTCTAGCTGGCTATTCCGCCGAGACCTACCGTCGCTATCACCTCCAAAATCGGGCTCTTGTTGCAAGGCACCGGCATCGCCAGCGGCTACGATCAGCGATGATGTTCCCCGCATCGAGACCACATCAACGGGCAGCACTGCCCCCGGAGTGACGTCCGTCCGCACCCCACTAGGTCCTGGCGTCACCCTCGTAACCGCGGAGAGGACGATGGAGTCGGCTCCGCGACACTCGCGAACTCTGCTTCCCCCATAACCTCCCCGAGTGACTTCAACGGGCTCAGGCATAGGCTCGTCGAGGTCTTGCTTCGACCTCGCGAGCTGGTGCGAGATGATCACGCCTCCACCCGGTATGGCCCGCATCCGCCAGGCCACGCTAGCCACGCGGCCGGCTGCCTCAACACCCTGCGCCAAATCGAACGAATCCTGTACCGAAACGCTCCCTCGGTTCAGGCGGAACACCTGAGCCGTTCGGAACGTGCTTACGTAGAGGTCACCGCGGTCATCGAGAACGATATCCCGCAGATCGGTCCACGGAAGCTGAACCTGCTGCTCGACAAGGCCGGTAGCGGCATCCAAGCTCGCGATCATGCCGTCGCGGCACGCGACAAGCGTCGTATCTTCCGCGGGATCGATGGTGATGCCCCTCGGCTTGCTGCATACCCGAGTCCGCCAAGTCTCCTGCAGAGTGCTCTCTTCAA
>Ga0315321_10005117_pt1 | contig 10016 bp, 10 predicted proteins | sample M180m21515metaG_FD_203464 | JGI IMG/M metagenome (GOLD analysis project Ga0315321, IMG submission 203464) | Ammonia-oxidizing marine archaeal communities from Monterey Bay, California, United States - M1 80m 21515 | ecosystem: Environmental > Aquatic > Marine > Intertidal zone | place: USA... | reverse complement strand
CCTAGGGTCAATGGATTTTAAATCCACAGCGTCTACCAATTCCGCCACGGAGGCCTTTCGTTTCAAAAGCGGGCGCAGTCTTCGGCAGCGGATCAATCTTGGCAAGTCTGGAACCGTTTAAAGGCGATTTTGAATCCGACCGCTTGGTCATATTATCACCCAAGCCTTCGCCAATAACAGGTCCAGTCGAGCTTACATGGAAGCTCGACCCCATCAACAAATCATTCAAACTCCTCCTGTGACACTCACTCCGCGCGGCATTCTTTTTCTTCTTGTTGCGCTTACGCTGACTATGATGGGAGTTTTTCGAATCGATGGCGACTTAATCGCACTCGGTAGCGCCGGACTTCTACTGACACTCATGGTAATAATATTCGGAAAATGGAACCTGCTTGGCATCCATCTTAAGCTCTCGGCTCCCTCCCGCGTCTTTGCAGATACCCCTTTCGATCTGCGGCTCACCCAGCTCAACAAACGGAGTCTCTTCGATGCCTGCAGCACAGACCTTGAACTCAATTTATCCAACGTTTCAAAGATCGAAACTCATGCGACATGGACTGCTGCCCGCTCGTCTTCGACAAGCAAACTCCGGGGAAGTATTACAAAAAGAGGATCTATTTCAGAACACCCCTGCACTTTAAGGTCCACCTTTCCACTGGGGCTATTTTATTTCTCAAAAAAGATCACTCTTGAACATGAAATTTTGGTCTTCCCTAAGCCTCTCGTCCCAAAGGAATTCTTTGCGAGCGGTGAATTCGACGACGCTTGGGATGGAGGAGGTTTCCAGTCCGGTGATACTCCCGGAGAACCCCGCGGGCTGCGCCCTTATCAGCCGGGTGATCGAGCCAAGCAAATCCATTGGCCAGCCACCATACGATCCCAGGCAAGAGGTCGAAGCCCCAGAGTCCGTGAATACGACCCACCCGGTTTACGCCCTCGCCATGCAGTTGTCATTTTCCACAGCTTTGGAACTGATCACACCCTCATTCGCACCGACCTTTTTGAGCGCTCGCTCTCGCTGGCCTGCGGAACACTGAGACATCTCAGAGGGATCGGAGTGCACGCGAATCTTCGGGCCGATTTCGTGGCGTGGAAAAGTCAAAAAACTTTCCACGCCAAAGCTTGGAGCGACACCCTAACTCTCCTTGCTCAAGCCAAACGAGCCAACCACACTGAAGCGCATGACGTCCTCGCCGAAATCGAAACAACTCCCGCCGAAGATGCTATCATCATCATTTCTGACATGCCTCTGGCATCTTGGAAACACATCATACCGGAACGCCGTGTATTAATCATCGATATTCAACAACACCACTTTGGACAGCGTGACCTTAACTTAAAATCTCGCAAGCCGAGGCGCTTGCAAGATTTGGCCAAAGCAGATCCAAGGGCTACTCACCCACAGCAACCTGACGGGCTAAATCCTCAGCGGTGATTTTCACGAAAGCCCCTGGCTCACCCGAATAGCGAATCTTATGCTCACCATCGAGAACGTAGACAAAGGGCCATTGTTCAATACGGTAAATCTTAGTAATCGATTGAGTGGAATCCGAGAAGTTCTTCCAATTCACTGTTCCCTCCGCAATATGCCTGCGCAAAGTCCGTGGGTCGTCCATGTTAACACCCAAAATCTGGATGTTTTTGTCCGCGAACTCCTCTTGATATTTTTTCATAAGAGCGAGACTTTCGTCATGCGCCGGCATGAGAGCATGCCAGAAAAAGAGGATGGTCACCTTCCCACGATAGTCACTCAGCGAAGACTTATCCAAGGTCACTTCCACTCCCGTAAAATCGGGGGCCTCGGCACCAAGATTGAGTCGGCTCATACGGAAGAGTTCGTCTCTAAGAATCGCCTGGGTCGTGGTCTTTCCCACAGTCAGATCGGGCGCCATGATCGCCTTGCGGAGTTTATCCTGCCGAATCGCCATGCCGCGTTTTCCTCCACCAATGCGACGATGTAAAATAGCCTGTGCCAGAGCCGAAGCCCCGCGAACCATCTCGGAAGGGTTTGCCTTCTCAACTGTTTCGAGAAGAGCCATCGAACGAGGATCCTGAATGTGCGTCAGCGCAATACAATAAGAACCGAGCTTGGGGCTTAAAAGATGATTGCTTCGGACAGCTTCCCTGATGATACCCGCAGGACGAGTTTGATCTCCGCGTCGCGCGGGTTTTCTCACTTGCTTGACCGCATAAGTCGACGCATTCACAAGCAACCAAGCCGCAGGCTCGAGGGACCAAGATTTATCCAGATCATTTCGGATTTCCTCCCACATCTTACGACCAACCTCGATTTCATCCGGGCGACGGCGCCACGCTGCATTTTGAGCATCATTAGTGGCAGCGGTGCGGACATCGCTAGTCCACTGTTGATAGACTTGGTCGAAAGTGCGCGAAATCAATCGCGCCCTTTCAGGTGAACCAGCGGAGGCCAGCCCCGCAGTCACAGTGAGAATAAATAAAATCGTTTTCATAGTGTCCAAAAAGACTGCACGTTTTCCTAGGATTTGCCAAATTGGAAAGATTAGTAAGCACCTGAGGGCTCTTTCTCCTTCGCAGCGAGGCGAGCGGCCAAATCACCGTGGTAGTCGCGACCCACAATGTATCCGATACAATTAGAGGAGCCGCACCGGCAAGGATGGTCCTCATAGCAATCGACGTCGAATCCGTAGTCGAAAGTAATCTCTTCATCCACTCCGATATCCCTCAGAGCCTGAAGAAAAATTCGTTTCCCGTCCTGAATCGCTTCGCTATTCGGATCACAAGAATGATTGATCAAGCGGGCTGGATTCCATTCGACGTTGCCGTCGAGATCCCACTTTTTAGTAAGATTAAAAATATAAACCGCCGCCGCACCACTTTTTTCGTGCTCTTCAAGTTGCTTCCAAGCTCGCTTTTCACTCTCCTCTTTATTCACACGATTCCCGACGTATTCGATGAAGTATTGCTCTTTCTCGATTGGCTCGATGCAATAAACTCCTTGGCCGTGAATCTCGGATCCGCGGACTTCCACGAAGTCGCTCTCACCCCGTCTCCGAAGCTTCTCGATACGACGTTCCTTCTTGTCTTTGGAAAGCTTACGATCCTTCTTTTTATTTTTTCCCATTTTAAATCTGAAACGAAGTTACTTAAGTTCCTCAACCTTGACCTCAGGGAACTGAAATTCCTTATCCTCCTTCGGAAGAAACTTAAAGATCTTCCTCAGCTGCAGCGCATTCATACCGTTGCCATTCACGAAGGTCCAACTCTCTTGCTCCTTTGGAGAAATCGCGATTTCAAATTCCCACTTTCGAAAGCGGCGGAGTTTCGCAGGCTTCTTCGATTGGTCGAGATACTGAAAATCTTTGACTGTCGGAACAAAGACCATCCACTTGCGATAGCGCGCCACTTTCTTGGGCTTTCCATCCTCTCCCATCACTTTTTTCCCATCTACTAGAAAATCTTCGAAGCCATAATCCACCTCAAAAGCAATGTCAGCCCTGCGAGTGATAGCGGCTTGGAAAGTGACTCCGTTCTGTCCCATCTCCTTCATCTGCTTTAAATACTGGGCCTTCAACCTTTTTGGTCCACCGAAGGGACGTGCGATCACCTTCAAATACTCAGGATTCATCGAGTCCAAAGCCGCCTGAAAATCCCCGCGGATCGTCTTATTAACCACTTCCTGAACTGCCGCTTGGGCCCGCTCTTTCACATCCATCGGAACGATGTTTCGCTTGGGAACCGTTGAGAGCGCTACGTCATTTCTCTGACAGTTTGCATTCATGGTTAGGATGAATAAAAGTAAGAGTGGACTTTTCACCCCTCTGGGATGCCCTGAGATCCGTGCCACGTCAAGGCTGAGGAGCCAGTCCAGAATTTCGGATAAATTAAGCATTGATTCCATTCTTCCTTTTCTGGAAGACCTTGGATATCTCATAAGCCGTCATGGCGAAGAAGGCATTAGGAAAAGGACTCGGAGCACTCATTAGAGGCGCCTCTTCTGATACTGTCCCCAATGCCAAAGTCGAGTTGAGACCAGGCGAAAGCGTGAGCCAAGTGCCGATCGCCGACTTGGTTCCATCCCCCCTCCAGCCGCGGAAACACTTCGCCGAAGGATCGCTCGACGAGCTCAAGCAATCTATCGAGCAACTTGGCATCATCCAGCCTCTCATCATCCGAAAGGTTGATGGGCAGATGGAACTCATCGCTGGTGAAAGACGTTGGCGAGCCTCCAAAATGGTTGGGCTTGAGACCGTCCCCGTTATTGAAAGACCATCGAGCGATCGAGAGGTCCTCGAGATGGCTCTCATCGAGAACCTGCAACGTCAGGACCTCAATGCCATTGAGGAAGCAGAAGGCTACGTACGCCTCGCTAAAGATTTTGGACTCAAGCAGGACATCATTGCCAAGCGCGTTGGCAAATCACGAGCCAGCGTGGCCAACTCAATGCGCCTCCTTGATCTTCAGCCCTCCATCCAGCGACACCTTGCTGATGGCCACCTTACCGTCGGTCACGCCAAGGCCATCCTTGGAGTCAAAGATCCTAACGAGCAGATTGTAGTTTCCGACCAGATCCTTCGACAAAATATGACGGTGCGTTCGGCTGAAAAATTTGTCCAAGATTATCACAAAACCGGCCGAAGAAAATCTTCAAGTAAGTCCAAGGTCGTAGATCCCCATATCACCGCGATTCAAAATCGCCTCCGCGATCACTTTGCCACCCAGACTGTGATTCATCACACCGATAAGAAGGGTCGAATTGAGATCGAATACTACGGCAACGATGACCTCGGGAGAATCTTGAACCTTCTCGGTCTCGACCTAGACTGATTTCGTGATCAAGACCACTTTCGCCGGCATCATTGCGCTTCTTTTCTTAGTCGCCTGTAGCGAAAAAAAAGAAGGGCCCACGCCCATCTCCAGAGCTTCCATCACAGGCACAATTTCAGCGGAGACCATCGACAAATTCTCCGGTAAGAATGCCTTCACCCACGTCGAAGCCCTCACCGCATTCGGCCCCCGGCCCATCGGCTCCGAAGCTTACCAATTAAGCCTGCAGTACCTCGAAACCGAACTCGCAAATTTAGGTTGGAAAACCAAGCGCCAGAACTTTAACGGGATCACCCCCATCGGCCCGCAGAAATTCACCAATCTCCTCGCCCGCTATTCGCCCGAATCCGAGCCCGATTGGAATTCCTCGACACCCTTCCTGCTCTGCTCCCATCTCGATACCAAGCTTTACGCAGAATTTGAATTCCTCGGTGTCAATGACAGCGGATCGTCCACCGGGGTTCTCGTCGAAATGGCGCGCGTTCTTTCCGATAAAAACGAAGGGGCCAAAAACGTCGAACTTGTCTTCTTTGACGGAGAAGAAGCCCTCCTCAAAAACATCAATCAGAAAGACGGACTTTACGGAAGTCGCTACTACGCTTCCCAACTGGACAAGCGCTCAGTCAAACCCCAGATCGGCATCGTTCTCGACATCGTCGGCGATCCCAAAATCCCCCTCCTGATCGGCGGAGACACCCACCAAAAACTCAAAACTCATACCCAGTCCGCAGCGTCCAAACTCAGCCTGCAAAACTGGGTCAAGCTCCACCCCATGACCATCATCGACGATCACGTCCCCCTCATGAATCGCGCCAACCTTCCCGTCCTCCACCTCATCGGAAACTTCAGCGAAGCCACCTACTGGCACAAAAAAAGCGACACCTTGGACAAAATCACCTTCGGCGCCCTCGAAAACACCGGAAAACTTACCCTTCAGGTCCTTCACCAGCTCACCAAGTAGAGGGCAATCAAGAGTGAGCTTCGTGCCACTCGACATCGCGACTACTTCTACACACAATCTTTTCCGCGCACGGGAAAGGATTTCAAAACCGGTTGCACACGCAGAAAACTCCGTTTAGCCTTCAGAGGATGAAAATCTTTTTCTTCCTTCCATTTGTCGCACTCTTTGCAGTGAGCTGCGGCAGTTCGCAAACTCCCAACGTTCGCATCGCGAAGAATCCCAAAATTTTTCGTGCTCTAAAACCAGCACAGCAATCTCTCGTCGAAGTTGGTAAAATCCAAAACGGCATGACTCCCGCTGCAGTTTTCCTTGCTTGGGGAAGTCCCGACCGTGAGGCTGAAGGTGAGAAAGACGGCAAACGCTATGAGCAATGGATATACAACAGCCTCTCACCTGTTGTCGTGCAATCGGCCTGGGGCGGCTGGGGTGGACGAAGCTGGGGTCCCGGTTGGGGTGTTCGCCGGGGTGGAATCGCCGGACCCGGTTGGGGCCCTTGGGGATGGAATGGTGGAGTCGGCACCGATGTCGCCTATATTCCCCGCGCTTCTTCCTGGGTGAAATTCATCAATGGAAAGGTTGAGAGCTGGCAACGGGGGCGTCCGGAATAAGCGCAACCCTTAGAGCTCTCCCCGCTCTTCTTTCTCAAGCTCGATTCGGTCATCGCGATTCCGCGCCTTTACGCGGTTATTCCTCTTGCTCCAGCGCTCGACAATCATTTGTCGCTTCTTGCGTCGAAAGTTGAGTTCCTCGATTTCTTCATCGAGGCGCAGAAACCCCTCGTAGCGAGCCAGGTCCAAATCGCCCGCTTTCACGGCAGTTTCGATAGCGCATCCTTTATCGCCCTGATGCTTACAGTCGCGGTATTTGCACCGCTTCGTCAACTCCTCCACATCCGCAAAACTATCGCGTAGAGTATCCTCGTCTGTCCACATCTGGACTTCGCGTATCCCTGGGTTGTCCACCAACATTCCGCCTGCTTCTAGAACTACCAATTCCCGCGCTACCGTCGTATGTCGCCCCTTGCCCGTAACTTCGTTTACCTCGCCGGTCCACAACCATTCTTCTCCGAGCAATTGATTCACCAGTGTTGATTTCCCCACTCCGCTGGAACCCACCAGGGTGAGCGTAACCCCAGTTTTGAGATAAGATTTTAAAACCTCCAAGCCCTCGTGACGTGTCGCACTGGTCACATAAACTTCCGAATCCGGAGCCAATTCCTGGATCTCTTCGCGGGCTTTTTCATTCACCTCCACCTCGAAGAGATCCGACTTATTCACTAATACCACACAACGAGCGCCGCTCTTTTGAATAATCGTAAAATAGCGCTCCATGCGTCGGAGATTGAAATCAGATCCCGCATCAGTCATCACAACTACGATATCGACATTTGCCGCCATCACCTGCTCTTCGCTACTTTTACCGGGAGCTTTTCGCGAAAAACAAGTCTTACGGGGAAAGCGAGCACGAATGATATGCTCATCGTTCTCGCCCGCGCCCAACTCGATGGCCACCCAGTCGCCCACCGCAGGAAGCTCGGCGTCGCAGGAGGCATCGTGCCAAACCTTACCCCCGACCACGCAATCGACTTCCTCGGCATCATCAAGAAGAGCCGAAAAATTAATCTTTGTCTCCCGAATCAACCGGCCAGGCACCCAACTATCCTTCGAGGCCTCATTAAAGGCCTTTTCAAAGTCATCATTCCATCCGAGATCGCGCAGCGTCATCGCCTAGGAGTTCAAACCGGAATCGCCTCGAGAAAAAGTTTCATTTTCCAGTCCTGCAAATCACTGCTATTGGTCCGGGGTGGGATACAGCGATCGTGACTACATGCAACCTGACTATCAATCCGGACCGCCACGCATGCCCGGACCCTTCGAAGGAGCTCCAGTCAGCAAATGGCTCCTCATCATCAATGTCGCTGTTCTATTCTTCCAAATTCTTTTGACCGGTCCGGGTGAAGAATTGCAAGAATCCACATTTTACCGATTTGGCAGCTTTAGCATCCAAGATGGCATCTATGGATTCGAGGTCTGGCGGCTGATCACCTTTCAGTTTCTCCACGCAGGATTGGGACACCTCTTCGCTAATTGCCTTGGGCTCTTCTTCTTTGGTCCGCATATTGAACGCTGGATGAGCAGCCGGGTCTACCTAACCTTCTACCTCCTCTGTGGGGTAGCCGGGGCCCTCTTTTACACTCTACTCTTCTTCCTACCCGGGTTTTTTGACGCCTACACACCGGCCGTCCAAATGGTAGGAGCCTCGGCCGGCCTATTTGGAATTCTAGCTGCATTCTATTTCATCGCACCCGATGCCCGCATCCTCCTCTTTTTTGTCATCCCGCTAAAGATGCGAACCTTCGCGATCGGCTATCTCATCATTGAATCCTTGGCTGTCATTTTTAATTGGCACAATGCCGGAGGAAGCGCCGGTCACCTCGGCGGCGCGATCTTCGGATTCGCCGTCCTCAAGTTACCTCCCCTCAAAGAATTCGTGATTAAACTCTCCCTCGTCGGATCCGGCACAACAAAAAAGGGCATCCGAAAGACCCGCGACGCCACTGTAGTTCGCGAAAGTAAACGCTCTCCTCTAGAACTGACCAAGGAGGTGGACCGGATCCTCGATAAAATCAGCGAAGAGGGTATCCAATCCCTGACCAAGAAGGAAAAGGAGATTCTCGACAAAGCCCGACGCTAATAATGACCGACGACGAAATGATCAATTGCGCCGAGCCCGGCCGCCAAATTAATCGGCTTCGCGCCATCATGCACCGGCTTCGCGCTCCTGGCGGTTGCCCTTGGGACGCCGAACAAACCCACGAATCACTCGTTTCCAACCTCATCGAGGAAACTTACGAAACCGTCGCAGCGATCCGCACCAACGATGAGGAAAACCTTCAAGAAGAACTTGGCGATCTCCTCCTGCAAGTCGTCTTTCATGCCGAACTCGCCGAAGAAGGAAAAAGTTTCAATCTCGATGACATCGCACGTGGAATCAGCGACAAGTTGGTCCGCCGGCACCCCCACGTCTATGGCGATTCCAACGTCGGGGGAACCGATGGCGTCCTCGCCCAATGGGAAGACATCAAGCGCGCCGAAAAAGGCCACGAAGAGAAGCCCTACCTCCACGGGATTGGCAAAGGGCTTCCCGCCCTCTTGAAAGCAGCCAAGCTCCAAAAGAAGGCAAGTAAGGTTGGCTTCGACTGGCCGGACACCAACGGCATCGCCAAAAAGATCGACGAAGAACTCGCCGAAGTCCGAGAGGAACTAGCGAAGCACGAAAAAGGAGCTCCCGCTTCGAGGGAACTCCAAGCCGAAATTGGCGACCTTCTCTTCATCGTCACAAACTTAGCCCGCAAGCTTGAGGTTGACCCCGAAGTAGCACTCGAAGGCACCAACGAGAAATTCCTTCACCGCTTCAAGCAAATCGAAGAAGGCCTTAAAAAGGACCAAATCACCTTGGAAGAAGCGACTCTCGAACAAATGGATGCTTATTGGAACGCGGCGAAGTAGCGTGAATGACACCTCTATAGTTTTACAGTTTTCTAGTCGCACTTTTCACCAGCGCCTCACCCTCTTCGTCATGCTCTATTGGCTGCGTTAGCAAACACTTTCTGCGACTGACGAAGAAAAATCATTGCCCTTCCCGCAGCTCTCCCTTACCTCTCCCTCGTCAGGAGCCGCGGAGTGTGGGCTTGTGGAACCGGTCAGGACGGAAACGTAGCAGCCGCAGCTTGTCCCTCATTGCCGTGGCTTCCTGGCATTTTTCATTTTAAGCCAACCTACTTTACGTTCAGTGGCTTTTTTATTGGCCGGACGCACTCCTCCTTTCCTAAGCTCTCGGCAACATGTCAGTCCACCTCTTTCCCGATGGCTCCGCCCTACCTTCTCCCGGTCTCGGCACTTGGAAAATCCCGGAAGAACTCACTCCAGAAATCGTCCATCAAGCAATTGAGGTCGGATACCGTCACCTCGACTGCGCCGCCGACTACGGCAATGAATCCCTCGTCGGGAAAGGAATCGCCTCCGCCATCAAAGCCGGACTGTGCACCCGTAACGAACTTTGGGTCACCGGCAAACTCTGGAACACTTATCACGAGCCCCAACATGTTCGCTCCGCTTGCGAAAAAACCCTCAACGATCTGGGGCTTGAACAACTCGACCTCTTCCTCATCCACTTCCCCATCGCGCTCGAATTCGGTCCCTTCGACAAAATGTATCCTCCCGGCTGGACCGCCGGAGGCGAAGCCATG
>Ga0315321_10005116_pt1 | contig 10017 bp, 6 predicted proteins | sample M180m21515metaG_FD_203464 | JGI IMG/M metagenome (GOLD analysis project Ga0315321, IMG submission 203464) | Ammonia-oxidizing marine archaeal communities from Monterey Bay, California, United States - M1 80m 21515 | ecosystem: Environmental > Aquatic > Marine > Intertidal zone | place: USA... | reverse complement strand
CGCCTCCTTTTGTTGCTCAAGGTTCAGCAGGTCGGTCAGGTCTGACCCGCTGATCAACTGTCCGATGCGCCCGTCTGCGCTGACCTGCGTCAACATCAACTCATTCAGAACCTTGACCAGCTCGGGCTTGAGCTTGGTCGAGCCTGAGTTCAGGGGCAGGGCAGCTAGCTTGAGGGGGCCGACATGAGTCACCTGAGACGCAGCTTGCGCGGTGGGGGGAGCGGCTGCAGGTTTCGCCTCAGCGACCGAACCGAGCACAAGCAACGCAAAGGCTACAGGCTGAACGAACTTCATGGCGAGCTGCCTCCACTTGGTACCTCTGCGTCGCATCCGTATACCAATCGGGCGATAGCCGACAGGGGGTTCAAGGGTCTCTCGAGTGTTCATCGTGTTAGATTAAATCGGCTTATGGCTTTGCAACGGCAGAAGCTGTGCTAAAGACCGAACACGGTGGAGGTTTCTTTCGATCTCCTGGAGGCTGCTTGCTCGTTCTTCACGCTCTCTGGAGCAAAGATAAACAACTCGCTCTTTGGTGCGAAGACACTGACCTTCCAGCGTCGCTCGAAGAAGCCGTTTTACCAGGCAGCGTCGCCGTCCACCCGTTTGCGTTGAGCCCGAAAGGCTTGCGGTTTCCGACCCGGCTGTTTGGCGGAAAGGGTTATCGCTTTGAGCCGGGCGCTGTCGTGCTTGAGCTGCCGAGCCTTCCAGGGGCGCCGCTGGCGAGCCCCGCTCTTAAAGATCAAAGCCATGGTGAGGCGGTCAACGGGACTGCGCCAAGACTTCAGCCCTGGCGTATACCGGTCCAGGTCGTAGAGGCTGATGCGGCGATGGCGCATTTGCTGAGTTTGGCAGACGTTGAACTCCCGCCCAATCTTCGCCACGGAGCGAGTTTTAGCGGCTTGGTCGCCTTGGCTCGCCTCGGCGCCGAAGCGTTGGCGCGTGGAACGGTCCTGCCGACAGCTCAAGCTGGAGTCGGCGAGCTGCCGCTCCGCGGCGAGTGGCGTCCGTTTCTCGGGGCATCTAATGATTTTGAGGGCCGCGTAAAGCAAGCGGCGGCTCATCTCCCAAGCGTTGCGTTCGCTGAGCGAGACGCAGGGGGTGAGCGCTCGACCTCGATGGCGACCGCCATGGACTTCCTCAACACCAGCGTTCATGGCGCGATCCGTGTGGCTTTGACCAAGATGGATCTACTGCCGCGCACGGGCGTGCCGAAAACAGCGAACGCCTGCTTCCCGGCGTGGATGACCTCCTTGAGCGGGGCAAGTCGTCCCATGCCTTCGGTTCGAGAAGAGGCGCTGCAGTTTCGCTCTGAGTTGGACGATTGGTATCGACTGGCGGCGAACCCTGGCAGACTTTTTCGGGTCGCATTTGTCGTCAAGCCGCCCGAGTACGCAATGGCTTTTGAAGACGATGAGGGTCACGAGGTCGACCGAGATACGGCGAGAGAAAGCAGCTGGCGCGTCGAGCTGGCGCTCCAGGCTGATGATGACCCCGATGAGTTCATCAGCGCCGACCGGATCTGGAACAATCGGAAGAACAAAGCCTTCGCTCGGGACATGGGTATCGATGATCCCGCAGGGGTCCTTCGGCTCGGTTTAGATCGTGCGATCGAGGTCTGTCCTGAACTCGCCGTCGCCATGAAGCGCGCTCGAGTGTCGCAGCTTGAGTTGACCACGCGGCAGGCGCATCGGTTCATGAAGGAGACGGCGCCTCGTCTGAGCGAGCTTGGGATGATGGTTCATTTGCCGCCATGGTGGGCACAGCGTCAGCAGAGCGTGGGGTTGGCTTTAGTTGCCAACGACAACGTGGAAGGCGAACCCGACGAGGCAGCGGCTCCCCAACCGGGGGCAGCCAAAGGCAAGAAGTTCAAAGGCGGCTTAGGCGGAGCGCTGGACAAAGACTCTTTGGTCCGCTTTCAGTGGCAAGTCGCTCTCGGCGATGTCCGCCTAAACCCCAAAGATCTTTTTCGCATGGCTCAGGAGAAGCAGCCGCTCGTCAACGTTGGGGGTAAGTGGATTGAGCTCAAACCTGACGAGGTCCAAGAGGCGATCACTTTCTTCAAAAAGAAAGGCGCTGAGGGCGAGCTCGGAGTCACCGACGTTCTGCGCAAAGGTTTGCTTCAAGAGAAGGTCCCGCTGCCCTTGGTTGAGTTCAACCTAGAGGGCATGCTCAGCAAGCTGGCCGGAGATTCGACCGCCTTTGAGGAGGTCGATGAGCCGGTCAACTTTGTGGGTCAGCTCCGTGATTACCAAAAGCGTGGCTTGAGCTGGCTTCATTTCCTAGGTCGTTTGGGCGTGGGCGCATGTCTCGCTGATGATATGGGTCTGGGTAAGACGGTCCAGCTGCTAGCGTTAGCGGCGATGGATATTCAAAACCATGTGGACGCCGGCGAAGAGCGTCCTGCGCCGAGTCTTTTGATCTGTCCGATGTCACTCGTGGGCAACTGGCAGCGCGAGTCCGAGCGGTTTACGCCGGGCATTCGAGTGTTGGTGCACCACGGCAGCGAGCGGATGCAGGGTGCCGACTTCATCGAGGCGATGGATCAATACGATCTCGTCCTAACGACTTATGGTCTGGCGCTCCGCGACCGGGACACCTTAGCCGAGGTCGAGTGGCGCCGTATTGTGCTTGATGAAGCCCAGAACATTAAGAACCCCAGCGCTCGTCAGACCCAGGCGGTTCGCAGCATTGAGAGTGGTCAACGGGTCGCTTTGACGGGTACGCCGGTGGAGAACCACCTCACCGAGCTCTGGTCCATCATGCACTTTTTGAATCCCGGGCTGTTGGGCACACAAAGAGATTATAAAGGACGCTTTGCCACACCGATTGAGCGCCACGGTGACCGGGATGCGTCTGAGATGCTTAGGCAACTGACCGGACCGTTTATCCTTCGTCGTCTCAAGAGCGATCGAAGCATCATCAAAGAGCTTCCTGAGAAGATGGAAGCGAACTTGTACTGCAACCTGACCAAAGATCAGGCGAGCTTGTATCAGGCTGTCGTTGACGACATGATGAAGCAGATCAACTCGGCGGCAGGCATCGCTCGTAAGGGATTGATCCTGACAACCTTGATGAAGCTCAAACAGGTGTGCAACCACCCGACCTTGCTGACCAAGGACAACAAAGCCTTGGGTCGTCGCTCCGGCAAACTGGCTCGTCTAGACGATCTGCTTGAGGTGATGATGGAAGGCGATGACGCCTGCTTAATCTTCACTCAGTTCTCGAGTTGGGGTGCGATGCTGGCGAAGCATCTTGAGACGACCTTCGAGACCCCGGTGGCTTTCTTGCACGGTGGCACGCCCAAGAAAGAGCGCGACAAGATGGTCCAGCACTTTCAAACCGAAGAGGGCCCTCGTATCTTTGTCCTGAGTCTGAAAGCCGGTGGTGTCGGGCTCAACCTGACCAAGGCGAACCAGATTATTCACTACGACCGTTGGTGGAACCCAGCGGTCGAAGATCAGGCTTCTGATCGTGCCTATCGTATTGGTCAAAAGCGTACGGTTCAGGTTCGTAAGTTTGTCTGTGTGGGAACGCTTGAAGAGCGGATCGATAAGATGATTGAGCAGAAGAAGGCTCTAGCGAACGCAATCATCGGCACAGGCGAGGGTTGGCTGACCGAGCTCGACACGGACCAGCTCGCTGAACTCTTCAAACTTTCTCAAGATGCGGTGAGCGAATGAGTGTTCCTGTTTATCGGCTGGCGCAGATCTTTGGCGCCGCAGACTCGCACCATAAAGTCGGTCAAGGGCACGAGTACGAGCGCATCGGCCGTGTGCAATCCATTGAGTTGACCCCAGGTCTTGCCCGCATGAAAGTGCTCAACAACATGGGTCGCTATTACGATGTCATCGTCAAGCGAGCGACTAAGGGCAATGAGATCTGGAAGAACACGGGCTTTGTTGCGGCGTGCACCTGTCCTGACCCGAATTCGTTGTGCAAGCACATCGCAGCGTCGGTGTTTGCGCTCGGGCGTCGCGTGGAGGCGGACCAAGAAGCCTTTGAAACCTGGATGGGAATCTCTGCAGATGACGGCATGGGACTGCAACAACTCAGCGACTCTGATTTACAGCAGTGGTGGGATGCCGGAACCCATGACACTGGATCTGTCTTTGATCCCGAAAATGCAGGACGGCCGGACGAGCTGCTGCGTCGGCTGGGTCCGCCACCGCGCAAGCTAGGCTTGTCGGATCTACCGGATCTGCTTGCGCCTGCTTACAGCTTGATCGCCAACGCAGGCCGTCAACTGATCACCGATCCAGGGAGCGCGATCAAGCCGGTTAAGAACCGACGTTAGGACCTAGGTGGTCCTTACTTGCGAGGGGCGAGGGGACCGCGCTCAGGAAGAGGTGACAGCGCTCCAACCGAGTTGGCTAAGTCATCACCCATACTCTCCCGGATAATCGCAATCGTGTCTGCGCGCATCGACTGAAGCTCCTGGCGAGCCTCTTTGGGCGACATGTCGCCGCTACGAATCCCGCGGTACAACTTACTCATACCCTTGCGTTCTTTATGCAGAATCTCAGTGAGCGAGCTGCGATCATCCTCGCTTAATCCGCTGGTCGCCTCGTGGTTGGCGAGTTTCTCGTTGAGCCGTTCAGTGAAGCGCTCGAGATGGCGTCCGACGCGCTTCTCACGGTGCTTCTGTCGTTCTTGCTTCATGACCATGCGAATTTGAGCAGCCAACATGGGGTCCGGAGGGATCATCATCTCCGGGTCCATCTCCGGCATCTCTGCCATCTCGGCGCCAGGCATCGAGCCTGGCTCGTTAGGTGGTGCCGCAGCTAGGGTAGAGGGCTCCCCTCCACCTTTACCAAAGTCTTGGTCCATAGGCGGAGGTGGCGTGGGCGAACCGCCTCCTGAGTTTTTGATATTGTAAAGATCCTGGCGCAGGGCAGCCATCTCTTCTTGTAGCGCCTTGAGCCGCATGTCGTCGGTCTCAATTTCGGCGTCGCCAGACGGTTGCGTCATGATCGCAAAGCCGCCTGTCGAAAGGGCTAACAATGAGAGTATCAGCGGAAGCTGCTGCATGCTTAATCCTCGTCTAATGCACTATCGGTATCGCCCAGCTCTGCTGGGATCACAAACATCGACGCATGACTTAAGGGCATCATATAGACGATACCGCCGTGGGGACGGTCCAAATCCGCCTGATGAAAGACCCACTCGAAAATCTCATCGGCCCGGTCGTTTGGGACCACGATACTCAAGATCTCTTTCTCTTCGTCATCGCCAAGGCGCCGCTCATTCCAGCGGACAAAGCGGCCGACGCCACGGGCAAAGTTCACGTTCGCAGCGTCAAGCCCTTTGTCGTCTCGCAGCGCTTTGAGGACCGGCAAGGCGGTACCCATCGGGATGATCGCCTGAATCAGCTTTTGTTCGGTGAACATGATCAGTCTCCGAGTTTCTCAAGCAGATCCCGCGGGACGTGGGTCGCCGCCTTCTCGACAGGGATCACGTACGCAATACCCATCCCAGGGGTGTCGAGTTTACCCGCCTTGTAGATACGCTCTAAGATCTCATCAGTCTGGTCGTTGCTGACCAAAATATTGACGATCTCTTTCTCGACCTCGACCGCTAGACCTAAGATGCCCAGGCGGTCACGCACGCCGGTGCCACGTCCGTAGTAGATGGTGGCACCACGGGCGCCAGCTTCGCTCGCCGCCTTGACGATCTCGTCGCCCATACCACGCTGCACGACCGTCGTGATCATCGATACGTCGGTGAGGACGACAATCTCGTTTGATTTTTCTTTGCTCATCAGCTTGCTTCCTTTGCGTCACGCCAGTTGCGAATCGCGACGCGTACTTTAATCCAAAGACCTGTGCTCAGCACTGCGAGGATAGGTCCGATTGAGGCCATCGATAGGATTCCGAACCCTTCGATGACATTGACCGCTTCACCCAGACCCAAGCCCATAGCCAGGACCAAAGGAACGGTGACAGGTCCAGTGGTCACGCCTGCACTGTCCCAGGCAATGTTGACGAATTCCTCGGTCGAGAAAAAGGTCAGGATCATCGCCAGGCAGTAAAGCGGCACCAAGAGGTAGACTAGGTTGATCGAGAAAATGATCTTGGCGACGCCGACTGCGATGCCAGCACCTACGCCCCAAGCCACCGCATTCATTAGCGAAGACTTCGGGAAGGTGCCGTTGGTCAGATTCTCAACGGTTTGACCTAAGGCATTGAGCGCTGGTTCTGCCAGCGTAGCGCCTAAGCCGAGTAACCAAGCAAAGGCGATCGCAATGCCTAAGCCTACGAGCTTAGGATAGTAGGGCGAGCCGACCGCCGCGTCGATGTCTGTAAACGCAGCAGGAACCAGCGCTCCGGCTTGCGCTCCAAGCTTAGCGAGACCGTAGGTCAAGCCCAGGTTGAAGACGATCATGCCGATAACGCACAGGCTGATCCCATAGCCGATGCTCATGGGATCTTTCACCTTCGAGCGAAGCAGAACCATCAAAACGGCGAGCAAGAACAAGACCAAGGGAATGATCGCACGAGCGCCACCGATGATCTCAACCCACGGCGTTTGTTCATGCCAGGCAACGGAACCTGCAGCAGCAGCTGCCTGAGCCGAAGCGAGGATGCTCTCCACCGGAACGGTCGCCGCGACGTACAGCCCGAGCAGTTGCACCCCGAGGATCGGAAACAGTGAGGCGAGCGTCACGATTCCAAAGCCCGACAGCGAGCTTCTACCTTTACCGACGGCGTTGGCGATACCGATGCCCAGCGCCAGCACCAAAGGCACTGTGACCGGCCCGGTCGTGACCGCGCCGCAATCCCAAGCGAGGCCTAGAATCGACCTTAAGTCCGGCTGAAAGCTGATGTAGATGCTCAACCCAATCGTTGGGATAAGCGTCATGTAAATCATCGGCTTGAGGCTCCAGCCTTTGACGAAGCGCATGGTGCCGAGCACCGCTGCAAACCCGACGCCAACTCCGACGATCAGCACTAACGGTAAGGACCACTCGGTGAGCAGCGCTTTGAGGTAGGGCGCCTTCTCGACATTGACTAAGGCGCCGGCTGCCTGGAGCGCGCCGATGGCAGGCTCCGCAAAAGTGACCCCAATGCCGAGCATAAAGACCACGATCAGCACAACGGGCAGCTTGGACTTCTTGGGTAGCTCCGAGCCGATGGTTTCGCCAAACGGCATCAAGCCGACCTTCAAGCCCTCCATAAAAAGCATGAGCCCGATGATCACAGCGGTAAGACCGGCTGCCACAATACCAGCGTCTGCAAACTCTTGATGAAGTACAAAGACCTGAAACAGGCCTAAGTAGACCGCTAAAGGGACCACCGCTTTGATCTGCTCGATCGTTCGAACCGAGAAGTAGGGCCCCACAATGCGGTAGATATCGAGTGACGAAACACCAACCTTTTTCCCTGCGTGTTGCCGACCGTGCTGGGTGACCTTCGCAAAGGGTAAGGAGCGCTGGTGCATGCCGATTTCACGCATGAAGGCGCCGAATCGTACGGTACGCCGTTCCTTGCTTTCGTTCACTGTCCACTCCGATAGGATCTTAGGGCACCTAATGGAGACTAATGGGCCTCAAACTTCAAGCCCTTTTCTAACCAGCTTCCGCCCTGAAAACGGCCTGTTTTGGCTCGGTTGTTCGTGCAGGCGCTGGATCGACCAAGACCGCTCAGTCGATTGCGATGCCGGAAGCCCTTGTTGGTTGCCAAAGCTCTTCGCGTCGCGTTACCCTGGCGGCTCCCTTCTAAGAGGCGTTTTATGAAGAGTTGCTGGGTTGTCGGAGTCGTGTGCTTGCTAAGTGTTCAGGGCTGTTCTGCGCTTTCTATTCCAGATGAGCCAGGAGATGCCGGGACTCCGCCGCCTGTTGTTGACGCTGGCCTGGTGTTCGATGCGGGCACTAGCGCAACGGATGCGGCAGCACCGGTCTGTTCGCCAGACCCCGACCGGCTCAACGGCGTCCATCGTTGTCAAGTCGACGAGCAGTGCCCTTGCGGAGCACATTGCGCGCTGGGGCGATGCATCTACGAATGTTTAGAAGGCGTTGAAGACTGCTCAGATGGTGAGCGCTGTTCACTCTTTGGTCGCTGCGTTGATGCGACGCCAGAGCAGCCCAGCCCTGGAATCGAAGAAGACATCGCGCCACCCGACCCGGCGCCCGCAGGACGTTTGCGGCTTGAGCGGCGAGTCTTTGATGTGGTGGAGCGCAGCCAGCTGCTTGCGCTGACCTTTCGTGTCGAAGATGCCCCCCTCGCGGCGGTTCGTATCGGCGACGGTGCCGCCTGGCAGTCGGGTGAAGGCCAGGAGCCCGAAGCGGTTGATGAGGCTACGCAGGTTAACTGTGTCAACAGCGACGAGGCGGGCTTCGGTGCGGACTGTATGCTGAGCGATTTAGCCGTGGGTTCCTCGCACACCGTGTACCTGCGCGCTGGCGATCCCGATGGGAGCGCAAACCAGTGGACCTTAGGCGTGTTCACCGCCCGACAGGCTGAGGTGATCACCATCAGGCTCACAGAGCAAAGACCTGTATTACCTGAGGCGGCTCCGGTCAGCGGCAGCTACGAGGGCTCGGTGCATCTGTTTGAGGCCGGCGGCCGAAGCGTGATGGAGGTACCCGTCAAAGCTGAGGTCATCGAGGATGGCGGCTCGGTAAAGATCAAACTGATCGATGATCTTAAGATCTTGTCACCCTCTGGCGCCCTGTGGGGACGCTTGAACGAGAACAGCTACATCTTCTCGTGGAGTCATTATGTGGGCGAACAGGCTGAGGCGCTTGGTGACGTTGAGATCCATATGGCGCTGCGCTCGGATGAAGATCTCAGCATATCGCGTGCGGGTTGGATCGGTGGGCGGTTCAATATGGACATCGCCGGGTGGTTGCCCGAGAGCGAAAACCTAGCCTGCGCCAACGCTCAGTTCATGTGCGGTCAAGGCGACGCGCACCCTTGCTGTGGTCGCACGAACGGGCTCTCCGTCGAGATCTGGGACCAAGCGATTCCTATCCTCCAGGCCGATCTGCGTCTGTTCCGTCGTGGCGCCTTGCCGCAAGACGCTCAGGTGCGTCGCTTCGATGATCACGCCTCGAACAGCACCTCACAGTTTAACGATCTGCGGGCGCGAATTTGGAGCGACGAGGCTCGTAGCCCCTGGGATCAAGTCGTCCAAGACATCTTCCGCGTCGATGATGCGAACCCGGTCGTCGATAACCGCGTGAGCGAATGGGCGTCTCTACCTGAGAGCAGCCGGAGCTTGTTGCGCTGCGAGACCGCACAGATTGAGACAAGCTACGCCTGTCGAGGGCGCGACTACCAAGGCGGTTGGGGACGAAACAATCCGATCTGTTCGGACGCGGTCATCGCTGCGATGAGCGAAGCCTGTGAGAGTCATCGAGTCGCTCCGTGCAGCGGCGCAGGTGCTCAAGCTTGTGGTCACACCTGCTACGGTCTGGATTTGGGTGGAGATGGTCCATCGCCATTGACCCAGAACGAGTTCCGAGCACGCGATATGGAGCTCGCTCGAGCCAGCATCTGCGCCGAACGCTATTTCTGCTTCGAGCCGCCGACGGGCGATGAGTTTGCGAGCGAGTCGAGTGGCCTTCATCGCCGCGTCTTGCCCATCTCCGGTGATCTGACCTGTTCACGTCCGGGCAATGATCTCCAGGACCAGATCCCAACTGCGATCGGTCTGTTTACCAACGCCGACGCCAGTGAAGCCGAGCAAGAAGCGCTCAATGCGGGCGCTATGCTTGAGGCTTGTTTCCGGGATTTGGCGCGTGACGTGCCGAGCCTTGAGGGGCGCGGCCCGATCTGGGAAGGCGCAGACCTTCGGCGGGTCTTTCAAACCGAAGGGTGCATTGATCTGGCTCGGTTTTGGTCGAGCCTGCGCTGGGCGTCTGCGCCGGCGATGTTCGCCGCGATCGATCCTGCGACTCGGCAGAGCGACGACCTAGGTGATCAAAGCCGCGCCAATGGGTTGTACCTTCGGCTCATGAGTCAGTGGTTGCAGCTGCATCAGTTCCTGGCGCTTGAGGGCTTGCAAGCGCATCGACTC
>Ga0315321_10005112_pt1 | contig 10019 bp, 1 predicted proteins | sample M180m21515metaG_FD_203464 | JGI IMG/M metagenome (GOLD analysis project Ga0315321, IMG submission 203464) | Ammonia-oxidizing marine archaeal communities from Monterey Bay, California, United States - M1 80m 21515 | ecosystem: Environmental > Aquatic > Marine > Intertidal zone | place: USA... | reverse complement strand
ATTATTAGTATTTTTTATATAAGAATCACCAGAAACACTTCCGTCACAAAATATTTCAAGGTGATCGCCACTATTACTATCATTGCTTCTTATTTTACCTTCAACATCTAGTGGAACCGCAGGGTTAGTCTTACCAATCCCAACGTTGCCATTTTCTAAAAATCTAACTTTAGTAGTATTGTCTTGGTACCTAAATATATCAATTGGATTACCACTTTGACCTCCTTGATATTTAATACCCATTGTTTGAGTACCATTTTCATTAAAAATTAGTCCTTGCGCTGATGCTGCTCCTACATTTATTTCTATATTACCTGTTACTGATAATTTTTCCCCAGGACTAGTTGTTCCGATCCCAACATATCCGGCGTTACCGTTTACGCTACTATCAATAGTAACGTATGGCGTACCATTTTCTCGTATTTGAAAATTATAATTATTAGCAGAGTTTTTACCTACAAGTTCCCATTGGTACGTAGTACCAAGAGCACTAGAATAAGGATTTAAAATTAACTCAGCGTCAACGTTAGTAGTAGTTTCTATTTTAATATTACCATCTTGCACTTCTAACTTTTCTGAAGGCCCAGTCGTCCCGATCCCGACGTTGCCCGCGGAATCAATACGCATTCTTTCTGTCTCGGTGCCTCCGGTTCCAGTCATAAATCTTATATCTCCATATTCAGAAGCAAGACTTAGCAATCCTCCGTTAACATATTGTATAAAAGCTCTACGAGTACCATTTTGAGCAAATAACATATATGGATTAGCCGTAGTTCCTCCGTTTAATTCTAACAGAGCATCAGAAGTACTTGATATTTCTAGTTTGCTTCCAGGACTAGTCGTTCCGATACCGACGTTGCCGTCTTCTGCAATACGCATTCTTTCTATAACTCCAGTAGATGTTCCTCCATTAACAAGAAAAGTCATTGCGCTTTCTTGACCTGTGTTACCACCGGAAGTTACTATAGATTTTATAGCACCAATAACAACTTCGTAACCATCTACATAACCCGATATATTTTGTGAAAAAGTAATAGATGGGCCAAACCCTTGATTAAAAGGAGCACTTGAGTTTCTTGTAGTACTAGCAATATCTAACGTACCCATTTGGGTTGAAGAAGGAATATAATTTGTTCCTACAATTCTAGCTTTACCAACTACTTGGCTCATTGCTGTAGCTGTTATAGACCCTACTTGAAGCGTCGCAACAGGCGAAGTTGTCCCGATCCCTACGTTGCCTGTAAAAACTGCGCTAGAACTATCTAATGAAAATTCTGTAGTTCCATTAACATCAAACTCGTACTTACCATTAGACGAAGCTATGTTGAAAGTATGAAGCGCGTTTGCTGAAATATTAGTACCACTTGTAATAGATAACTGTCTAATAGCACCAGAGCCTCCAGTAAAATACGTACCTTCAGAACTTAAATTAATTGTTAAAGCACCAGTCATCGTTCCACCAGCTAGTGGTAAGTAAGGACCTCCAGGTAAGCCACTTCCGCTGATCCAATCTAATTGACCAGAAGAATTAGAAGACAATACTTGGCCACTAGTACCAAAGCTATTATTAACATCTGCTAACTTATTTATATACGCTTCATTCCATCTATTACCACTTCCACCAAGTTTAGGTAAATAAGTTCCTCCTGATAAATAATCTGTTTCAGGTATAATGTCACCAAAAACAGATCCACCTGCTTTAGATAAAAAGAATTCATTCATACCTGCTGCAGCATAATTATAAGCATATATATTACAAACTCTAGGGTCTTGACTTGTTTGACCCATTGTAAACCTTATAGATTTTATACCAGTTCCACCACTTCCGTAATAAGTAAAATAACCTGTATCTGCTACCGTGCTATTTAAAGCAGTTATCCAAGTACCTGATCCATCAGCGTTTGTGTTAACTTCTATTTTACAACTATCCGGATCAAAAGACGAGGATCCAAAAGTTATACCTATCCAACAGCCATAGTTAAAATTCATTTGACCAGAATTAGTAGAAGTTAATGTCATGGACCAGGTGCTAGCTGTTATATTAGAAGCTGATAGGCTCATAAAATTTTGGTCTGGCTTAAACATCGCGTTTTGCGCGGCAAGACTTGGTGGTGTTGTTACATTACCAAAAGTAATTGTTCCACCTTTTGCTATAAAATTACCTAAAGCGTTGTTAAAATAAGGATGTACAACCGCTGCAAGTGTTTCTACAGAAGATTCTAAAATAATATTCTTTATTCTTTTATTTTTAATAGCGGTAGTTCCTTGTTTATATGAAGTACCAATTAAATCATCATAAAAATTAATATCTCCATCTACTCTTAATGTAGTAGTAAAATAACCACTACCTACAACTTCTAATTTATACCCAGTACTAGTCGTGCCGATACCTACGTTGCCATCGTGAGTAATACGCATTCTTTCCACTGTTTGCGCATATTGATTTGATCCTCCAGTTAAAAACATAATACCAACTCTTGAAAATAGTCCAAGTTTATCAGTAGACACAACACCTATAGCCATTAAATCAGCATCGGATGACGTGCGTGAAAACGTTATTCCAATACCCTCGTTGCTAAAATTATCTAAAGCTAATTGCCTAATACCTAAATTTAAATTTGTTCCAGCAGAAACATCTAGTTTTGCCACAGGACTAGTATTTCCAATCCCGACGTTACCTTCATAATCAATTGTAACTACTTGGCTAGTGTCTGTAAACGCTTGTAATATATCTCCTGTTCCATCTTGGTCTAGAACTAAAACAGGTTGGTCATCACCGGTGTTCGTTTGTCTTATTAGCATCATTGGAACAGTAGACTGTGCTGCTGTTTGATTCCTATAAAAAAAGTTAGTAGCAAATTGTGAGTCATAATCACCTATATAAGCAACTCCATCAGAGGCAAGATTAGTTCCAACCTGTAATAAAGAAATAGGGCTAGTCGTGCCAATCCCGACGTTGCCAAGATTATCTATAACCATTCTATCGGTCATAGTCAGTGTGCTTCTTTGAGCAGTAGCAAATTTTAAAGGATTATTCAGAGTAGTAGTTGCTCCATTAAATAATTCAGTATAAATTTTTGCCACTTCAGTTTGGGCTGCTACTATTTTTTGATCAAATATTAAACTATTTTTTTGAGCATATCCATCTGTTGTGTCCTGTATTTTAATTGAAGGGTTACTAGAAGAAGCTACTTCTAACTTAACTCCAGGGCTAGTCGTGCCAATCCCTACGTTACCGGTTGAAGCAATACGCATATATTCTGTTGACCCATCGTTACCTGAAAACAAAATAGCAGCATTTGCTGTAGAGTGCTGAGAGTCTATTCGTAAATAGTTACCTGTAGAATCCCATTTTATAGTACCACTTGAATTATGCCAATCACCTATTAAAACGCTTGGATCAGCGCCTTCACCACCTGACATTAAAACTCCATAGTATTCAGTAGTAGCATTATTAACGGCTAATTGACCTACGACGTGAAGTTTTCTTAAAGGATTTGTAGCACCAATACCAACGTTGCCGTTAGCACTAATACGCATTCTTGTAGTAGTGTTTGACGATGTGCCACTTGTGGCAACTCTTAAATCTAAGTACGGATCATCAGTCCCTGTTGAAGTCATTAACGCTGCTTTTCTATAAGAAGTACCTCCTAACGCAATATTTCCCGTCTTTGATTGTATTACACCTGCTACATCTAATATAGGACTAGCAAAAGAAAGACCAGTAAAATTACTAGGACTAGTTGTCCCGATACCAACGTTGCCTGAATTACTATTATATATATCGTTACCATTAGCTAGCCAAAGACCTGATCCAGGCACTGTATTAGCGTCAACCCAATCTATACCTGTTGAGGTTGTTGATAATACTTGGCCTGCGACGCCAGAGTTATTATTACTATCTAGTAAATATTTTGTTGAATATGTTTTTCCTGTACCCATTTAATATGTATTTCTTACTATGTTAACCCATTCGTATGTTGAACTACCTGTTTGCATACACATATCTGCGTAGCTTGCGTCTTCTTCTGTTACTTCCACTACAGTTATATCTTTTACTTCAAAAGTAGTTCCTGTGACACCCCCAAAAGTAAGTTCGTTCCAAGTTTGTGTACCCGTTGTAAAAACTACTTGGTATTGTACCCAGGCAGCAGTAACTGTTTGGTTAAACTGGTTACTATATGCCCATCCAGCGTACATATTAGCATTAGGACCAGCGTCTCTTCTTGCTTGAAACCTTAGCATATATGTTTTATTAGGAGCCATCACATTTGATTGATATAAAGACCAATTACCTCCTGTAGAAGTTAAAGATCCTGCACCAGGGACTGTTGCAACACCTGTTGTATTATTAATTGACGCTGAATTCTGCAAATTCCATCCAGTGGAAGATGCTAAATCGCCATTTGTTACTAATTCTGTACCTGTAACTGGTACTGGTTCGTTTGTTGCGGTTCTGTATCGCATTGTACCTACTTTAGCAGCTGAAGCTGTAGCTGTATCATCAGCCATTTGAATACCACCAGCAACTTGTAGTTTTGATTGCGGGCTAGTCGTCCCAATTCCTACGTTGCCGCCTTCTGAATTTAAAATTACATTATTTCCAAGTTGATTTATATAAAGAGGTTTTGATGCGTGACTTTGTATCCAACTGTATGTAGTGTTACCTCCTATTTTTAAATTTGTACCTGTTGTTTTTATTTCAACCACACCTGTTCCAGCGGCATCATTAGTTCCTTCTATTACAAGTTTTGTTCCAGGCGAAGTCGTTCCGATCCCGACGTTGCCGTTGTTTAATATACGTATTCTATCACTACTAGCTGTTTGAAAACTTAATTGTTGAGCTGATTGATTTGCTCCAATATAACCAATAGCTGAAGTGGGATCAACCCATAAGTCTAATCGTTTATTACTAGCGGAATTTTCTTCAAGTCTTATCCAAGGCGCACTTCCTCTAACCACTAATTGCTTAGCAGGTCCAGTCGTCCCGATCCCGACGTTGCCGGCTGCGGTAATACGCATTCTTTCTGTATTATTAGCAATAATACTAAAGTCATGGTTAGTTTCTGAACCAATAAAAGGAACAGTAGTTGTATCTCGTGCTGCACCAAATTGTAATGTCTGTGATCCTTTCGTAAATCTTGCTCTTGAACCTAAATTGTTTGTTCCTAATACATCTAAAGCTACTGTAGGGGTTACTCCTATTCCTACATCACCTGCAAAAGTTGCGCTTCCATCTTGTGTAAAAGCTAAAGCGTCAACTGGAGTGCCTGTATTTTCTGATTTGATAATAAACTTATTATCGTTTCCACCGCCACTACCTTCATAAAAAAGTCTCCAACCAACATTATCACCACTCCCTCCATTACCTATGTATATTGCAGCGTCAGCAGCTGCCAATCCACTTCCACCGATATATAGATAATCTGTAGCTTGTGCTTCTGTAGTTCCATTTGCTAAAACTAAATGAGAACCATTTATTGTTACATCACCTGCAAAAGTTGCGCTTGCGTTATTTAATAATAATCTTGTTGTTCCTCCTGTGACAAAACTAAGACTATCAGTAGAAGAACTCATCATTCCTGTATTACCATCGTCTTGAAAACTATACGTTGGATAAGTAGAGTTACCTGCTGCGTTTTGTATTCTAAAATAACCACCAGAATTAGCACTTATTAAACCACCTGCAAAAGCTGTATTATTACCTGAAAAAGTTATAGGAGCATTGGTAAGCGTATTTGAAGTACCAGATCCTGCCCATCCAGCTACTGATCCGCCTGTGCCAATTCCATCTAATACAGATGAGTTATCAATTTTTTCCCATTGATCACTTGCGCCTTGTTCTATAAATACCGCCCAGTCACCAACTTTCCAGTCAGTGATACCGTCTAAGTTTGTTGAACCAGGAGTTGATACTATGTAGAAGTTACCTGTTGTACCAGATCCACTTGTAAGTGTTGGTGAATTTGTATCCGCGTTCCATGTACCTTGAAATACTAAACCTGCAGGTATTAAAGCTATTTTATTATTTACATAAGCTGTAGTAGCTATTGTTGTATTGTTTACCGCGTTAGCTTGTGTAGTTGTTATCCAGCCGTCTATAAGTGTACCACCGGCAGTTGTTGCTGTACCTACTCCTTCGCTTCCGGTTGAAAGCTTTTTTACGTTGTTGTGGTAAAGGTCAACAGAGCCATTGGCTTCAAATTGAGCCATAAACTCAGATCCAAATAAAAACTTCATACTAGCTCCATTTGTATTAAGAACTAAATGACCAGTACCAGTGTCGTTTATATAACTATCACTTCCATCGTGATATATTTGAAGATCATCTCCATTTCCAAAAATTGCTTTAGAATTATCTACATGCTGCGTATTTCTTGTAAAAATTGTTCTAGCACTACTACCATCTAATCTAAAATATTCAGTAACACTACCTGCTCCATCATCATTATAAAATCTAATATCTTTATCATTAGCATAATTTGCAATATTCAAATCTCCAGTTTCATTATTAATAAAAGAAGCTGTAACATTATGGTATATTTGAAGGTCAGATGATGCGCCTAATCTAATTTTATTACTATCTTCTATATATAAATCTCCTGTAGTGTATATGTTACCACTTGATGCTTCTATTCTAAAAGTATTACCTGATGCGTTTTCTGTTCTAAATACATACCCAGTGTCTGCTCTAACATCTAATTTCGCGCCTGCTCCAGTGTTACCAATCATAACATTACCAGAACCGTCTATACGTAATCTTTCTACTGCTCCTGTGTGAAAGCTTTGGTAACTAACACCTGCTGCAACACCATATAATATGCTACCGCCTGCATATGTATCTACAGGTCCTATATACATAGTGCTAGATGTGTTTAAAACCATAACCCTGGTTACAGCGCCAGCGGCATCTGTCATAGAGATGTCTCTATTATTAGTGCCAAAATCTATACTACCAGTCATCGTTCCACCAGCAAGAGGTAAGTAAGGACCACCCGCGCCGCCGCCACTTGATACTGTGACATTACCTGAAGCATCAGTTACCAAAGTACCTGCGCCATATTGACTCAATCTTAATAGTCCGGTTTCACCAAGAACCATTGATTCATTTAAAGCTGTTCCATTTGCTGTGTAAAAATTAAATCTACCTGTGTTTACGTTAGAACCACCTTTGTTTATTCTTATTTCAGCTACTCTATCAGATGATAAAGTAGATTGATAATTTGTAAAAGATAAATAGCCAAAATCATCAGCGTCATCAGCATCTGAGCTACCTGATATTACTAAACCAGCTTGTTGTAATGTAGTGGAGCTAGAACCTCCAGCAGCAATATTTAACCCTGTTTCTAAAAAGCCTAAAACATTAGGACTAGCCGTACCGATCCCGACGTTGCCTCCTCTAGCTATAGTTAATCTTTCGGCCCCACCTTGTACTATACTATATCTAGAACCGTTAAAATAACTGTTGTCAGAAATAAGTCCTGTGTAAAAGTTTTTATCTGTTTCACTACCTGTTGAAGAAAATATATCTGTTGTAGAGCCTATACTAGTTCCTATAAAAGCATTTACGTTATATTGTAAAGAGTTTGTGGTAGAATAACCGCCGTCAAAAGTAGCTGATATTACTTTATTTGTAACAGCTCCAAGACTTCCTGAGCCACCTATTTCTAATTTAGTTCTAGGACTAGTCGTCCCGATCCCGACGTTGCCATCTACAATTAAGTTATTTTCAAAAGTTGCCTCCGTATTTGTTACAGTTAATCTTCTACCTCCTCCGGTATTAACAATAAAAATATCTTGCCCAGCAAAACCAAAAAGAGTGTTTGTATCACCTGTATGATATATATAGCTTGGAATATATACTGCGCCTGCAAAAGTTGCGTTTTGTGAAGTGTCTAAAGTTAATGCTGTATTAACGCCGTTAGTATGAAATTCTAAAGCACTTCCTGATTCAGCTCTTATTATACCTGTTGTGCCGCTATAAGACATGGTAACAAGAGTACTTGTGTTTCCAAACTTTATTGCTGCCGCACCATTTCCTAAAAATGTAGAAGTTGAACTCGCGGTAACACCGCCTGTAACTGATACACCTGTATTTGTAGTTTCAAGTTTTTTAGAATTATTATAATATAATTCTAATGCCCCATCAATTATATATGAAAGCCCTTTATCACCATTAGTACCAGAATTGTATTTCTCTAGATTAACAGTACTGGTTCCACTAAGCACAAGAGGTACGCCAGCAGTTCTACTTTGTAAATAACTTTTACCAAAAGTATGTATTAATAATACATCAAGACTATTACCTAACCAAATAGCGCCATTATCTCTAAGTAATATCGATGGCGAACCAGTGTCTCCAAGATATAAATCACCAGTTAAAGGTTTTGTTGACCCAGCTGTAAGTGGTAAGTAAGGACCGCCAGCACCACCGCCACTTGAAACTGTTATGTTACCTGAGGCATCAGTTACTAAAGTACCTGCTCCGTAACCAGTATTAAATCTAATACCTCCAGTTGCATTTATTGTAAGTCTAGCTGTTCCACCTGTAGCAAGAGATAATGGAGTAGCCTCGTAATTCCAAACAAATGCATTAGCGTTGTTTTGGCCTACTCTTAAGCCGTTTCCTCCTCCTGTTCCACTTGTTGCTGTGTGAAAATACATTCCAACATTATCATCTGAATCATATAAATCTAATCTATCCGCTGGATTTGTTAATCCGATCCCGACGTTAGTGTTTAAAAAATAACTATTATCTTTAGCGACTAATAATACTTTTTGCCCAGCATTTACAGTTGCGCTACCGTAGTTAAACTGTGCAATTGCCTGATTTGTATCGCTAGTAGCGGACTGCACATAAAGCGCTGCATTTCCACCGCTACTTCTTGATAATAAATTATAGTTAGTGTTAGTTGTATATGTTCGGAAAGCTTTGCTTGTTGTTCTACCGTTTACATCTAATTTATCTGTAGGACTAGTCGTACCAATTCCGACGTTACCAGTTGAGGTAATACGCATTCTTTCTGCTTGACTATCTAGAACAGTATTAGAAGATTTAAACACAATCCCATCATATCCTCCTAGTTCTAGTAAATTAGAAGTTCTTTGCAAAGCTACGTTAGCATTAACAAACTCCAATTGATTTCCTGTGGTTTCTATTCTTATACTTCCTGTTGTATATATGTTTCCTGCAACTTGAAGCTTCTGGCTAGGATTAGTCGTCCCGATACCGACGTTACCTGCTGATCCGTCTAACATCATCAAAGCAGGGTACGAATAACTAGGAGAAAAAGCTATATCGCTACTACCGCTGGATCCTTTTATAACTAAGTTTTTAGGATGAAGACCTAAGCCAGTACCACCAACTATGAAGGTAAAATTAACATTAACCTCTGATCCGGGGCTTGAAAATATTAAACCTGCAGAATCAGCAGCTAAGCCACCTATTTCAAGACTAGCTCCAGGATTTTCTACTCCAATACCTACCTTGCCGGCGAAATAACCATTATTTAAAAAATTTAATGCCATGTATTACATTGGATTAGATTAATATTATACGTGTGTTAATAACACTCTATATATGTCTACTGCTACGCTGCCTGAAAATATAACGCTCATACTTGCAGATCCACTTCTTGTTACATCTGCATATACTGTTTGATATGGTGATACATTTTGAGTAACTTCTACTGTAACGTTTTCTGCTAAAGCACCAGTTCCAAATAAACTAGAAGCTGCTAAATCTATAGTAAAAGTTGTTAAACCACCTGATTCAACTCTTGTACAAGGACTTGTAGCTGGCGTAGCGCTTCCTCCGTCGTCTAAAGTTACTTTTGCTCCATTAGCATTTGCTTGAGATTTTAGTTGAACCCAACCGCTTGCTGTTACTGTGAAGTTTGCACTGTCAAAACCAGATACACCTTTTTCAGTTGCACCATCTGTTGCGCCAGCACCTGCTACATTAGCATCTGCTAAAACAAAAGTATATTGAGTTGATGCCGGAGTTGACGATGCTGTAA
>Ga0315321_10005110_pt1 | contig 10020 bp, 11 predicted proteins | sample M180m21515metaG_FD_203464 | JGI IMG/M metagenome (GOLD analysis project Ga0315321, IMG submission 203464) | Ammonia-oxidizing marine archaeal communities from Monterey Bay, California, United States - M1 80m 21515 | ecosystem: Environmental > Aquatic > Marine > Intertidal zone | place: USA... | reverse complement strand
ATTTTGGCCCGAACCCGGGCGTGAACGTGTAGCCATAAATCTGCATCTCCGTCGGGATGCGCCCGCGCAGCGGCTCCTTTTTCACCTCGGCCAGCAAGTCGTACAGCACCTCCTCTCGCCGTCGCAGTCGCCGCGAGTACCGTGTGTCCGCATCGCCCGCCAGCAACAAATCGCCCTCGCCCTCAAACTTCGTGATGAGCGTCAGCTTGCCGTCCGACTCCTTCAACGCAAATTCGGCGTGGTATTTCCCGTTGCCGGAAAAATTCCACTGTCCGTCATTCAACGTGTCCATTGTGCCACCGACCTCCACCCACTCGCTGCTTTTCCCGGGCGCGACCTTCACGTTTACTGCGGGCCAGTTTCGCAAATGTACCCAGTACGGTGAGTGCTGCTGCCAGTTGCCGCCGCCCGGTGCGCCCTTGCCGGCAAAGGTCAACTCGCTGTCGCCAAGATTCGTTACCTTCAAAAACACATCGCCAGCCTGTGTCAGCATCCCGTCGAGCGGCAAATATTTTTCCTTCTCGATACGCATCTTCACCTGCGCCTCGTCGGTGGTGAGCAGCAGACAATCGATATTGCGTTTGGCGGAAGGCTCGGGTTGTTTGGATGCGATGAGCGTGATGGTCGCCTCGCCCGCCTGCAAATTGGCAAATGCATCGTGCCCCTCCCAGACGATGTTTTCCGAGGCGCCCCAACTCCACGCGTGCTCGGTTTTCAATTTCTGGCTGAACGCCCAAATCTTTAAATTCTTACGCGCGCCATAAAGCCGGTCCAACACGCGTTTGCCCTTTTGCTCCACACGCACTCGGAACTGTGTCTCAAACCGATACGCCGCCTCGTACCGCACGAGCACAAGATACCGCCCCGCCTTAGGCACGCGCACCTTGATCGTCGCGTTGCCCACCGCCTGTTCGCCTGCACCAAGGAACGCCTTGCGGCTGAGAAATGAATTGGCAAATGTCGCCGCATAATAATTCTCCCCCCACGGCTTCGCCGCCCAGCCATTTTCTCCGGTTGGGCGAAACTCCTCTGCCTCTATCAGCAGATTCCCATCCGCCAACGGCGTGACAGGATGTGCCCCGCGAAAGACTGTGGGCGATTGCGGTTGAGTGGATGTGCATCCAATTGCCAATGAGCACCAAGACAAAATCAGTAATCGTTTCATTAATAATCCCGGAACGGCCCTCGTGGTTCGGTGGCGTTCATTTGTTTTTTCCAGTCCGCGAATCGGGCCTTTATCATTTTCAGTACATCCGGCTTCTCTTTGGAGAGGTCGTGCTTTTCACTTAGATCCGTTCGCAAATCAAAGAGGCCATTTCCGCGAGAACTCTCTACCCATTTCCAATGGTCCACGCGCGCGCCTTTATCGAGGCGGCGTTGCCAAAACATTTCCTTGCGTGGCGATTTTCTTTTGCTTTGTAAAACCGGCATCATATCGAAGCCGTCGAGATTCAGCCCTTTGGGCGGCCCGGCCCCGGTGGCGGTACAGAGGGTTGGGAAAATCTCCAGTGAGGTTAGAAATTCATCATTGGTGGTGTTGTCGGGGATGTTGCCCGGCCAGCGGATGATGCATGGCACGCGGATGCCGCCCTCGAACATTTGGCCTTTCCGGCCGCGCAAGGGGGCGTTGTCAGCCGCACCTCCACCGCCGTTATCGCTGAAGAAAATCACAATCGTGTTGTCTGCGATTTTGTGTTCGTCGAGCAAATTGAGCAGTTTTCCGATGGCGTTGTCCATGGCGGTGATGGAACCAACGAACTCAAGCCGTCGTGCGGCGCGGTTACGGACGGTGGCTGGTTTGCCATAGCGGGTGCCTGTCTGCGTGCCGGCTTGGGAGAGCAGCGCAGGGTACAGTTTTTTGAAAAACTCCGGTGCCTGCGCGCCACTGCGGATAACGGGGTCGAGGCTCGACGCGCCATGTGGAGCGTTAAAAGGCACGTAGAGGAAAAATGGCTCTTTATGATTGGCCTTCAGGAATCGGACGGCCTCGCGTTCGAAAAGGTCGGTGCAGTACTTGCCTTTGTCGTCGGTGGTGGGCGCATTGTTGCGGTACATCGACGGCACGCCGTAGCGTTCGTGGGTGTAATAATCGATACCGGTGTTGACGAATCCATAAAAATCATCGAAGCCGCGCGCCAGCGGCAGGAAGCGTTTGTGCACGCCGAGGTCCCATTTTCCGAAAATGCCGCTGGTGTAGCCGGCGGTTTTCAGTGCGGCAGGCAGCAGCGTCTCCCGAGTATCCATTCCACCGATGCGCTCAAAGGTAGCCTCGTATTCACCGGGTTTATATTTGTAACCGTAATCGGGAGCCTCATTTCGGATCATATCGTAAATGCCATTGCGCTGCGGATAGCGCCCGGTGAGCAACGCACCGCGCGAAGGCGTGCACGCGGGCCACGCCACATAAAAATTCGTGAGCTTTACTCCGCCTTTGGCGAGGCGGTCGAGGTGCGGTGTCTTCACTTCGTGGGAGCCGAAACAGCCGAGATCGCGATAGCCTTGATCGTCGGAAACAATCAAAAGAACATTCGGCGGCGCTGCCACGAGTATCAGCGGCAGCAAAGCCAGCAGCAGGGCGAGAGTGCGTTGCATACGGCTATTGCAAACTGTATCGCACGCTTTGCCAATGTAAAAGTTGAACAACTGTCGCTTGACCAGGAGTACCTCCGTCCCCTTGAATGCGCGCGCATGCAGTTACAAGTGGAAAATAAGTACTTAGATTTTCAGAAATCAAGCATTCATAACGTGGGCGCATACGCGAAATGCGACATTCGAAAGGGCGCACGCATCATCGAGTACATCGGTCGGCCGCTCACCAAAAAGAAGGCGACGAAAGAACTGGTAGATGGCAATGGTTATGTTTTTACCATCAATAAACATTTCGATATCGATGGTAGTGTGGAATGGAATCCTGCTCGTTTCATCAACCACGGCTGTGCCGCTAATGCTGAATCCGATGTGATAGATGACCGTGTGTGGATTTCCGCCATAACAAAAATTAAAAAAGGCGAGGAGGTAGTTTATAATTACAACTACGATCTCGAGGATGCTTTCGAGAATCCATGCAACTGCGGCGCCAAAGAATGTATGGGATACATGGTAGGCGATGAATACTGGCCGAAGCTAAAGAAGCTGATCAAGAAAAAGGCGAAGAAGAAAAAATGATGGGCGTTAGCTTTCCATCGGCCAATTCGCCACCACCAATCCTTGATATCCTTTCGCCAGTGACTTCACATTCGTATACCCCATTTTCTGCGCCGCGTCGCACGTGAGCGCGCTGCGGTAGCCGCCACCGCAGTACATAATAATCTCCGCGGTCTTGTCAGGGAACCGCGTTTCCAAGTCCCGTTCCAGCACGCCTTTGCCCAGATATTGCGCTTCCTTGGCGTGAGCCTTGGCCCATTCGCTCTCCTCGCGCACATCGAGTAGAACCCCTTCGGGGTTTTCCTTGAGGCGGGTAGGCAAGTCTTCCACAGAAATTTCTGTGATGCGTTCCTTGGCGTCTTCCACGAGGGTTAGAAATCCGACTGAATGTTTCATGCCGGAAACATATCTAAGTTTGGCTTGCGAAGCTAGCTCGCGATTGCCAATTTCCCACGTGGGCGACCGCTGTCAAAATATTTTCATTGCAGCCAGTCTCGTGCTGGCCACCGTCGTGTGGGGCGCAAACAACACGACCATCGGCTACCTTGTGCGCGACTGGCCCGTGCTGTGGACCACTGGCACGAGGTTGATCTTTGCAGGGTTGCTGCTGCTGGGGCTGCTGCGATGGACAAAACTTTTTGGTGAACCAAAACCCGTGCCGCCCGATGTGCATCGGCGGCTATGGCTGCGTGGTGCGCCGTTGTTTATGGTTTGGTCGGTGGGCTTTTCATGGGCGGTCACCATGACACCCGTGTCGCATGCCTCACTGTATCTCGCGGCCTCGCCGGTGTGGGGGCTATTGCTGGAGGAACGCCCGCGACTGAACCGCGAGAGCATGCGCAAATATTTCGCCGCTCTACTCGCGCTGACGGGCATCGTGGTTTTGTTTTGGCCAAAGCTAAACACCGATACCGGTGACGGATCTAAGTGGTTCGGCGATGTTATTGCTTTTTGCGCCAGTTGGTCGTGGACACTTTACAGCCGCGAATCGCGTGAACTCTCCAAGCGCGTGAGCGGCATGCTGTACACCGCACATACAGCGTGGCGTGCTGGGTTGTTGCTGTTGCCGTTTGTCATTTGGGAAATCACAAAGAATCCGCCCGTGCTCGAGAGCCACCTCATCGGCTGGCAGGTGTTCAGCGTTTTTGCAGGCACCATCGTCGGGCTTGGCATTTGGAATCACGTGCTTCGCTATTGGCCTGCCAGTCGCGCGCTGTTGTTTAACAACCTCATCCCCGTCTTCGCGATGTTTTGGGCGTGGGAATTTATTGATGAAAAAATCACACCCACCTTTTGGCCGGCCATGTCGTTGGTGGTCGCTGCCGTGATAGTTGGCTTGGCACCGTGGCGGAAGTGAAATTGGCAGGGCGAGCCTGTGAGTCCGTTTACATAGCGCCACGGCGAACTTGCAGGCTCCTAACTCCAAAAACTCCATTTGCCAACGGCCGCGAAAAAGCTAATGGTGGGCGAGCGAAATGTATCAACCCGAATCAGTAAAACTTTATGTAAAACCCGTGTGCGGCTGGTGCCGTCAAGCGGAGCATTGGCTCACGAGCCAAGGTGTCGAATTTGAAACGGTCGATGTCATTGAAAACCCTGAGGCTTTCGATGAAATGGAACGTCTTTCCGGGCAAACTCTTGCGCCGGTGATCACCGTGGATGGCCAAGTGCTGGCGGACTTTGGTGCGCGTGAGTTGGTGGTTTTTTGGGAAGGACTGGGTAAAAGTAAATGACCGCCATCGCCGAGCCTACTTCCGCACCCCAAAAACGCCCGCGTCTGCCCGAGTGGTTCCGACTACAACTGCCGACGGCGAGCGCATACTTCGCCACGCGCAATCTCATCGACGACTTGAATCTCCACACCGTTTGTGAAAGCGCGCGCTGCCCGAACCATTGGGAATGCTGGAGCAAAGGCACCGCCACTTTTATGATTGCCGGCGATCGCTGCACGCGCGCGTGTGGCTTCTGCGCGGTGGATACCCGCAAACCGCTGGCACTCGAGGATGATGAACCTGAACGCGTCGCCGAAGCCACGCGGCGGATGAAGCTCAAGCACGTCGTCATCACAGCCGTGGCGCGCGATGATTTAGCTGATGGCGGCGCGGCGCATTTTCAAAATGTGATCGAGCGCGTTCGCGCGGTGAACCCCGAAATCATCATCGAAGTGCTCACACCAGATTTTTTGGAGGACGATGCCGCCATTCACACCGTGCTCGCCGCGCGCCCGGAAATTTTCAATCACAACCTTGAAACCATCCGCCGCCTCACGCCCGAAGTACGCTCGGTGGCCACTTACGAACGCTCGCTTTCGGTGCTTACAAAAGTAAAAGAACACTCGCCAAAAATTTTCACCAAATCCGGCCTAATGCTTGGCCTTGGCGAAACGGAACTCGAATTGCTGGAAGCGTTGGCCGACCTGCGCGCCACCGGTTGTGATCTCCTCACGCTCGGTCAATATTTGCAGCCGACCAAAAAGCATTTGCCCGTCGTTGAATTCATCCACCCCGACCAATTCGCCGAACATAAAATAACCGCCGAATCGATGGGCTTTATCCATGTCGCCAGCGGCCCCTTGGTACGTAGCTCGTATCACGCGGATGATTTTGCGACGGAACGGTTTACGTCATAATCATGAGTGCCGAGGAGGCAAAAAAACGTCACGCGGTTTTAGTCGAAGAAATTCGTAGGCACGATCACGCTTATTATGTGCTGGCGGAGCCGTCGATTAGCGATCCTGATTATGACCGGTTATATCGCGAGTTGCTGGATTTAGAGGAGACGCATCCGGAATTGCTCACGGCCGACTCACCGAGCCAACGGGTGGGGGGCAAGGCGGTGAGTGAATTTTTATCGCATCGGCACAAGATGCCGATGATGAGCCTCGACAACACGTATTCGTTTGATGAGTTGGCGGCGTTTTTGCAACGGGTGGAAAAGCGATTGCCGGAAGCGGAATTGGATTGGACGATTGAGCCGAAGATTGACGGGCTCGCGGTAAGTTTGCGTTATGAAAACGGCGTGCTCGTCGTGGGTGCCACGCGCGGTGATGGGGCAAGTGGCGACGACATCACGGGGAATTTGAAAACCATCCGCAGCTTGCCCTTGCGGTTGGCAGCAAAGTCACCCGCTGTGTTGGAAGTGCGGGGCGAGGTATTCATGAGCCGTGCGGGATTTACGAAGCTCAATGAGAAACGGAAGGTCGATGGCGAGGAGCCCTTTGCCAATCCTCGCAACGCGGCGGCGGGGTCGTTGAAAATGCTCGATCCGAAACTCGTGGCGGAACGGCCGTTAGGGGTTGTTTTGTACGGGCTGGGCGAGGTTAGCGGTGAGTTGCCCGCAACGCAGATTGATGTGCTCGATTGGCTAGATCAGTTTGGCTTCCCAACCACCGGGCAAATATGGACCGGTCGCACCCATGACGATTTGGTGACCTCGATCAATGAACTGGATGCCGCACGGCATGATTTGGACTGCGAGACCGATGGCGCGGTCATCAAGCTCAACAACCTTTCCCTACGCGAACAATGTGGCGCGACCTCCAAAGCACCGCGCTGGGCGATTGCGTACAAGTACGCGGCGGAACAGGCGGAGACGGTGCTCAAAGCCATCACTGTTCAAGTCGGCCGCACGGGGGCGTTGACGCCGGTGGCGGAATTGGAGCCGGTGTTGATCGCTGGCAGCACGGTGGCCCGCGCGACGTTACACAATGAAGGGGAGATTCAGCGTAAAGACATTCGCGTGGGCGACACGGTGGTGATCGAAAAGGCGGGTGAAATTATTCCAGCCGTGGTGCGCGTGGTGACGGAGAAACGGCCCAAGAAATCCGCAGTGTTTGTGCTGGGGAAAGAATGTCCTGAATGCAAATCGCTAGCGGCGAAGGATGAGGCGGATGTGGTTTGGCGTTGCCCGAACCCGGATTGTCCGGCGCAAGTGAGGGGGCGGTTGGAGCACTTTTGCGCGCGCGGGGCGATGGATATCGAAGGTGGTGGTGAGGTGTTGGTTCGGCAGTTGGTGGGGAGCGGTTTGGCACTGAATGTGGGCGAACTTTATAAAGTGGCGCAGGCGGAGGTGGCGGGATTAGAGCGAATGGCGGAGAAGTCGGCGCAGAATTTTTTGGGCGGCTTGGAAGCGAGTAAGCAGCGGGATTTGTGGCGGTTGATTTTTGGGCTGGGGATATTGCACGTGGGCACAGGTGTGGCGAAGGCGTTAGGACGTCGGTTTGCGAATTTGGATGAATTGATGGATGCCTCAGAGGAGGAGTTAGTGGCGATTGATGACGTGGGAGAGGTGATCGCCAAGAGTGTGCATTTTTGGTTTGGCGATCCGCAGAATCGTCAGTTGATTGAAGTGTTACGCAAGGCGGGATTAAACTTTGAGTCTTCCATAGTAATTTCCGGCGAAGCCGCCGGGCCGTTAGCGGGCAAGGCATTGGTGCTCACAGGGACGTTGATGAACTTGAAACGCCACGAGGCGGTGGCACGTATCGAGGCGGCGGGCGGCAAGGTGGTCGGTAGCGTCAGTAAAAAAACCGACTACGTGGTGGCGGGTGAAGCGGCGGGGAGCAAGCTGGCCAAGGCGGAGAAAATGTCCGTGCCGGTGATCGACGAATCGGAACTTTTGCGCCTGTGTGGGAAATAGTGCCATCCAATTTCGCACAATCTTTTTGTTTTCGACAAAAAGCGTGGTGAATAACCCGAGCTTGGGCGTTGGCCCGGTTTCTGCTAAATAAAAATGCAGTTGCGAGGGAGCGCACGAATTCACCAAGGAGGGGGAACAACCAAACGTTTCAAATAGGTGCATCGTGTTTTCGCATTTGGGGTAAGCAATGAAAATGGGACAATTGGAACCACCGGACACGCATTTCCTGTCCGGCGCTGAAGGGTGGATGGAATTGGGGGACTACGATTCGGCTTTGGCCGAGTTGGAGTTAATTTCACCGGACTACCTGCGTCACTTTGACGTGCTGCAGGTGCGTTGGCATATTCACAATCGTATGCAGGATTGGGAGCATTGCCTCAACATCAGCCTTCAAATGATCGAGGCGCAGCCGGAGATGCCGCAAGGCTGGATCAACCACGGCAACGCGCTTTTTTATCTCGAGCGTTTTGAAGAAGCGTTCAACTTGCTCGTGCCGATGCTCAAACGCTTTCCGCACGACGAGGCGATCCCTTACAACCTCGCCTGTTACAAATGCCAAAGCGGTGCCATTCAGGAAGCCCGCGAATGGCTCGAGTGCGCGCTCAAGGTTGGCGACTCCAAGCGCGTCAAGAATATGGCCGTCAACGACCCCGACCTCACGCCGCTGTGGGAGCACGGCGTGAAGATCAAATAAGCACCGCCGATTGACACCATCGCGCGGTCTCATTACCCTCGGCCTATGGAACAGGTGCCGAAAGCGCGCAAACTGGGCATTCTGATTTCCGTTGCGCCCACGCACGTTAGCTTTCACCACGGCCTCCAGCTCGCCGCCGCTGCACTCAGCGCCAAGGACGAAGTCTATCTCTACTGCCTCGACGATGCCGTGGCGGGCGTGGAAGACGAACGCGTGCAAACCTTGCGCCGCCACGGTCTCCGCCTGTTCGCCTGCGCGTATGCCTGCCAACGGCGCAAAATTGTTCCCGGCGAAAACGCATTGTACGGAGGCCTCACATTGCTCAACGACGTGATGGCCGCCACCGATCGCTTTGTGAGTTTCAACTAAAATAGTTTGATGGAAACCCTCGCAGACAAACTGAAGCCGGACCCCAAGCCCAAGCGGAAGGTGCTCATCATCATCGATGCCGATCCTCGCACCAACCCGCGCGCCGCCGAGGCTGTGCGTTTGGCTGGTGGCGTGTGCGTGTGGGAACAGGTGGAAGTCAGCGTTGTGTTGCATCACGCCGCCGCGCACGCGCTGGGTGACGCCGCCGCGGATATGCCAGAAGGAAAAATTTACAAACAATTTTTCCCGATGATTCGCGAAAAAGGCGGGCACGTGTACGTGATGCCCGACGATCAAACAATGGAAGTGCTCGACACGGAAGTGATTCTGAAAAACCACCTCAAAGAACCCGCCTTCGCCGAACTGGCCGCCGAAGCGGCGATGGTCATCCGATTTTGATTATGGCCCGCGTCATCCACATCCTAACCCGCGAAGGCGATCCGCTGCCTGCCAGCGTCATTGCTGCCCAGGAAACCGCCGGCCACGAAACCCGCGTCATCGACCTCACCGAAGTAGACCCCAACGGCGACTACTCAATTTTGCTTGAAGAAATCTACGCCGCCGATTCCGTGCACGTTTGGTAAGTAAACTAGTTTGACTTTTGGGTCGTGAATGAATAGGCTTTCGCAACTCGTGGATGACCCGCGAGCGGGAGAAAAAAATTATGGCTTTCGTTGTTACAGGTGCCTGTGTCGATTGCGTTTACACGAGCTGCGTGGATGTATGTCCCGTGGCCGCCTTTCACGAAGCGCCCGACAAACTGTTGATCAACCCCGAAACCTGTATCGACTGCGATGCGTGCGTCGCCGAATGCCCCGTGGAAGCCATCCACGCCGAGGACGATGTGCCCGATGATCAACAGAAATGGATCGCCATCAATCTGACCGCCGAAGAATTCCCCGTCATCGAGGCAGCGAAGGACCCCCTCAAAGGGCCCAAATGCGTGAATCCCAACGCGGCTTAATTTAGCCGATCTCCAAACTTTTCATTTCGCCAATCCGGCCAAACTGTCGAGGATTGTCTCGGCGGCGGCGCGTGGGTTTTCGGCGGCGCAGATAGGTCTTCCGATTACCAGCCAACTGGCACCGGCTTCGATGGCTTGGGGGGGGGTGAGGACTCTTTTTTGGTCGCCGGTGTCGGTGCCGGCGGGGCGGATGCCGGGAGTGATGAGTTGG
>Ga0315321_10005109_pt1 | contig 10020 bp, 9 predicted proteins | sample M180m21515metaG_FD_203464 | JGI IMG/M metagenome (GOLD analysis project Ga0315321, IMG submission 203464) | Ammonia-oxidizing marine archaeal communities from Monterey Bay, California, United States - M1 80m 21515 | ecosystem: Environmental > Aquatic > Marine > Intertidal zone | place: USA... | reverse complement strand
CAAAAAGTGCAGCGGTAAACACAAACATTGGTTGGGTTGAGATGCGTATTAATGTTGTAATACCCAGCGTCTCCATTTTTTCGTTCGCGAACGATGTTTGCTAGTTCGCCAAGCTCATGGAGATCAACAGAGTCATCCCAAAGACCTTCCGCCTCTTTGGGGGTCAATCGCTCGCCGCAGACTATCTTTTCACGAATTGAGTCAAGTGATTGACGAACTGCAGATATCATGTGTGACTCCCTAAGGACCAAATCTCTCTGTATATAAGATAAAACCGCAAACGAGAGAAAAAAACAACTGATTAATTTATGCCAACCAAAGATCAGCGCTGATTCCACCGAGGAGAACAAGGCCAATGACTGCATTTACCGTGAAAAAAGCCTGATTTACACGCGAAAGGTCTCGCGAATTCACCAGGAGGTGTTCAACGACCAGCAGTACGGCGATCCCGCATACGGTCCATGTGGTGTAGCTACCAACAAGAGGGGTTGTTTGTGGCAGTGCCAAGAGAGACGCAACCGCTAAAAAGTGAAAAAGACCGGAGATGTAGAGAGCCCCTTTAATTCCAAACCGAGAGGGCAGGCTTTGCAGGTTTTCGTTGGTGTCGAACGCCGCATCTTGACACGCATAAATCGTGTCAAAGCCTGCAACCCAGGCAGTAACGGCTAAGGCTAGAACGAATGCAGGGACGATATCTGAAGGATTTTCAAGTACTGCAGAGCCACGCACCGCGATCCAAGCGGCTAATGGAGTCAGGCCAAGTGCCGCACCGAGCCACACGTGTGCAAATGGAGTGAAACGCTTTGCATAGCTGTACCCCAAGAGCCATGCCAACACCGGCAAGGAGAGAGCGACTGGCAACCAGTTCGGAAGAAATAGCAAGGTTGATGCTACAAATAGCACTGAAGATAAATAGATCAATTTTTGAACGTCACTCACGGAAAGGAGACCTTTCGGCAGGTGGCGATTCGCAGTACGGGGGTTGCGGGCGTCTATTTCTCTATCAACAAGGCGATTAAACGCCATAGCCGATGTACGAGCAGTAGCCATGCAGGCAACGATACCAACAGCAATTGTCAACCAGTGCAATGATGAGAGGTGTGGGTTGTCGGCTAGATCAAGATGGCCCGCTATCATTCCAGACATAATTGCGAAAGGCATCGCGAAAATGGTATGAGAGAATCGAACGAGCTCAAGGTATGTGCGAAGTGTCGCCGCCATAGATTTCAATGTCCCCAGCGGCCAATAAGTTCATTTGTAATGTTCAGTTGGTCACAAATACGGGACACAACAAAATTGACAAGATCATCAATGGTTTCCGCCTTGTGGTAAAAACCTGGTGAAGCGGGCAGAACAACGGCTCCGGCTTCGTGAATGGCTTGCATATTTTTTAGTTGTGGGAGCGAAAGAGGGCTCTCACGTGGCACAACAACAAGTTTTCGCCGTTCCTTCAAATGAACTTCAGCGGCTCTGTGGATAAGATTGTCACCCATTGCATGAGTAACAGCGGAGAGTGTGCTCCCGCTACATGGACAAATGACCATTGCGCTTGTCAGGAATGAACCGCTCGCAATTGGTGCCATAAGGTTTTTGTAGTGATGGTACGTGAGGCGACCAGGCAGGGGCGTCGCGGTTCCGAGAAATTGCTCAATGGAAAAGTCATCAAGATCAAGTGACTCGCTGAGTTCTTGCTCGAACACTGCTTTACCAGAAGGGCTCACTGAGAGGTGGACGTCGCAGTTTGTGTTGAGAAGCACGTGCAGGAGTCGACGTGAATAAATCGCTCCTGAGGCACCTGTGACTCCTAGAACAACGGGGTGGTGAGAAGTGCTCATTCGTCAGTAATCTCGTTTTGTCCAGAAAGTTCAGTTTTTGTTGCAATTGAGAGCGTAGCTATTCCAAGGGTGAGAGGAAACTGATCAACACAGGCAAAGCCGGCTTTTTTTATGAGGGTAGCAAGAGTTTCACCGGACGGGAACTCTTCGACACTCTGGTTCAGGTAGGTGTATGCGTCGGAGTGGTTGTGGGCAATGGTGTTTCCAATCCTCGGTAGGATATTTCTGAAATACCATAAATAGCTTTTTCGGATAACCCAATTTTTTGGCAACGAGAATTCAAGGATCGCCAGGCGTCCACCTGGCTTGCACACACGAGCCATCTCAGCGAGACCTCGATCTGTTTCAGCAATGTTGCGTAATCCAAAAGCAACGGTCACAAGATCGAATGATGAATCTGGGAATGGCAGGTCCATAGCATCGGCTTCAATCCATTCGACGGGTACATTACGTGCCGCAGACTTTTCGATTCCACGGTCGAGCATTGGTTTGCAAAAATCACTACCAACCACACGGACCTGTGAAGCCGCTCTTGCTGCGTACGTTAGTGCCAAATCACCAGTTCCAGTGCACACATCCAAAATTGAACCTTTAGAAGGCGGGGGCGCACGTTTGACAGTGATTCTTCTCCACAACGTATCGATCCCACCTGATAGCATTCGGTTGACGAAGTCGTACCGCGGGGCGATTTCGGCAAACATGCCTTGGACTTTGCTCCCGCTCTTATCAACATTTTGGATTGCTTCGGTCGTAATAGCATCATCTCCACGGGTAAGATGTTGAAACTGTATTTGGCAAGGCTTGAAGCCACTTTGGTGTAATTGAATGATATGAATAATAACGCGGACAGCTCAATTACTACGCTTCGTTGGTATACCCATTGCCTCCCAGATGATATGCCCCGAGAGTCTGTAGCGGGAGGCATTGCGATTATTGTCGATGTTCTGAGGGCCTCCACAACGATTGTGACAGCCCTCGAAGCGGGAGCGGCCTTCGTAAAGCCGGTAGTCGAAGTCGAAGAGGCCCGTCGCCTGAAGAGCAGTTCTGGTGGATCATGGCTCCTTGGTGGAGAGCGAGGGGGTGTTCTGATTCCTGGTTTTGATCTTGGGAATTCACCTGTTGAATATTGCCGTTCTGTTGTTGATGGCCGCGGCATTGTTATGACAACAACGAATGGAACACTTGCGATTGAGCGATGCTTGGCAGCCGAGATGGTTCTGGTAGGAAGTTTTTTAAACCGTAATGCTGTCGCGAAGGAGGCTGTTCTTCTGGCATCAAATCGAGGGATCGATGCTATTCATCTCGTATGTGCTGGGACGAATGGTCATGAAACAGAAGAAGATTTTCTTGGTGCCGGATCTATTATTCATGCAGGTGTTTCAGGATCAAACAGGAATCATCTGCTTGATTCTGAAAGCGAGAAGGCGTCAGCGGAATTTTTTCGGGTAGTGAATGGTTCGGGTGACGCTCAGAGTCAACTTGTAGAGAGTTTTCATCAGTCACTTGGCGGAAGGAATTTAATAGATCTTGGAATGGAGTCAGATCTTATTCTCGCAGCAGCTCTGGACCAATGTCGCCTCGTGCCTTGTCTGTGCCCGAAGACTGGTCGCCTTGTGTCGTTTGATGCCCTGCAGTGCGTCAGGAAATAAGCGACACTGGGATCTTGAGGTTCCAGGTAGACCCGCCTTTGGTTTGATCACTACAATCTTGTCTGAATACGATCATCGCTTGTTTGCCCTTTTTACGAAGAAGTCTTCAATACACCTATGTCAAAGCCTGTCGACCAATCACGGATGGATCGAATTGTTTCACTTGCGAAGCGACGTGGCTTCATATTTCAGTCAAGTGAGATCTACGGTGGGTTGAATGGATTTTGGGATTACGGGCCACTCGGCGTAGCGCTGAAGCGGAATCTCAAGGAGTGTTGGTGGCAAGACATGGTTGCCGGTCACGACGAGTTGATGACCCTTGCAGGAGCCCCTTCTTCGTATGAGATGACAGGGCTCGACTGTACGATCATCATGCATCCTCAGGTTTGGAAGTGCTCCGGCCACTTTGATCTATTTCATGATTGGATGGTTGACTGCCGTGAGTCCAAGCGACGCTTTCGCTACGATCATCTTCACGGAAGATGGGCTACGTATCGGAATGCAAAAGTTTTCATCACGACGGATGTGTCTGGGGATGATGCAGAGGCTGATCTCATTGGGAAAGCACAGAAGTTTTTTAAGTTGCGCGCGAAGCAGGTAGGAGACATTGAATGGTCAGGGGAGTTGCTGGCCTTGGCCGGAACCTCTCCAGACGACTCGATACCCCTCTGTGATGCAGTAGCGCCTGACGCTAGTGAGAAGGGGACACTCACCGAACCTCGTGAATTCAATCTCATGTTTGAAACCCGCATTGGAGCGCTCGCTGGGGACGATGACAACCGGGCTTTTCTGCGGCCAGAAACGGCTCAGGGTATATTTTTGAACTTCAAGAATGTGCTTGACACCTCACGCGTACGTGTGCCTTTTGGAATCGGTCAAATTGGTAAGAGTTTTCGCAATGAGATAACTCCCAGGAATTTCACCTTTCGTTCGCGTGAATTTGAACAGATGGAAATTGAGTTTTTCTGCCGACCGGATGATTCTCGGAAGTGGTACCAGTTCTGGCGAGATCGCCGGTGGCAGTGGTACCTCAACCTTGGTCTTACAGAAGGCCGGCTGCAGTTACGTGAACATCATGAAGCTGAGTTAGCGCACTATTCGTGCGGAACGGCTGATATTGAATATGCCTTTCCGTTCCTCGCTGATGGCGAATACGGAGAGCTTGAAGGCATCGCTCATCGGGGAGACTTTGATCTTCGTAGCCATATGGAGGGCAAGCTTGTCCGAGAAGATGGAAAGCTGGTTCTGGAAACTGATTCAAACGGAAAACCGAAGCATCGAGGAAGCGGCCGTGACCTCTCCTACTTTGATGATGTAACTCGGGAGCGTTTTGTGCCGCACGTTATTGAGCCATCAGCAGGTGCAGATCGGGCAGTCCTTGCTTTTCTCTGTGATGCCTACCATGAGGACAATGTACCTGATGAAAAAGGAAATCCGCGGGAGCGGACAGTGCTTAAATTGCATCCACGTCTTGCCCCACTGAAAGCGGCGATTCTTCCTCTGGTGAAGAAAGATGGCATGCCAGAGGTAGCAGCTGATTTGTACAAGAAGATTAAGAAACGGATGCCGTGCATGTACGATGCAAAAGGATCAGTAGGCCGCCGCTATGCTCGGCAAGACGAGGCTGGCACGCCGTGGTGTATTACGATCGATGGGCAATCAATGAAGGATCAGACGGTTACGCTTCGTGATCGAGACTCCCTCAACCAAGAGCGTGTGCCGATTGAAGAATGTGCTGAACTCTTGACGGAACGCCTCCTATGAAGCCTGCTATTTCTACCGTCTGTTCGCTCAATGCTCCGCTGGAGACAATTCTGGAGGAGTATTCAGCAGGGCAGTGCCGTTCAATCGAAGTCTGGTTGGGGCACGCCGAACAGTTTCTTGATGGAAAGCCCACTGAAGCGCTCCGTGAACTTTTTCTTTATCATGGTTGTGATCCCGTCGCAGCTACTTTTCAGGGTGGGTTGTTAACGAGTCAGGGCGATGCGCGTCGGGAGCACTGGGCCCACTTCGAGAAACGTCTTGCACTCTGCTCAGCAGTGTCCATACCCACGTTGATTCTTGCCGGTGATGTCCATGGGCCACTCGGACCTGAAGATTTAGGGCGACTGTCGGCAAGCCTTGTTGAATCCGCAAAGCGAGCGGCCGACGCTGGTGTGAGACTTGCTCTGGAATTCGATGCTCGAGCTAGTTTTCCTAATAATTTACAGTCCGCGGTCGCACTTGTCGAAGATGTCGGGCTGCCGTCTTTGGGGATTTGTCTCGACTGGTTCCACTTTTCCGTGGGGCCAAGCAAACTTATTGATTTGCACCTTCTTACGCCGGAGATGGTCGCTCTCGTTCAGCTATCTGATGTTGCGGATGTCCCGAGAGAGATGGCAAGTGATGCGGATAGAATTCTGCCAGCGGAGGGGAATTCACCACCGCAGCAACTTATCGCACATCTCGAGGCGATGCAGTATGACGGTCCAATTTCAATTGAACTTCAAAACCCTCAGTTGTGGCAGGTTCCTCCTCGCCAGTTCGGAGAAATTGCAATCACTGCTCTGCGGAAGCTGCTTGGTCAAGCGGAGATGGCGGCGGCAGATGACCATCGAGTCGAATAATTTTTTTAGGCTCCACGTGTTCTGTCAAATTGTTTGAATGCGCTTCGATTGTGTCGATTGGTCGAAGTTGATCATCTTCAAAATCGGCAGGTAGAAGGCTGAAATGTCTCGCTGATGTGAGAGTCTCAATCATTTCCAGGCAGTAGCCTTGATGAGTTACCCAAAGTGCTGGATCGTATTTCTCCAGATCGATTGATACCGAGTACGTTCGTAAAGTTTTTGAGCGTTTCAGTACATACTGCGGAAAGAATGAGATAGAGAGTTCTCGAAGAGTTCGATAGATTGGATCCCGGTATCGCAAAAATGGGCTGTTGCTTTTTGAAATTGCTCCCCAATACTGCCCTCGACGAAACAGGGCGACAACATGATCAACGTCAGCATCAGATGCTCCCATATCCATAAGAAGGGGCTGTCGACCTGCCATCCAAAGGGCGCATGCCCCTACGAACGCGCCTTCAACACAATGGGCTTGTCGGAGCCTCAGTACTTCAGAAACGGACCGAGCCGTGTCTCCGTCCGGTTCGGTATTCCACGGTATCTTATTTACAAAATCCTGAATGAGCTCCGGGGTGCGTAATTCGGCCAGGGTACATGCTGCCTCTTTCGAGAGGCCAAGTTTCTCGCCAACTTTCACCGCCTTTTGCATTACGCACGCTTCCAGATCGTTTCACGGGTCTCGGAAAATTCTTGGAAATCCTGTTCGGACACTAAAAATAGCGAATCTGACAATTTTCGTCCAAATCTAACCACTGGGTGTTTTTCTGCTTGAGAACACGTTCTGGGTCGCCGTAACGAGAACAGAGGGTATCCTCGTGGTAGGCAGATCATGTGTGCGGTACGGTTTAACTTGGACGTTTTAGGTTCGACGGAGCAGATAACGCGTGTCAATCGAGCAAAATTCAAAGACCACCGGTGATATTCGTCGCATCGATCTCCACACTTCTGGAGGTCGGGATGAACTGGAATCGCTTCGCCAGACATTAGTTTCTCAGGGGGATCTCGTTTCGCCTGCGGGAAGACAGCGAACAATCGATGTCTTTGGCGAGCCGCTTTCACCAAGACAAGTCGTTGAGAAAATCTGTGAAGATGTAAAGCGAGAAGGGCTGTCAGCTGTACTCGATTACACCAAGCGTATTGATCATGCGAATGTCACGGAAGAGACCTTCCGGGTTCCGCTCCAAACTCTTGAAAAAGCCCACCAGAGCGTTGCGCCAGAATTTCTCGCTGCGATAAGAAGAGTCCGCCAGCGAGTTAAAAATTTCCAGGAGAATATTCTGCCAACTGATGTGTGTGTTCAATTGGATGGTGGGGGGAGCCTGCGGCAGCGGTACCTTCCACTTGATCGTGTTGGTGTATGTGTACCTGGTGGTGCGGCAGCCTATCCCTCAACACTTCTCATGACTGTGGTGCCGGCTCAGGTAGCAGGTGTTCCTGAAATTGTTGTTGTCGCTCCACCAACCAAGTTTGGCTCAGAAAATGAGCATGTGCTTGCAACGTGCCACGAATTGGGTGTGTCTACTGTCTTACGGGTAGGTGGAGCTCAGGCGGTTGCTGCAATGGCCTATGGTGTTGAGAGTCTTAAACGAGTTGACATCGTCGTTGGTCCGGGCAATCTGTTTGTTGCTTTAGCGAAAGAATTTGTTTATGGAGATGTCGCCATTGATTCAATTGCTGGCCCAAGTGAAATAGTTGTCGTTGCCGATGAGGATGGAAACGCTGAGACAATCTCTGCTGATATGCTGGCCCAAGCAGAGCATTCACCCGGGTCAGCCATTCTGTTGACGGCGAGTAAGTCGCTTGCAGATGCAGTCGAGTCAGTCCTCTCAAGAAGGCTGGAAACCCTTGAACGGGCAGAGTTGACTCGAGACAGCCTTGAGCGATTTGGGGCCATAGTGATTACCCGAAATAATGAAGAATCAGCGGAGCTTGCTGATGAGCTTGCTGCCGAGCATCTCTCGATTGACACGCGGGATCCTGAGGCGACGCTCAAGACCATACGGCATGCTGGTGCGGCATTCCTTGGTCCTTTTAGTCCGGTTGCTGCAGGTGACTATGCGGCGGGGCCGTCTCATGTCCTTCCAACAGGCGGTACAGCAAGATTTGCTGCGGGTCTATCGGCAAATCATTTTCTCCGGAGTGGCAGTGTTATTGCTTTGGCAGAAGCTGATCTAGCTGAAATGGCCGATGATATTCAGCTCCTTGCCGAAACGGAGGGCCTGACGGCCCATCGTCGGAGTGTTGAAACACGACTGGGCCATTGAACATCAGTCCAGTGGTCCTGTCGAAACGGTTGAGCCGGTGGTACTGAAATTTCCGTTGCATTTCTGGGCTACACTTACAGGGTGCAGTCGTGTTCATGGCATTATGTTGAGTATTTTCGTATGACGATATCATCTTCCCAACAAGATTCACGTTCTCTTGTGCGGCAAGAAATTGCAGCAATTGCTGGATACATCCCCGGTGAGCAACCACAGGATGCCGGCTGGACAAAACTCAACACGAATGAGAATCCATATAGTCCGTCTGCGAATGTTTCGAAAGCGATTGCCGCTTCTTGCGAAGGTCGATCCCTTGCGAAGTACCCGGATCCTTTCGCCAATGAGTTCAGGAAGCAGGCAGCAGACGTATTGGGCGTTCGTCCCGATATGATTCTCTGTGGGAATGGGAGTGACGACCTTCTTACGATTCTTGTTCGCTGCTATGTTGGAGTTGGGGATGCAATGAGAGTTCCCACGCCAAGTTATATTCTCTATCAAACGCTCGCAGATATTCAGGGCGTCCTCTGTGACAAAGTGGCATTTACCGATGAGTGGCTATTGCCCGAATCCTTTACGGCACCGAACACATCGACTGGTGAGCCTGTCAGACTTGCAGTTGTTCCGAATCCCAACAGTCCATCAGGCACATTGCTCCCACCAGAGCAACTTCTTGAACTTGCGGAACAACTGCCGTGTCCGCTTGTGGTCGATGAGGCCTACGGTGATTTTAGTGAGAGCAATTGTCTTGACTTGGTGGACAAAAGCGACCGAATTATTGTGACGCGATCGATGAGTAAGTCGTACGCGTTGGCAGGAATTCGTTTTGGATTCGCTGTCGCTCAGCCTGCTGTTATCGAACAACTCGCAAAAGTAAAAGACTCATACAATTGTGATGCCATAGCAATTGCAGCGGCGACGGCAGCAATTGCTGATCAGGATTGGTTGAGAAAAAATCAGAGTTCAATTAGGGCGACACGAGCACGGTTAGTCACCCAACTTCGGCGATTCGGTTTTTCGGTGGTTGATAGTCAGGCGAATTTTGTCTGGTGCACCCACTCGGAGTCTTCACATAAAGAGATCTACGAGTCTCTCAGGAAGAGATCAATTCTGATTCGCTTTATGGCTTACAGTGGTTGGGGTGATGGCTTGAGAATCACAGTGGGTACTGATGCAGAGGTAGACGTACTGCTCGGTGCCATAGAGAGCATCATGCAAGAAAAAAATAGTAAGGAGTGATACACGTGGGACGAACTGCCACAGTTGCGAGAGAAACGACTGAGACGAAGATTGCGTTAGCTGTTGATATTGACGGCACAGGCCAAGCCACAATTCATACTGGCATTGGTTTTTTTGATCACATGCTGACTCTGCTGGCAGGTCACTCGCTCTTCGATTTGTCTATTCAATGCGAAGGAGACGTTCATGTTGATGGACATCATACCGTTGAGGACGTTGGGCGGGCGTTAGGCGTCGCGGTCAAGGATTGTCTCGGTGATCGCCGTGGCATTCGACGCTACGGCCATTCGGTCCTGCCGATGGATGAATCACTTGTGACCGCCGCAGTTGATCTTGGTGGTCGAGCAGCAACAGTACTTGCCGTTGAGTACCCCGTTCCGGCTATTGGGGCGTTTGACGTTCAGCTTGTTGAAGTCTTTTGGGAAAGCTTTGCTGC
>Ga0315321_10005108_pt1 | contig 10021 bp, 6 predicted proteins | sample M180m21515metaG_FD_203464 | JGI IMG/M metagenome (GOLD analysis project Ga0315321, IMG submission 203464) | Ammonia-oxidizing marine archaeal communities from Monterey Bay, California, United States - M1 80m 21515 | ecosystem: Environmental > Aquatic > Marine > Intertidal zone | place: USA... | reverse complement strand
TGCCCAAATACTCCAGCAGGTGAAACTGTAGATATCTATGGTTGCAGTGATTCTCAACTGGATGATGATGGTGATGGCGTGATGAATGATGCTGACCTATGTCCAAATACTCCAGCAGGTGAAACGGTGGATGCTGTAGGTTGTGCACAATCACAACTGGACGACGATAGTGATGGCGTGATGAATGATGCTGACCTATGCCCTGGAACTGCTGCCGGTGAAACAGTGGATACCAACGGTTGTAGTGATTCTCAACTAGATGATGATGGTGATGGCGTGATGAATGATGCTGACCTATGTCCTGGAACTGCTGCCGGTGAAACGGTGGATGCAAATGGTTGCGCACAATCACAACTGGACGACGATGGTGATGGAGTTCCTGACATAATCGACCAATGTCCAGGTACTCCAAGCGGAGTTACTGTTGGAGCCGATGGATGTAATTATCCTCCAGTGTGTGATATTTCATACGATGATGGAATTGGAAATATAGTTAGTTTGCAATCTCAATTATCAATGGGAACTGGTACTTCATCGAGTTCACTCAGCCTACCAACAGGTACTTACGAATTCATACTAGAATGCACAGACCCAGAATCTGATATGTTGACAATGACCGTTACTATAGACGGAGGTTCGGGAATTGTATTCACTGGATCTCCTCTCTCGACAGGAGGGATTTCGGTTCCAGTACAAGACGGAATGACACTTTCAAAGACAATCACATATTACTGGACTGATGGATCAAATGTTGGAACATACGAAATTGATGTTTCATTGATCGGTGATGATACTGCAGACCCTGATACTGGCTGGGCACCTGGTTTTGAACTATGGATTACTTTACTAGCAATTGTCGCATCTCTATTCTTCAATAGAACTAGAAAGATAATTTGAGATTAATGGACTCTTAGTGGGTTGCTATTCGTTACCACCATGGTATTTGCAGATAGTATTCCGGTAGAGTACTCACAATCAACGCTTCTATAGTTTCACTGCCTGAAGGTTGGCAGCGACCCATTGAATCCCCTTTGTAGGGCGGTTCTGCCTAACTATACTGGCATTCCAAGGAATGGCTCATCAATATCTAGCTGAAGGATGTATAATCCGGTAGAGATACAAGATGCATAGATTATGCCTTCATGGAATTCTACAGCCCAAAGGAATGGCACCCATCCAAAGTCGTAGTATTCGCTATCCAACGGTTCACCGTCTAGGTTGCCAGATGGTAGGAAGTATCCAACCGTTGCTTCGAGATGAATATCCACTCTATCTGTGGCTTCAGGTGCGATTAGAGTTTCAACGTCAACAACCCAAAGTCCAGCGTGATAATGAGAAATGTACAGTCGACCATCCCAACTACCACCATGTGATTGATCGGTCTCTTCGGTGGTTTCAAAGTAACCGCTGTCAAGGTTATGCGGGCTAAACAATAACCACTCATCCGCATTGGGGGCAAGTTCACAACTCGCTCCAAAACAATGGTCTTCTGCATACGGAATTTCCCAATCTCTAGTCATGGTAATTTCAAATTTGAAGTTGCCATTTTCTGTAGAATACTCGGTTGTGTCTAGGAAGTAGACAATACCAGTTCCTTCAAACAGGTCCAGGCATTCGACAGCTGCCGTAACGTAGTGTCGCGGCTCGTCTCCTAGCCCAAGATGAGATACATCAAGCATAGTAGGGAATGGTTCTGCATAGTGAATGTACGAAGCTCGTCCACCATTTTCATTACCGGTAGTCCCACTATCTGGTTGACCATCTCCATCTAAGTCCAGGAAGTCCATCCAAGCCCCAACTTCTGGCGCTCGCCAACGACACATCAATGGATTACCTTGACCTGCTTTACAGAGTGTAGCCATCAAAGTATACATTTCTGGTGAATTCGTTGGATGTGGTACATCAGTAACATCACCGATTCTCAAGCCAGCTTCCCAATATGAGCCGTAAATGAATGTTCTACCATAACGAGGATCGTTTTGATCTTCTCCAGGCCAGGTTTGTACAGTCATATCGTGGATGTAGATCCATCCTCCACGAGTAGTCTCCCATGCAACTTCATATTCACCGACCTTGATTATCGTGTGACCTTGTCCCGAACCAGGGATTCCTTGTAGAGTACGAGATGCACTACCTTGGAGGTTTAGGTGAGCGATGGTCACTCCACCACACGCTTCTCCAATTGCGGAATTACATTGTTCATAATCCGGGTTTGCTACGAATATGTACCACTCATTATCAATCATGTGAGGATAGAGATTATGTGGCCCACTTGGGTGATCTGCATCATACCATGAATCGACATATACTGGATTGGTTTTGTCTGTTACATCAATCAAAGTAACAGATACTTGAATCGGGTCAGACCATTCTCCAACACTAGGGTCTGCATATCCAGAATCGATTAACTGATTTTGTAAAATAACATACTCATTGCCATTATATTCCAAGTACTTTACATCAAGGACTTGGGTGTTAGGGTCATTGTAAACTCCCATGACCTGGGGGTCTGAAGAATTTGTTACGTCTACAATATGCATGTCATTCCAACCCGCTTGGTAACTGTACACTCGCCCATCTGGTGAACGAGCGACAGAAATCTCAGCATTACCTGGAGAGGTTAGGGGGTCGAATGCCAATTGTTCAATATTGTCTGTTCCCGCTACGTGCTGGCTTGCATTCATGTGATCATGACCTTCTCCTTGGAAAAGAGGGTCTCCTGCATGAAAGTGAAGTTCCGGCTCTGTTGATTTAGAAGACTCTTCTTCTTCTCCCATAATTACGACAATTAGAGATGATGTGAACAAAACGGCAAAGATGCCTATCGCTACCAACTTTGCGTCCATGGTTCTCGCTAACCTTCTTCCGTATTGTATTTATTCTATAGTCGCTTAGCGGAATCGTGCGCACCCTCTTTGCTGCTCTTGCAATCATTTTGCTTGCTTCACCAGTAGTTGGACATGAATTGTCTGTTTACACAATTATAGTAAATTCGGAGGGCGCTCAACCTACAGATATTCCAAACGGATCCCTCAAGGAAGGAGATGCTGCTTGGTTCTGGATGAAGGATTCAGCGGAAAATACAACTCTAATAATTGAATTAGAAAAAGATGGAGCTACCATGAGATCACCGGTTTTACACTATGAATGTGAATTGGATGAGAATGGCACTCAGGTTAATGAAGATTGCAAAAACAGGTTTGATTACACATTCAATCAGTATAATTCCGCAGGTATGTGGAATCTAACTTTCATGAAATTCGTTAATGACACGTTAACTGAAACTACCAATGGCTCGGTTTACATCGAACAAGATATTCATGATGAACAGCCCATTGAAAAACAAGATGACATTAAATCTGAGAGTAAGTTACCATCTAAAATGGTGATTGCAGGTAGCATTGCCGGGATTTCTTTGATTGCAATTGTAATACTTGGTCTCAAAATAAAAAATGAAAACACCCAAGAAGAAGAGTGAAAATATCTTCCTCAAAAAGATGTTTTGGATGGGTACCATCTCGACATACGTCTCACGAATGGATGTTGCAAGTGTGTCCGGGCAAGAATAATAATCGGCTTATGGTGTGGCAATTCCAAAGAATTCAAGTGGACCTAGAGCGAATTTAACAAAACTCCACAATCCATCCGGATCAATAATCCCCCATACTGCAAGTGCTGCAAATACATAGGGCAGTAAGACAGTAAACCAGAATGTTTTAGGAAATTCTTCCTTTGTTTTCCAACCTTTCTGCTTAACAAAAACTCCGCCATGATAGAGGTTATATGTTGACCAGCCAAAAAGGCATAATGCTACAGGTAAGCCGAGTATAAGTTGTAACATCATATCTCCATCACGGTTAATTAAAACTGAACCGGTTCAATGTATAATCTTTCAGTAATCAAAATTGAATATAACAAATATTTTCAATTATACATATATATTAGTGAATGGAGGTAACAAATACATGGGTTTCAAGTCAGCATTGAACGTGGTATCTAAAGTCCACAACAAAATACTGTTAGTTATGTTGAGTTTAGGAATCCTATCCGTTCTAGTGATTGAAAATTTCAATCCAATCGGATTTAGTGATTTTAATAGAAACTTGGTTATTTCTCTTTGGTCGACTTTCTTCTTTATTTCACTGCTATATTCTGTTAATGGAATCGTCGTCCACAAAGGTTTTTTGAATCAGATCGACGAGTCGGAAGCTCAAGGAAAGCCGATAAAGGGAATGAGAGGTTATGACGAATTACTGAGTTCACTTGAGAGCGCTCGAAACACATCAATCATCATCTCACTCGGATCTTTCCTGTCTCTGATGGTATTCACATTAAGCATCATGGACATTGGAATTTTTTCAGATGCAGGAAGGAACACAATTGTTACGGTTGCCGTATCAATGACCTTCTTATCCACAACTGTAGCGTTCCTTGTAGAATATCCACGTGATGTCAGCATGGAACCTGGTTCTCTAATTGGTTTCTATAAACCAGATATCTATCCGATGATATTAGATAACCTTCTTTCAGATGCATTCAAGACCTTTCTAGACCCAATCTCTCTAATGGCTTATGACGAATGGATAAATTTCATCGGCGAGCACCTTGAAGATGAATTCGAAGCGGACTCAGCCTCAAATACACGCTTGGAAAGGGCAGTAGAGAAAATATTACTGCTGGCTTATATTTCACAAACAATGCCAGATGTCGCTAATGAAGATATAATTGCAGACGAAATCACAGAGGTAATTGGTGCCGACAATTTGAATGGCTTTTTCCAAGGAGCGGGTTCTGGACTCTCATGGGACGAGATTTGCAGTATGATATTACTGATGGGAGAGCAATGTCCTAATCTGTTAAGACTTGTCGACCGACTGATTATCGAATTACAAGAGAACTACAGTGATTTCACTTCTAGAGATACTTATTTCACTGTATCAGGTAAGACAAGTCAAGACAGCATAAGAGACACAAGCGGGGCAATTGTATTTTTGTTAAACAATACAGTAAAAGAAGACCGAAAGTTATGCGTCGAATTTAGATCTGATATGAGTTCAGTTCACCCTGAATATCAGAAAATGAACATCACATTAGACCCAATGAATAGCCCATATCCTGAAAAGAAACCTCAGTTTGTTGGCGAGGGAGAAGATTTGTTATCTATTGTGAATGATTTACTTCAAGTTGGAGACGCTGTATGGTTTCGGTTCAAATCCTCATCATTTGGTTACAAAACATTAACATTTCAGGCCGAGGAAGTTTCAACAGGGCTAACTTTTGGTACGAGTTTACAAATGAGATTCAATAAATCCCTCCTATGGTATTTGAAAACTTTTGCTCCAAGGCTTAGTGCTTTCGGGGGAGTGTTGCTCCCAGTAATACAGGCCTCAGTCCTCGCATGAACAATTTACTAAACTAGATTTTAACGGCGAACAATTGATAGGTGTTGCCATCTAGTAACCAATATGGAAGAGTACAGCGAGGATGGCTATTGGAAACTCGTCGATGGGCAGTGGGTCGCATCTGAGCTACAAACCCAATCTCTTGCAGCAGGTGCCAACCCCTATGTTCCTGAGAACAATGTAGCTGTGAATATTGAAAATACAGGTGGACTAGAACCAATTCATCAAGTTGTCAATTCCGCTACTTACCAACACAAAGAATCTAATCAAAAATCTAGATTTGGTAGAACTTCTGTAATTTTTGGAACTGGAACACTGGTATTAATCGTGACTTTAATCATCCTATTTTCAACTCTGTCTCCTGGAACAGTAAGCCTGCTAGATGAGATGCGAGATTCAGATGGTGATGGTATCATGGATTCTGATGAATTAGAGGCCGGAACAAATCCTGAACTACGTGATTCAGATAACGATGGTCTTGATGATGGTGAAGATTTTTGTCCAACTGGTGAGGTCGATTGGGACTCAGATATAATTTCTGATTTCGATGGAGATGGATGCCGGGATATCAATGAAGATTTAGATGATGACAATGATGGTATTTCAGATGATGTAGATCGATGTGACACAAGTGAAGTTGGCTGGACCTCAACTCCGGATTCTGATAATGATTTAGATGGGTGTCACGATGATGGAGATGCAGATGATGACAATGATGGATGGTCGGATACAAAGGAATCACAATGTGGAACCAACCATCTTCGCAGCACAAGCAAACCCGCCGATTTTGATGGCGACATGATTTGCGATATCGTGGATTCTGATGATGACAATGATGGTGTCGATGATTCTCAAGATGTATTCCCTTATGATTCCTCAGAATGGATCGATTTTGATGGCGATGGAATAGGTGACAATTCAGATACTGATGATGACAATGATGGAGTACTGGACATTTATGATGTCAATGATTACGCAGATACTGCACTAAAATTAACGTTTGATTACTTCATGGTTCTAACCGACATGGATTATTGGGACTCAAAATCTGAAACCTACATCTGCCTGTACCTAGAAGGAGAAAATATTGGCTGTAAACCAAATGATGAAGGTTCTACTTGGTCTATGTCGACGGATACACTGTATTCTCTTGACTCAGAATTCTATTTCGATCTGCCCGAGGAAACATCAAGCCATCTTGTCCAAATTTGTGCTTGGGACGAAGATGCATTTGATGATGATAGAATAGACATCAATCCGAATTCGGCGAACAATTGTTACAATGAATACGTCGACAATACAAACTCTATTGGGGACAGTGTGACGGTAACAGCATCTGGTGTAGGAGATGGTACTGGATGGGATGGGGAATTGGATTTCTCCTATGAATTAATTGATTTTAGGAATCAGTTATTCACATCGTTTGATTGGGAATACGGCTCAGGATCATATTCTCTAGATTTGTCGTTAGATTACGATATATATTCGTACTACAAGAATCTAGATCATAGTGTAAGTGGTTGGGAAGATTACGAAAGATTTTCAACACCTGATGCGCAGTATGTCATTGAATTAGCCAATGAACTGGAAAGCATGGCTGAAATGTATGGTTACACATCGGATTTAGAAGAGGCTGAATTCATACTGGCCTTTGTCCGTGGAATACCATATCAATTTGATATCGATGGGATGGGAGTGGATGAATATCCAAAATATCCAATTGAGATGCTATGGGAAGGTGCAGGAGATTGTGAAGATGCTGCAGCACTGTACATTTCATTGATGGAAGCATTGGACTATGACGCAATCCTCATTCTTCTTGAGGTCAAATCTAATTCTGATGATGACACATGGGGTGGACATGCAATGCCTGGGATTTACATTGCAAATCACGATGGGTATGGATATTATGGGCCGGGTTCAAAATCTAATGTTCCATTCTATTTAGCCGAAGCAACTGGTGGGAGCACTTCAATCGGTGAAGATGGTTGGTATGATCGTCAAAATGCTGAACTCTACGATGTTGAATGAGAGAATTCTCCTCCTACAATGAACTTATTGACTACCGCCACCACGGTTAATCATGAAGATTATTCATGCTTTGATTGCATGCTTGCTGCTGACTACCTCTCTGGCTGGATGTCTCGGGGGTGATGACCCCACTACTGGCTGTACAGACTCTGATGCTGTTAACTACGATTCAACTGCAGATGAGGGCGACGATTCATGTGTGATGCCAGCTTCACAAAGTGAACTGGAAAGTGCTGCGATAACACAAATGTTGGCCTTAGACCAAAGCAGAGCTAATGGCGAATCATATGGGGTTGAAACTGTGGTGAAAACAGATGTTGAAATCGATGGAGATTCAATGGTTACAGAAATTACAACAATTGAGGTTTTTGATGCCGAAAATGACGCTATGCGATACACATACACCTATGCAATGGATGGTATGCAAATGGCTTATTATGAAGTCCGACAAAATGGGGAAATTATCAATGTTAACTCCGAAGATGAATGGTATAATTTGAACGATGAGTTAGAAAATGTTACTGAATTACTTGATGCTTTAATCCTACAAGGAACTGGTGATGATGCCACCATGGACCCTTATTTTACCTGTGAGAATGGATATGAGGTACCAATGGAATGGGTAAATGATGGCATGGAACACTGCGAAGATGGAACTGATGAGGGAGTATCGCAAGAAGAGATCGATGAATTAATGGCTACAGGTAGGCAATCTCCGTTGTTCTTTGGTGAAGATATATTTGCGGAATACGATTGGTCAATGACTGTCGAAAAGGGTTATCAAACTATTTTTACAACTGTTGATAATGAGACATATTACATTAACTTCGATAGCGATTTAAAAATGGTTTCTTTAGTGGCAAAGTCTTCAACTTCAGCGGATACCTTTGGCGTGGGATTTGAAAATGTCGAATCTAAAATTTCAATAATCGATGTGGATGTTAAAACTATTTCAGACACATATCCGGCTGCAGCATCTCCATTCCTTCTTGAAAGAAATTATGATGCTCGTGAGTATTTATGGGATTGTAATTGGGCTGCTGATATACCAGGAGACCAGATGGTCACATTCGATGAAATCAATGCCATAAAAGAACAGGTAACTGAAGAAGAGATGCCAGAATGGTGTAATGAATACTATAACGATAATGCTTCAATCCACACATTTGCAGATATGACTGATATCGATTATTTCTGGAATGCTGGATTTAGTACAGATAAGCACAAGGGAGGATGGGATGGATGGTCAGAAGACTATCACACCATGAGAATTGAAGATGGTAACTTAGTCACAACCTCGGTCGATGCAGCAGCAAATATTCAGTTGTTCTACTGCGAAGGAGGTAGCGTTGAAATCAGCCAAATAAATGATGGTACCGTAGATTGTAGTGATGGTGCTGACGAAGGTTTGCAACCCGACCTAGAAAATGAAATTTATTTGCGCTGCTCAGGACTTGGACAATTTACACATGCAGTATATGTTGAAGCAACAGATTCTTGTGAAACTACAACTAACTTGACATTCTTAGAAATGGACGATGAATATCTCCACTTTATTTTGGATGATACTTTAGAAATGTGGAACTATGAAGACCGGTACAAGGGTACTGAGTTTTGGTTCAAACGTTCAACCGCTAGTGAAATTGGTGAAAATCTATCGGTTGTTGCAGAGTTAAATTATTACAGTCTCGGTGAATCTACTAGAGATGGACTTTATGGATATGGATATCTTGTAGAAGATGAGATGAAGTTCCAAAACAGCCTTACTGAATTTAGGCTTGATTTGGGATATACGGAATATAATGAAGATCTTGAGGAAGACGAGTTTACATTGCATGTTTCCTTTGATCTAGCGCAAATGGAATCCGGTCAAGCAACAGACTCATCTGGAAATAATTGGACATTTACATATACAGATGTAAATGAAAATAACTACCTCGATGATGGTGATACTCTCATAATTTACACCGACGCTGGCGACAGATGGGATGATCCTACGGTAAAGTTGTACCATCTGTGGGGAGATGGTTACACCGATGAAAGCCCAGCTCTGCTACCTGGATTTACTATGTTAGGCACACTCTGCCTACTAATCGTTGTCGCACTTAAGCGTCGCCCGGACGATCAGTGAATGCATTATCCTTCAAAAGAGACCCACTTATTTTTTGATTACAAATTAGCGGTTCTTGAGATAATCTTCACCATACCAAGCCCACTGCTCCATAGTCCAGCCTTGCGGAAGACCTTCGGGCGGCAATGGCGGCCCCGTTTGGGTTGGCGCATGTACCATTTGTGAGATTGTAGAAAATTCAGATTGTGGATTTATTACATCAGAATTTTTTCTACGATTAAGGAATAGCAATCCAAGTGAAACTCCAATAATTAAAATTCCAACAATAATCAAAATCATAGTGCTACTACTTGATTCTAGATGGCGTGAAGCGTCATCAGGATATGAATCAGCTTTGTCAGACCAACCATCTCCATCCGAATCTGGACAACCGATTCGGTCTTCGTATGAATCGCCTGCCTCATCTGGGCAGTCGTCTGAAAGTTCAGTGTCTTGTTGGTCCGGATGTGAGTCTCCA
>Ga0315321_10005106_pt1 | contig 10023 bp, 8 predicted proteins | sample M180m21515metaG_FD_203464 | JGI IMG/M metagenome (GOLD analysis project Ga0315321, IMG submission 203464) | Ammonia-oxidizing marine archaeal communities from Monterey Bay, California, United States - M1 80m 21515 | ecosystem: Environmental > Aquatic > Marine > Intertidal zone | place: USA... | reverse complement strand
TAATGGTTCAAACGATTGGACTCAAAGAGGATTTATTGAGCTGCCTGTAAATTTTTTTGGTGATAATGGAAATGCCAATGATATGGAAGCTTTTGATTTTGATGATGATGGGTACACAGACATTATATTAGCATCTACTATTCATGACCCTTATTATCAATCAAGGGTAATTCAATTTTTTAAGAATATTAATGGTGAAAGTTTTATTGATGTAACTGACGAGAAACATCCTAATTATTCTATATATACCAATGGTAATCCGCATTCAAACATGTGGATTGGTCAAGGAAAGCTTCATTTGGTTGATTACGACCACGATGGCGATTTGGACATAGTGGATTCAAATTCAAGAACTTATGTACTTCTCAATGAAGGAGATTTCTTTGATTTCTATGACAATTTTGTTGACCTTGATGAGGACAGGATTTTGTGGCCAATTGAAATAGATAACAAATTTGATTATGACTTCATTGGCAGCTTTACTACAAGCAATGGAAAAGACTACAGTCTTACAACCTATTTTCAGGTTTTAGACCCTCAAAATGAAGATCTTTTAAATAACTTTATGTCTAAAGGAAGTGTTTACTCTGAATATATTCTCTCTTCCCTTAACCGATATAACGAAGTAAGAAGATCATCTAGAAATAAAGAATTTATTTACAAAAACTTCGAGGATTCATTTCTGTTTGGAGTTAACTCAAATCAATCTAATCGTCTTAAACTATTTACAGGAACTACAAAAGGATCAGCAAATGCTAATTTTATAGGCCTATCTAAAGAACTATCAGAAATAAGATTGGGTTTTATTTACACGGATAATTATACAAAAGCTTTTAGTCATAACAATTTTTTTGGAAGTTCATCATCAGCTATGGAATTTAAAACAGTCTCTACCTTCGTAGAAAAATCCATTGCTCTTAATGATCTAGAATTTAATATTGGAATTTCGTACGATAAGATCTTTATTGATCCGTTTAAAGAAAAAGGAAATTTCTTCGATTTACATTTCCATTCTTTAAATACGCTTAGTCAAAATGTGTTTATAGATATGCATTACCCTTTTAAGATCCTAGGCTTTAGTGGTTCTTTAAATCTTGGATCTTCTCAGCGGAAATTCTCTTCTCCTTTTAATCTTAGGTCAGAAGAGAACTTTGAATTTCCTTCTAAACATGGGAAAAGATACTTTGATGGAGAACTAAATCTTGTAAAAGGACCTTTTTTTCTATCGGTAAATTATCTTGAAGATAAATCTCCGATATTCAATATAGGCTTTAAGGTTAATTCTTATTAAGTTCTGGTGGGCCCGGGAGGACTCGAACCTCCGACCAATGGATTATGAGGGCTCTGGTTGATTAAAAGCCACTCGAGTAATGGAATTGCCTCTAGTAATTTAAGACAGTTTTATTATACCCACTGAATAGGTTTGCTATCTGGAACCTTTTATCAATTTATTCCTCTTAAGGATTTATTGATACATTTCGGGTGAACACATTGTTGCAAGTAATATATCTGCAACATACTCTTCTTGTGGCTCTCCATCTATTTCCATAGCATTATAAACAAATCCAGATTTATCTTTTTTAATAATGAATTGAACTAGTACATTCGAAACAACTTCATATTCGACTAAGCCATCAAGATTAACATATGTCATGCCATCATCAGACTCAAAAGATTCCCATGAAGGACTATTCATAATCAATTCACTTGACACCATCTCTCCTATTGTTTTTGTTGGGCAAGTATCTAATACTCCGTCTTTAACCATATCTACTGGGCTTTGACCGCAAGACGTTATAAATGTAAGCAAAATAGATAGTGATAAAATATTTTTAATTCTCATAAATTTTTTCCTTTAAAAATATGATGCCACAAATATATCATAATGAATACATAATATAAATTGAGAACAGAAGATTACCTGTTCTCACTTTCTAAGAACAGTAAAACCTTGGAAACCCTTTGAAATGGTGGGCCCGGGAGGACTCGAACCTCCGACCAATGGATTATGAGTCCACTGCTCTAACCAACTGAGCTACAGGCCCTTTGTTAAATCAACCTTTACAAGCATATCTCTAAAGAAGGTGTGTCAAAAAACTTAGCACAATCTGTCACACTATTTTTAATAATTTCTGCTACAAAGAAATCAAATTTTACACTATTAAAGTTCGCATCTGAATGAAAATAGATTAGATAATAATATTAATTTATAGATGCCGTATTTAGTAGCTATTGGTAAATCTTATAATAATTAAGTATGATTTATTAGTACACGTATAGTTTAGGAGAATTTTTATGAAAGCATTGTCAATAGTTGCCATAGTCTTAGCTGGTATCTCATTTATAGTTCCTGTTGTTGGAGTTTTTTCAGCGATGGTAGCTAGTTTGTTAGCGGTAATATCATTCAGAAGTCAGGCAACCTTATCTGGTATTGCAATTGGCTTGAATATTATTAATACTGCATTCCTTTCGCCATCTCTTCTTATAGCTGAAGCTGGCAATCAAATGGATGGTCAAGCTGCAGGTGAGCTTTATTGGTTCTATGTCGGGTTTCATTTAGTAATTTTGGCTATTGGTGGAGCTCTAGCTTATTTTAAAAAAGCTTAATATTTAAGAATTATCAAAGTGTCGCAAAAAAACTGACACGCCATAAAATAAGGTATTAAAAAACATTGTAAGAATAGGGGTTTAGAGTTGTAGCAAGGAATTATGAGTCCACTGCTCTAACCAACTGAGCTACAGGCCCTATATAGCTTTACTCGTCTAAAAACCCTTTCAGATGAGACGATCTTGTAGGGTGCCTTAGCTTCCTTAAAGCTTTAGCTTCAATCTGCCTAATTCTCTCTCTTGTCACATCAAATTGTTTCCCAACTTCTTCTAAGGTGTGATCCGTGTTCATTCCTATACCGAATCTCATTCTCAGTACTTTGGCTTCTCTTGCAGTCAAACTCCCCAAAATATCATCCGTCGCGCCTTGAAGATTCTCTTCAGTAGCAGCTTCATCTGGGGAATCAATAGAATGATCTTCTATAAAATCTCCTAGAGTAGTATCTTCTTCATCTCCAATAGGTGTTTCTGTTGATATTGGTTCTTTAGCTATTTTCAAAACTCTTCTAACCTTGTCTTCAGGTAACTCCATTCTTTCACCTAGTTCTTCAGGGGTAGGCTCTCTCCCCATCTCTTGTACCATCTGGCGCGATACTCTATTAAGTTTATTTATAGTCTCTATCATATGTACAGGGATTCGGATAGTTCTGGCTTGATCAGCTATAGATCTTGTTATTGCTTGTCTTATCCACCAAGTTGCGTAGGTTGAAAACTTATAACCTCTTCTATACTCAAACTTATCTACAGCTTTCATAAGTCCAATATTTCCTTCCTGAATCAAATCTAAAAACTGAAGGCCTCTATTTGTATATTTCTTAGCAATAGAAATAACTAATCTTAAATTAGCCTCTACCATGTCTTTTTTAGCTCTTCTTATCTTAGCTTCTCCAATAGACATTCTTCTGTTGATATCTTTTATTTCTGAAATTGGTAATTGAATAACCTTTTCTAACTTTAAGAGTTTATTATGTAACCTGACGATTTCCTCAATATTTACTTTTACCTCTTTTGCATAGGGTTTTCTTGATTTTGCAATTTTTTCAGACCAACTAGCATTAGACTCATTTCCTGCAAAATCTCTAATGAAGTCTTTTCTTGGCATCTTTCCTCTTTTAACCATTATGGTATAAATAAAATTCTCACATTCTCTGATTATTGCTAAAGCATCTCTTGCAGGATTAGCGATTATTTCAAATTGAGTAGGAGATAATTTAAGAAATTTAAATATTTCTCCTAATTTTTCTTGCTCCTTAATTGCTGTTTTACTTGTTCTTGACTTCAAACAAGCTTTTTCAGTTTTGTTAAATTGCCTCCTTAGTGAACTAAACCTTTTCTTAACCTCAGCCGGATCTGGACCAGTATGCTCTTCCTCATCAGATTCACCTTTCTCTTCTTTTTCTTTCTTCTGAGCTAAGGCAGGAGGGGGAATTCCTTCTTCTATATCCATGAATCCAACCAACACTTCAGATAGCCTTTTTTCTTCCGAAACGACTTCTTGGTATTCATCTAATATCCTATCTATAACTCCCTTGCTCCTTCTTCTATTCTTTTTGCAATTGCGATCTCTCCTTCCCTTGTGAGAAGGTCAACTGTTCCCATTTCCCTCATATATAACCTAACGGGATCAGTAGTTCTTCCAACCTCTGATTCAACAGTTGTTAGGGTTGTTCTCGTGTCAGCAATTGTTTCTGGAGCCGAATCAGTATTATCTCCACCTGAAGTAGCTGTAGACTCTAGAACTTCTATGCCTATATCCATAAGCATTTGTATTGTCTCTTCTACTTGGTCGGGGTCTGAAATATCCTCAGGTAGCATTGAGTTTATTTCTTGATAAGTTAGAAATCCTTGATCCTTACCTTTATCAAGTAATTCTCTTAGACCAGAGTTTTCTAGATCTTCTTCTCCGAAAAGAACTTCTTCAGCCTCTTCTGGAGCTTCTACTTCCTTTTCTTTTACTTCAACTGCTTGTTTTTTTGCTTTCTTTGCCATATGTAAATCTTGGGGGTGCGGGATTATATTATCTTTTTTTAAAAAATACCTTATTTAATATAAAAACCCTTTAACTTGTCTTTTGACTTAAATCTCTTAAAAGTTTTATTTCGGGTTCTTCTAGCTTGTCTATATTAGACAGTAAATGTTGTTGAAGTTCAAAAGTTTCATCTTCTGAAAGCCCATTATTTTTATAAATCTCTTTAAGCTCAATAATTCTAGAGATTGAATCAGATTTTTTTAGTAAAGATAAGCAATCCTCTAAATAAGCTAAAGCATTCTTCTCTTCTATTGTCGGACTTGTAGAAATTAATGTGCCAATAAATGAAGCAGAATCTGGATCAATATTACTTAGTAAATCAGATATTCCTAATTTTGGATTAGACGTAAAGTACTCAATTACTTCTAGCATCAATCGAACTTCTGGTTCAATAAATCCTTCAAATCTCTCTAACTCTTTTATTTCTGATACTAAAAAAGGATAAGCTAGTATGACATTGAGAATCTTCGAACCTAGACCTGTCTGTTGAAAAACTCTTTCTTCTTTGGTCTCAGGTACATCTTTCTTTATTCGAGAAGATTTTCTTTGGTTGTTTGAAGATTGGTTGTGAGTCTTGATATCATCTTTATCTAATCCAGTAATGTTTGAAACCTCACTCTCTAAAAGTTTCTTGATTGAACTCTCTTGCATTGAGGCCAAAAGACCCATGGCTTTAGAGGCTAAAGAAGCTTTCTTTTCTAATGACGTCAGCTCAAAAGTTTGCGTTAATTGCTGTATAAAGTACTCAGATAATAATTTTGCATCTTTTACCCTTTTCTTAAAATCTTCAGCACTTCCTTTTTCCAGTAAACTAGCTGGGTCTTCTCCTTCGGGCAAAAACAAGAATTTAATTTCTGTACCATCTGCAACTACGGGTAAAACATTTTTTAAAGCTCCCCAAGCGGCACCTCTTCCTGCATCATCGCCATCAAAACAAAAAATTATCTCATTAACCACTTGTAGTAATCTTTGTACATGAAATCTATTAGTGGCTATTCCTAAGGTTGCAACTGAATTCCTCATGCCATGTTCGGACATTGCGACTGTGTCCATATACCCTTCAACAACAAATAATTGCTTTAGATCCTTTCTCACTTCTAGAGCTTCATACAAACCATACAATTCTTTTCCCTTTTGAAATATAGGCGTGTCACCTGTATTTAAATATTTTGGCTGGTCTTCTGGATCCATCACCCTGCCCCCAAAGCCAACCACTCTGCCTTTCCTGTCTTTTATAGGAAACATTAGTCTGTCCCTAAAAACGTCATACAATTTACTTTTTTTATTTTTCTTTGCTAAACCTGCTTTTATTAATATTTCTTCTGAAAAACCATTTATTCTCAATTCTTTGTATAAAGAATCCCAAGAATTTAAGGAATAGCCTATAGAATATTTTTTACAAATTTCAGATGAAATCTTCCTTTCTTCGTTTAAATAAATACGAGTTTTTTCTGCAGAATCATGTTCATTCAAATTCCTTTCAAAGACCTCACTTGCTGCCTTCATACAATCTAACAGAGGATCTCTATCTTTATTTGGCGACTGATTTGATTGATAGGGAACTTCTAGACCTGCTTTAGCAGCAAGAGCTTCAACAGATTCAACAAAATCAAAACCTTGATGAGATTGCAAAAAACCTATCACATTTCCAGTTGCTCGACATCTAAAACAATAATAAAACTGTTTTTGTTCACTAACACTAAAAGAAGGGTTATTACCATCATCACAAAAAGGACATATACCCCAGTGGTCATTCCCTTTTTTTTTAAGTGGTAAATACCCATCAACTAAAGAAACGATATTTGTGGTGTCTACAATTTCTCTTATAAAATCTGCAGGAATAGAACCAGCCATCAGTCTATACTCCTAAACCAATCTTCCAGAATAATTTGAGCTGATATGCTGTGCTTGTTAGCCGAATCTTTTGTTCCCTCGGGTCTCTCCTGAATTCTTTCTTTAGCTTCTTTAGTTGTAAGCCTTTCATCCATCATATGTAATTCAATCTCGTATCTTTTTTTTAAATCTGTTGAAAATTTCGCAATTTTTTTTTGAAATTCACTTTTGGTTCCGTCCATATTAAACGGATCACCAACAATAAATAAACTCGGATCCCATTCTTCTACTATAGAATCTAATTTTACCCAATCGGGTGTGCCCTCTTTAGCTTTAATAGCGTAGAAAGTGGAAGAACTTTTAGTGATGTTTTGTCCTATCGCTATTCCAATATTTCTTAAACCGTAATCGAAAGCCATCACTGCACCAGAATCTTTAACCATTTTTTTGCAAACCTTCTATAACATCTAAAAAACTTAAGGCTACATTAATATCACATAAACTTTCGTATTCTCTAAAACATGTCGGGCTAGTTACATTTATTTCAGTTAAATAATCTCCAATAATGTCTAATCCAACAAGAACTAAACCTAGGTCTTTGAGTTTTGGTCCAATTTGTTCACAAATCCACAAATCCTTTTCGGTGAGTGACCTTGCTACTGCAGAAGCTCCAGCCGCTAAATTTCCTCTAAGTTCACCTTCGGCAGGCACCCTGGCAACGGCAGCATTCATAGGCACACCATTAATTAATAATATTCTTTTATCGCCATCTGTTATTTCTGGTATGTAGGTTTGTATCATCACCTTAGTTATAAATGAATCTGTAATCGTTTCAAGTATCACATTTAAATTTGGATCAGTATTTCTTAATCTAAAAATCGAAGACCCTCCCATTCCATCTAAAGGCTTTATGACTGTGTCTTTATGGTCTTCAATAAAAGATTTCAATAAAGAGGCTTTGCTGGTAACTAAAAACGGAGTACAACATTCTGGAAATTCAGTAGCAAAAACTTTCTCATTACAATCTCTAAGACTTGCAGGTTTATTTACGACTAACACTCCTTCTCTTTCGGCGGACTCTAAAACATATGTGTTGTATATGAAGTTGGAGTTAAAAGGAGGGTCTTGCCTCATAAGTATCACGTCTAATTCAGATAACCGGATTTGCTTCTCCTCATTGAATTCAAACCAGTCCGTCGGATCGTTTTTAACGGTTATGGTATTTGCTAAAGCATGGGCACCGGTTTCATTTAAATAAAGAGAATTTGGAGTCATATAGAAAATTTGATGTTCTCTGGCTTGTGCTTCTAGCATCATGGCCAAAGTACTATCTTTCTTAAAATTAATGGATTCTATTGGATCCATGACCACGCCTAACTTCATAAACTAAAATAAAAATCTAATTAAAATTCTTTTGCACCAAACCTCACAGAGCTTATAGCAGAAATAGCTGCCGTTTCTGCACGTAAGATTCTCTTTCCTATAGTAACAGGAATAAAACCTTTCTCGATTAAAGAATCTACTTCGTACTTAGTGAAATCACCTTCAGGTCCGATCGCCAAAGAAACTGAATCTTTATAATCTAGATCTGATATTTTGTTATCTGCATTTGGATAAAGCACTATTTTTATCTTAGATCTTACTGACTTAGCCCATTTGTCTAATGTCATAGGATTCTCAATAGCAGGTAACCAATTTTCTCCACATTGCTCACACGCTCCTCTTGCAATTAAACTCCATTTTGTAATTCTACTCTCTGTCATTTTTGTTTTGACTACCGAACGATCAGCTATTAAAGGACAAAAAGAGTTTATTCCCAGTTCTGTTGCCTTTTGAATTATGAGATGCAGAGGATCACTCTTTATAAGGGATTGTCCTAAATTTATATAAACTCCTGACCTTAAAGTTCTTTCAAACACATCAATTATTTCTAACTCTAATTTTGTTCTATTGATTGAAGAAATAACTCCTAAACAAGAATTGCCTTTTCCATCAAATAAAATAATTTGATCTCCTTCTTTTTTTCTTAGAACTTTTAAAAGATGATGAGTGGAAGACTTTTCTAAAATTATTTTTTTATTTATGGAAAATTTTTGGTCTATAAAATTTCTGGTTAAGTTTATTTTCATATTTAATACTTATATATTAAAGATTGAATACGATTGTCAATAAGAAATAAATAATTTTAGGTATTAAACCTCTTGAAAGAATAATTTTGTTGGGTATTATCATCAGTCCGATTAAGAAAAAATTATTATCCAACTTTCAATCAAATGACTGCTAACAAAAAAAAGAAATTTAATGGCGAAGGTGAAAAACTAGGTCATCAAGTTTCTAAAAGTATGAGTAAATACTTTCAGCAGCTAGATGGAGAATCTCCCAATGATGTTTACAATATGGTTCTTAAAGAAGTTGAATCATCTTTGTTAGAAATTGTCATGCAACAATGCGACGATAACCAAACAAAAGCCAGTGAAATGCTTGGAATCAATAGAGGTACCCTGCGTACAAAACTTAAAGCACATAAATTACTTTAGGAAATAGATGGGTCAAACTTCTAACCCAAAAATTAAAAGAGCACTAGTCAGCGTTTCAAATAAAGATGGAATTGTGGAATTATGTTCTGTCCTTTCTAACGAACATCAAGTTGAAATTATATCTACAGGAGGAACTCTAAAGTCTCTCCTTAACGGGGGTGTAAAGGCAATTGATATAAGTGAATTTACAGGCTTTCCTGAAATGATGGACGGAAGAGTTAAGACCCTCCACCCCAAAGTCCATGGAGGCATTTTAGCAAGAAGAGATATTGATCAAGAGGTTATGAAAGAAAACGATATAAAGGAAATAGACCTTGTTGTGGTTAATCTATATCCATTCGTAGAAACTATTGCAAGACCTGAAACTACTCTAGAAATAGCTATTGAGAATATTGATATTGGAGGTCCTAGTATGCTCAGATCTGCAGCAAAGAATAATAAACATGTTGGTGTCGTAGTTGATCCGGACGACTACCCTTTAATAATTGAAGAAATGAAATTAAACAATGGTTCTATTTCTCAAGAAAGAAGGAACTTATTAGCTGCCAAGGCTTTTGGTCATACAGCTAAGTACGATACAGTTATTTCTGACTATTTGTTCTCTCTTACAGGCGATGACTTTCCTGATCGTATGTTTGCTAAGTTTATTAAAAAAGAAGTGATGAGATATGGAGAAAATCCGCATCAAAGAGCAGCTTTTTATATAGACGACGCCAAGCATGGCAATGGAATAGCAAATGCTGATCAACTTCAAGGCAAACAACTCTCTTATAACAATATAGCTGATACGGACGCAGCATACGAATGCGTTAAAGCTTTTGAAGAACCTGCTTGTGTAATTGTAAAACACGCCAACCCATGCGGTATAGCAACAGATAAAGATATTCTCGTAGCTTATGAAAAAGCCTTTGCATCTGATCCTACGTCTGCATTTGGTGGAATTATTGCCCTTAATAGAGAACTAGACAAAGAACTTGCAGAAAAAATTATAAATAATCAGTTTGTAGAAGTAATAAT
>Ga0315321_10005104_pt1 | contig 10025 bp, 6 predicted proteins | sample M180m21515metaG_FD_203464 | JGI IMG/M metagenome (GOLD analysis project Ga0315321, IMG submission 203464) | Ammonia-oxidizing marine archaeal communities from Monterey Bay, California, United States - M1 80m 21515 | ecosystem: Environmental > Aquatic > Marine > Intertidal zone | place: USA... | reverse complement strand
TTTAATTATTTCTTCAAAGGCTTTGATGATCTACGCGATTTGGGTGGATGCCGGATTGCGGCTGTGGGACCGGCAACGGCTGCCAAAATAAAGGCGTTGCATCTCAAGATTGATTTGATGCCCGATTGTTATACAGCCGAAGGCGTGGCTGCGGCATTTCGTGATAGCGAGGAATATTCCGTTGAAAACGAGAACGTGGCCTTGTTCCGTGCGCAAGTGGCGAGCCCAGAATTGCCGCGCGAACTGGAATCACTCGGAGCGATCGTGGATGACATTCCCGTTTATCAAACCGTGCCGGAAACCGATGATCGTAATGGCGCCGTGGCTAGGTTAGAGAAGGAAGGGGCCGACTGGATTACGTTCACCAGCAGTTCCACTGTAGAACATTTTGATGCACGGTTTGGTTTAGTGGCGACTTTGGAAAAGCACGGGGCGAGTGTCCTTAGCATTGGTCCGGAAACCACCAAAGCACTCAAGAAGTTGGGCGTCGAGCCGGCAGTGGAGGCGCAGCCTCACTCCATCGATGGCATGGTGGAGGCTCTGACGGCGGCGGCGGGTTAACGGCAGAACCGCTCGAGCAATACCTCCAATTCTATCCGCTGCAGTTTTTGCAGGACCTCATATTCCGGCGTGCCCGGTGAGGCTTCGCTGACGGCATCCACGTAGGTAAAAGGATCCCATTTTGCTGTTGCGAGGTGAGTCAGTGAGGTGTCTTTCAGCGCCAGAGCGGCCCGAGTGTTGATTGAGTCAAAGGCTTCGTGCTGACCTGCTCGTGTAAGCCAGTATTTGGCGTTTGAATAATCGGGCTCGCGGCGATGCATGATGCCATGCAGGAAGCTGCCATCGTTTGAGTTAATATTCTGTGAAAGATCATGCGAGGCGTCCAAGTGATCGTGCCAAAGGAGCAAGGCACTGTGGATCAGGGGTTGTTGGTGGTTGGCAAGATCAAGTGTGTCGAGGACGGCCAGGCATTGGTCGAGGTTGAGGGCGCCAGGTCTGCGTTCGGGGCCGAGGGAAGCCAGAGTGGGGGTATCAAATATTTTTTGAACTTTTTGGGAGATACTCATGATCAAAGGGCGGCTTCGACACGTTCACGGTAGGTCTCTTGAATTTTTAAGGTGAGCGGGGATTGGTTGATTTCATGGCCATCCAAAGTGCCGATAGGTTGGATTTCCCGGACGCTATTGGTGAGGAATAATCCATCGGCCAACAGGAGTTCTTTGTGAGGCAGGTCAGACTGAGCAGTACGAATGCCGATGTCGGCGGCTAGCTCCAGGATAAATCCGCGGGTTATACCGCCAAGGCAGCCGCTGGCAAGAGGCGGTGTTAGTAGGACATTTTCCGCTACGGCAAAAATGTTACTGGCAGCCGTCTCGGTGGCGTGACCGTTGCGATTCAATAGTAGCGCATCGTGGACCTCGGCCTGTTCAGCTTCCCGCATGGCAATGATATTGACCAGTTTGTTAGCGGTCTTGAACGTGGAAAGAGGGTCGTGGTCACTGAGGATTCCGGTTGCGGTAATAATGTTTACGCATGTTTTCGGATCAGCCACGGGTGGGGCGTCATGCAAGGAAATGACCACAGTGGGCGTACTGCTGCCCATGGAACTGTAACCGCGCTTACCGGTGCCGCGCGTGATGTGAAGGCGGAGGATTCCGTCGGAGACCTTGTTGCGTGCGATTAATTCGCGGCAATGGGCAGTCCATTCATCAAAGGAAAAGGGGTCCTCGATATGGAGCCCGCTCAAGCCGTGGGCGAGCCTGCCGAGATGGCGTTCTAGAAGGAACGGGTGTCCTTGATAAATACGGACTGTTTCAAACACTCCATCACCGTAAAGAAAGCCGCGGTCGAAAGCGGATACCTTCGCCTGATTCTCAGGGATCCATTCGCCGTTTAGAAAAACATCCATTAGCTGAGCCAGTCTTTCATCACCCGGCCGGCGACATCCGTGAGGCGGAAATCGCGGCCTTGGAAGCGGTAAGTGAGTTTCTTGTGGTTCAGGCCAAAGCAATGGAGGAGGGTGGCCTGAAGATCATTGGGGTGCACTGGGTTTTCCTCGATGCTCCAGCCGATTTCGTCGGTTTTGCCGTATACTTGACCGCCTTTCAATCCCCCGCCGGCCATGACCATGGAAAAACAAAACGGATGATGATCGCGGCCGGTGGCATTCTTGTTACCTCCGCGGTTTTCTCCGAGCGGCGTGCGGCCGAATTCTGAGGACCATTGTACGAGTGTGCTATCGAGCAGCCCGCGTTCCTTGAGGTCGCGAATCAGCGCGGCAATGGGTTGATCGACCACGCTGGAGTTGTATTTCAGCTCCCCATCCAGCTTGCTGTGGTGATCCCAAGAGGCATAGACGATGTTGATGTAGCGCACACCGCGCTCAACCATGCGCCGGGCGAGCAGGCAGTTGCGGGCAAAGTCCTGGTGGGTATCCCCAAACTTGCCGCGGCCGCCTCCGCCGGGATCGGGGCGATCCACTCCGTAAGCCTTGAGCGTGGCGAGTTTTTCCTTGGAGAGATCAATCAGTTCCGGGGCGGCCGTTTGCATGCGGCTGGCCAGTTCGTAGCTGGCAATGCGGCTGGCGATTTCGGGATCGTGAATTTTCTCGAAACGGCCCTTATTGACGGCGTTCAAGGTATCGAGCCCGGCGCGTTGAAGCTCGGGCGGGAGGCCTTTGGGGTTGGAGAGATTTAGTACGGCCTCGCCGTTATTGCGAAACAATACTCCGGCATAGGTGCTCGGGAGAAAGCCGCTTTGCCAGAGAGTCGTTCCTCCGCTGGAACCTCGGCCGGCGGTGAGCACCACGTAGCCCGGGAGATTTTTGGATTCACTGCCCAAGCCATAATTGATCCAAGAACCGGCCGTCGGCATCCCAAAACGGGACACACCACACTGCATCAGGAGTTGTCCGGGGTGATGGTTAAACTCATCGGAATGCATGGAGCGGATCATGAGCAGATCGTCGGCGACTGAACCGAGGTGAGGCAGGAAATCACTAAATTCCATACCGGACTGTCCGTGTGCCTTGAAGGTTCGCTGGGAGCCCATGAGCTTGGCGGTATCTGGTTTGATGAATGCAAACCGTGCCTTGTCGAGAATCTCCCTGGGGAGCGATTGGCCGTTGCGTTTGTTCAGCTCTGGTTTGGAGTCAAAAAGATCCAAATGCGAGGGTGCGCCGGCCATGAAAATATTGATGCAAGCCTTAGCGGTGGGTTCAAAGTGCGGTTTACGTGGCTCGAGAGGGTTGGCGAATTCATTGGCGAGCAAGCCGTCCTCAATCAAGAGGGAGGCCAAGGCAGCACCACCAAGCCCGCTGGCACTGGTGGCAAGGAAGTCGCGTCGGGTTTGTTGGAGTTGAGCTTGGGCGGGGTGCATAGTTATTCGCGGGTAATGAATTCGTCGAGATTCAGGAAAACACGTGTGACCACGGCCCACGCACTGGCCTCAGGGTTGCCGTTAAAGGCGGTCGCCGCATCTTGGTGGTTGGCGTAATAGGTCTTGGCCTTGGCAAGGAGATCCGCAAAGGCGGCGATCTCGGTGGGCGTCGGTTGCCGCGCGGTGCAGAGCTGGAAGCCGAGCTGTATGCGGGCGGTGTCCTCGGCGCGTTCGGAAAGAAGACGCTTGGACATAGCCTTGGCGGCGTCGGTGAAGATAGCGTTATTCAGAGTGGTCAGGGCAGCGAGCGGGGTATTGGAAATGTTTCGCTGCACACAGGTGATATTGCTGTCGGGACAATCAAACGTAATGAGATTTGGGTGCGGTGAAGTGCGTTTGAAAAAGGTATACATACCGCGGCGGAATTGATCTTCGCCGACACTGGTTTTCCATTTGAAATTATTGGCATAGCTCAACTCGGCAACGCCGGGCGGTAAAGGCGGGAAGACGCTGGGACCACCAATCTTCAGGGAAAGTTGGCCGCTGGCAGCGAGGGTAAGATCGCGGATGGTTTCAGCCTGTACGCGGAATCGGTTTTGACGGTGGAGGAGTTGGTTATTGGGGTCGTTCTCGGCGACCTCGGGTCGATGGCGGGAAGATTGCTGATAGGTGGCGCTCTGGGTGATGAGCCGAATCATTTCTTTGCGACTCCATTTCAGCTGGATGAATTCGTCGGCCAACCAGTTGAGCAGGGCCGTGTGGGAAGGAGCATCACCGCGTGTGCCAAAATCATTCATGGTACGCACGAGTCCTTCCCCAAAGAGTTGGCTCCAGATGTGGTTGGCGGTAACACGTGGCACGATGGGGTTTTGGCCATTTACCAGCCAACGGGCAAGATCAAGCCTGTCCCCTTGGGCACGGTTTTTGATACCGGGCAAGGTGGCGAAGACGCCGGGGGCTACTTGGTCGCGAGGTTGCTTGAATTCGCCGCGATGCAGGATATGCGTGGGGCGCGGGCTGTTCATGCGTTGGGCAATAACGCGCACACTCATCACGGGCGGTTTGGGGGCGCCATCGGTGAGTTTTTTTAAATCTGCCTGCAGGCGCGTGGCTTCCGGATCGAGTCCGCGGGCGTAGGCGAGGAGAGACAGTTTTTCCTGTGCAGAACGTTGGCCGACAGGTTTGGCGAGGAGCTTGGCGATGGTTGCGGGGATTCGATCATCGCTGGCGTGTCCGGTGCGAGCGCTGAGGCGAAAGCAGCCGATGGTGTGCTGAGTGCCGTATTTTTGATCGAGTACAATGTGCAGAAAAATATCGGACTCCGCCTTGAACGGTTTGGCGAAGGTGGCCGTGAGATGATTCGGTTTGCCGAACTGATTGGCAATGGCCCAGCCGGATCCGGTTCGGCCGCTGGTGGTTTTGCCATCAATCGCGTTTTGGGCCGGCCACCCTTTTTGCTCATAGGTAGCTGCCGCCTTGCCGAAAGAGAGTGGCTTGCCTGTGAATTTGCGTTCGGTGTTGGCATAGACGCGTATGTCGTTGAGCACAAAATTCCCATGCTCGGTCCGACCGGGGCCTTTGCCACCAAGTGATGGATCGGGCAGCACTTCCAGACGGATGCCGGTGAGTTCGCGTTGGGAGGTTTTGAATTCGAGTTTGTATTCTGCAATGGCGGGATTGTCGCCGAATACCAGCAGTGATGAGTCATCCTGAAGTTGGAATTTCACTTTGGGGTTTTGCTCGGTTCGAGCGGAAAGAAAATCCATGGCGTGAAAAGCCACTGTCGAGGTTGGGCGGTCGGCCAGATCGGCTTGGAGTTCCTTTTCCAAGGCGTGCCATTGTTTTTTAAGGACGGTGTCGTGCTTGGTGATTTCGGCCTGCAGGGCGATAATTTTCGCTTCGTGCGCTTTGCGGGTGTCTTCGAAATCAAAAAGCGCCTGTCGCGAGCGCGGTATGCTGGCGTTGCTTTCATCGCCATTGTTGAAATAGGCGAAGAGCTGGTAGTACTCCTTTTGGGAGAGTTGATCGTATTTATGGTTATGGCAGCGGGCGCAGCCGACGGTGAGGCCAAGCCAAACTGAGCCGAGCGTTTCCACGCGATCCATCACGGCGGCAACGCGCCATTGCTCGCGGTCCGTACCGCCTTCGGTGTTGGTAAGAGTTTGGCGATTGAAAGCGGTGGCGAGTTTTTGAAGGGCGGTGGCGTTCGGAAGAAGGTCGCCGGCCAGTTGTTCGATGGTAAATTGATCAAAGGCCAGGTCGACGTTGATCGAGTTGATGACCCAATCACGATAACGCCAGGCATTCATTCGTGGGCGGTCTTTTTCGTATCCATCGCTATCGGCGTAGCGTGCCTTGTCAAGCCAGTGCCTTCCCCAGCGCTCACCGAAATGAGGTGAAGCGAGCAGGCGGTCAACAAGGCTGTCATAGGCTTTCGGCGATTTGTCGTTAATAAATTCGCTGACTTCCTTGGGAGTAGGGGGGAGACCAATGAGGTCGTAGTTTAGACGTTTGATTAACGCGTTGCGATCGGCGCGTGGTGAAGGCTTAATCTGTCGCTCCTCGAGTTTGGCAAGGACGAAGTGGTCGATTTCATTTTGAATCCAAGCTGAATCGTGCACCTTTGGGAGAGGTATTTGCCTCAGTGGACGGTAAGACCAATGTTGGCTCCACTTGGCGCCTTCAAAAATCCACTGTCGAATAAGCGCAATCTCGGTCGGTTTCAGACGAGCGCCGTGCTCTGGCGGCGGCATTAGTTCATTGGTGTCCTGTGCTGTAATGCGGTAGAGGAGCTCGCTGTCATTGGGTTTGCCGGGTACAAGGGCGGGTTCGCCGGACATCAATTTGCCGTGAAGCGATTTTTCCCTCGTCAAATTTAGCCCTCCTTTTTGTTCATCGGGCCCATGGCAGGTGGTGCAATGCTCGGCAAAAATGGGCTGAATATCGCGGGCGAAGTCGATATTTTCCGCCTGCAACCTGGGCGAAACAACCAATATGGAGTAAAAAAAGGCGATTTTTAAGCGAACTGACAACATTACAGAAACCTCTTTCAGGTAAAAAGCATAGACTTTTGGGGCAATTTAGGTCAAATTAAAGCTGTGCGAAGGAGGAAAACGCCCAGTTTACCACTATCGCCTTGGTACATGACGTGCTAGATTTAAACATGATGAAAAAAGTGCCTGTCTCTTCCAATCGGCTAACTTTTGCTGTCGCAGTGGCTTGTGTTTCGCAGTGGTTGTCTGCTGGCGTTCCCGGAACAGTGCCAGGCGTTCCCGGAACCATTCCGGGAGTAGCTACGCCAGGGGCAATCCCCGGTGGAGCACCGGGGATTGCCGTGCCCGGAGGGGTTCCTGGTGGAGCACCGGGGATGGTCGTGCCTGGTGGAGTGCCGGGGATGGTCGTGCCTGGTGGAGTGCCGGGGATGGTCGTGCCTGGTGGAGTGCCGGGTGCGACACCTGGGGCAGGAGTGGTCGGGCAACAAAGCGTTACGCCCCCCGTCATAAAACGCCCCGGATGGACGCCCGCAATGGGGCCTATGAATCCCAATGCTGCTTTGGCGCTTTTGATGGGTAATGGATTTGGGGCGAAGTCCTATTACAACGGGGTTCCTGATTTGTCTGCTGGGGCAAATAAGCGTGAGGTTAGGACTAGGGACGTCATCAAAAGCAAACTTCTCAATATCGTTATTCCGAAGGTGGATCCTTTGCATGATGTTACAATGAATGAGGTGATTACGCGGCTGCAGTTGTTGCTTCGTCAATCGGATCCCTCGGGTGTTGGGTTTAACATGGTGGTGAATCAATTTATTGATCCCGGTGGTGCTGCTATTGCGCCAACTCCAGCCCCTGGTGGCGGAGCTGCTGGGCCGGCAGGTCCTGGCGGAGGGATGGCAATCGATCCGGTAACAGGCCTTCCAATTGGTGGTGGAGGTGATCCAGGTGGAGCGGCACCGCAAATCGACCCTGTTACAGGATTACCAATTACAGGAGCACCAGTGGGGTTTCCCGGAGGAGTGCCGGGAGGAGTCCCGGGAGGAGTCCCGGGAGGAGTCCCGGGAGTGCCCGGAGTCGGTGGCGGTATCCCTGGTATGGCTGGCCCAGGGCTTGGTGGATTGCCGGGTATGGGAGGGATGCCGGGTATGGGAGGTGGTATGCCTGGTATGGGGGGAGGAGGCGGCGGTGCACCTTCCACAGCAATGCAGGGTGCATTCGATCCCAGTACGGTAAAAATTAATGGACTCACAGGGCCGTTAATCAATATTCGAGCTAAGGATCTTTTGGACACGATAGTAATGTCGTTTGATCATCCGATTCAGTATGTTGTTCTGGATACTGGAATTATGTTTTTCCAGCAGGACCCGAAATTTGCGGGGACTGTGACGCGGACTTTTTCTCTTAATCTTAATTCCCGCTCTTTAGCTCAGTTGGGCATTCAGACGCCTCAGTTAGGGCAGGGCGGTGGAGGCGGTCAAGGCCAAGGCGGAGGTCAGGGCGGAGGTCAGGGCCCGGGGGGGTATCCAGACGGGGGGGATCCTAATGGTGGTGGTTATCCTGATGGTGGTGGTTCGGGAGAGCCTCAGATGGCAATGCCCAAGTATGGTGGATACCCTAAAATGAGACCTTTTAACAGTATGGGTGGCTACTATGCGCCGGGTAATTTCAATTCGTTCTCAGCACGACCTCAAGGGTTTCCGAATTTCAGGCGATAATTCTGTCCTGTACGTGGCCGTGGACATCCGTTAGGCGAAAGTCTCGGCCTTGGTATTTGTAGGTTAGCTTTTCGTGATCAATGCCAAGGAGGTGAAGAATGGTGGCATTCATGTCGTGCAGATGCACAGGGTGATCAACTGCTTGGTATCCTAGCTCATCGGTGTCGCCATAGGTGATGCCGCCTTTCACTCCGCCGCCGGCGAGCATCATGGAGAACCCTTCCTTGTGATGGTCGCGTCCAACGTTTCCAGCGGCCCCGTTATTACTATTACCTTGCAGCATGGGGGTTCGGCCGAATTCACCTCCGAGAATGATTAGTGTTTCGTCCAGTAAACCGCGCTGCTTGAGGTCCTTGATGAGGGCGGCCACGGGTTGGTCAATTTGTTTGGCCTTGCGCGGAATGGCGTTGAATACGCCGCTGTGGTGATCCCACCCTTGATCAAACAGTTGCACAAATCGGACACCACGCTCTACAAGGCGCCGGGCCAGTAGGCAATTGTTTGCAAAGCTAGGTTTTCCGGGTTGGGTGCCGTACATAGTGTGGGTGTCGGCTGTTTCGGTGGTGGTATCCATCAATTCCGGCACGCTGGCCTGCATGCGGAAGGCCATTTCGTATTGAGAGATGCGCGTATTGATTTCGGGATCGCCGACGGCGTTAAACGATTGGCGGTTCAGGAAGTTGATACCGTCGACAATTTCGCGGCGATCATTCCGGTTGATGCCCTTGGGGTTTGAGAGGAAAAGAACAGGGTCGCCGCTGCTGCGAAATTCGATGCCCTGGTGGACGGTAGGAAGAAAGCCGCTTCCCCAGAGGCTGTTGCCCGCGCCGGCGACGCTGCCGGTAATCATCACCACATAACCGGGTAGATCGTTGTTTTCCGATCCCAGGCCGTAATTGATCCATGAACCAATTCCAGGCCGGCCAAAGCGGCCAAATCCGGTGTGCATGAAGAGCTGCGCCGGTGCGTGGTTGAAATGTTCAGTTCGAATTGATTGCACAAGACACAATTCATCGGCCACTGTGCCGAGTTGCGGGAGGTGTTCGCAGAGGGCAAGTCCGCCTTGGCCGTGTCGGTTGAATTTAAACCGGCTTCCGAGCAGTAGGGGGTGTTGTCTGATGAATGCGAGGCGTTTGCCTTTGAACATGTGGTCCGGGCATTTCTCGCCGGTGCGCTTGGTTAGCTCCGGTTTGTGCGAAAATAAATCAAGCTGCGAAGGCGCGCCGACCATGTGGAGGTAAATTACGTGCTTGGCACGTGGGCGAAAATGCGACTGACGGGTGGTGGCGCTGCTGGCAAAGAGATTTTGATTCAGTACGCTACCCAAGCCCAGTGCGCCAATACCAAGCCCGGTAGACTTGAGGAATTCGCGCCGTGATTCGTTGGTGTAAAAATTTTGGGCGGGATCCATGTCAGCTCTTGGTGATCGTTTCGTCGAGGTTCAGTAAGATGTTTGCGAGATAAAACCACGCGGCCAATTCAGCTGGGTCCGCGCCCTGTGGGGCTTTCCAGCCTTCAACGTTATTGACCAGATCGGCGGCGGCCTTTGGGTTTTTCTGGAAAACGGAAAGTCGGCGAGTGAGGAGTGGTTTGAGGTAAGCAATTTCCGCAGGACGAGCCTCACGAGACAAGGCACTTCGGTAGGCAAACTGAATACGGGCATTTAAGGTGTCTGCGTTAATTTCAGTGATCCGATGTGCAAAGGCCATGGCCATTTCCACATAAGCTTCGTCATTCAAAAGAGTAAGCGCTTGTAGGGGGGTGTTGGTGCGCGGGCGGCGGACGACGCAGGCTCCACGGTCCGGGGCATCAAAATTGGTGAAGCTCACATAGGGAGCCCCGCGCCTCCATACAACATACACGCCGCGGCGGAAACGGTCTTCATCTGTGGCCGCCACATACTTGGGTGCGTTGCGTCCCACGTGCCGCCAAATGCCGC
>Ga0315321_10005099_pt1 | contig 10031 bp, 15 predicted proteins | sample M180m21515metaG_FD_203464 | JGI IMG/M metagenome (GOLD analysis project Ga0315321, IMG submission 203464) | Ammonia-oxidizing marine archaeal communities from Monterey Bay, California, United States - M1 80m 21515 | ecosystem: Environmental > Aquatic > Marine > Intertidal zone | place: USA... | reverse complement strand
AGATTCTACTGCGTTTAACTATGACCCACTTGCTAATACAGATGATAACACTTGTATATCTTATGTTTATGGATGTACTGACGCTTCAATGTTTAACTATGACCCATTAGCAAATACAGATGATAATTCATGTGTACCATTTATATATGGCTGTACAGACGCTTCAATGTTTAATTATGACCCAACAGCAAATACAAACAATGGTTCTTGTATACCGTTTTCTTATGGATGTACTGATTCAACAATGTTTAATTACGACCCGTTAGCCAATACTGATAATAATTCTTGTACTCCATTTATTTATGGCTGTACGGATTCACTTGCATTTAATTACGATCCACTGGCTAATTCAGATAATAATACTTGTATTCCAATTCTATATGGTTGTACTGATGCAACAGCGTTAAACTATAATCCTTTAGCAAATACAAATGATAATACTTGTATACCATTTATTTATGGTTGTACTGATTCAACAGCAATAAATTACAATTCACTTGCAAATACTGATGATGGAACTTGTGTTTATCCAATTTATGGATGTACTGATTCAACGATGTTTAACTATAATCCATCAGCAAACACAAACGATGGAAGTTGTATTCCTTATGTATATGGTTGTATAGACCCTACAATGTTTAATTATGACCCATTAGCTAACACTGATGATAATACTTGTATTCCATTTATTTATGGATGTACAGACCCTACAATGTTTAATTACGACCCATTAGCAAATACAAATAATGGTTCATGTGAACCTTTTATATATGGATGTACTGATTCAACAATGTTTAACTATGACCCAACCGCTAATACAGATAATGGAACTTGTATAACATTTATTTATGGATGTACAGATAATGCAGCTCTAAATTTCGATCCATTAGCAAATACACTAGATAATAGTTGTTGTTATATTAGTGGTTGTACAGATTCTTTAGCTGTTAATTATAATCCTAATGCGTGTTATGATGATAACTCTTGTATAACTCCAATTGTAGGTTGTACAGATGTTGGAGCATATAATTATGACCCAACAGCTAATGTATCAGATTCAACTGCATGTTTATATAATGCAGGTTGTTATGGAGGACCAGGAATTCCATATTGGTTAAATGATGGATGTTACGCTTGGGTAATTTCAGTAGATGATTATTGTTGTACTACAGATTGGGACGCATCATGTATACAAATGTATGATTACTGCCAATTAGGATGGCCAACTGCAATAGATGAGATTTCATCATTAGGAATTGTAGTTTATCCTAATCCTACTTCAGATATAATAACAATAGAAACTAGATTAGATATAGAAGTTGAAGTTTATGATATTATGGGTAAATTACTAATAAATAAAGATTCTAAAAGAATTGATTTATCAGAATATCCAAATGGAGTATATAATTTAATACTTATATATAATAACAAGAGATTTAATACAAAAGTGATTAAACAATAATGAAAAAGATATTAACATTTATAATAGCATTCGCAATAAGTTTTGCGTTGACTGCACAAGACTCTAAACATACTGGTTCTCAAATAAAGATAAAAGATTTATTTAAGTTTGGTACTGTTTATGGTGCTGTGAATGGTGGTACATCTTTATCAGATGAAGACCAATTTTCTGTAACGAATGGATTACAAACATCTGTTGTAGAAACTCCTTATGATTACTCTATATTATTTGGTATTAGAAAGATTAAGAAATTTGGATATGAAAATAAAGAGAGATTTAAGAATGGTACTGAAAATTCATTTTCAGATGCGGCAGCAATTGGTAGATGGAATAATAAAATAGAATTCTTATTTCAAGGAGAGTATAAAAGACAACAGGGTGAAACTTATTTAGACCAACACCACTTTATTAGATATGTAGGAAGTGATGGTTGTACTGAAAAGTTTTGCTTCAGACACTTTCTTGTAAAATTAGAATATCTTGAAGATGGATTTGCAGATATAAAATATTTTGAAGCTTCTCAAAGAATAATATATCGTTCTCAAAAAGTAGACAATTTAACGTTTAATTTTGGAGCAGTTCAAAGATTAGCAGAACCTTACGGATACGACCCATTAGAAGAATGGTTATTATCAAATGGCAATATACATTATACAAACTTAGCATTAGAAGAAGGATATACAATTGAATTTGATGGACAAGGAGGTGCAGAATATTTTGACCCAGCTGGAAAATCAGTTGCTACAAGTACAGAAGTATGGGAAGCAGTTGTTATACCAACAGTATTATCAGATTATTCTGAAAAGAAAAGAAGCGAATTAGATAATACAATACAGCATTCGTTTGTAGTAGGTGCAGATTATTATAAGTACTCAAAGAAAAGTTGGCTACATGCTTGGGGTAATGTAATGCCATATCATTACGATGCAGGCGGAGAATTTTCATATCATAAATTTAATGGAGGACAATGGATTGATTATTCAGGTGGAATAGTATTTGGACATTGGGTAAATAAAAATTTAGGTATCTTTGTAGAAGGTACTTATAATAAATATTGGAACAGAGAATGGCACGGATTTAGTGCTGGAATAAATTATAGGGTATTTTAATATGGCAAAGGAATTAAATGAAGACACAGGTTTTAATGTAAGTATAAAGACTTTATTAGGAATAGGAGCTGGAATGGCTACAGTTATTAGTATGTGGTTTATGTTGCAGGCTGATATACAAGAAGCGAGAGAATTACCAATAATAGAGATTCCACCTCCAGAAATTACTAGAATGGAATTTGATATGAAAGACCAATTAGTTCGTCAAACTATCATGACTACTCAAGAAGATGTTAAAGAAATAAAAGAACAACTTGAGAAGTTAAATGATAAAATAGACAGAATGAGGTAATATGAAATTTATAAATAAAATATTTAGTACTAATGTATGTTTAACTTCTAGAAAATCAATATTGATTCTAGTTATTATATTATTTAGTAGTTTTGTATTAGCTAGTGTTTGGCCAGGTAATATAGAAGAAGAAATAAAAGAAACACCTCCACATAATAGTATTGATAGTACTCAAATGTGGATACCAACACAAGAAGATATAGAATATCAGGATAGTATGTACCAAATAATACAAAATACACAGAATGATATAGAAGATATTAAAGAAGATATAGTACTTATAATAGAACGATTAGACTATGAGGATGGAACATACGATAGTATTAGATATGTTAAGGGCGGCGCAATAGATGAGCGTAGAAATAACTAAGAACCAAGAAAATATGAAAAAAGATTATACAGTTTGGAAAATAATGACAGGATACTTATTGATATTATTATTTATGATAATGTCAAGTTCGGCAAATGCACAAACATATACGTGTGATGAAGATATATGTGTAGTTGAATTTAATGCTAGTTGGAATGCTAAAAATAATGTAGAATGGCTTAATAATTTAACAGATGTAGGAACAAAGAGAATCTTAATTGATAAAGGTACTTGGCAAAAAGATTTTGGTATAGTAGTTACGCCAACTATTATAATTTTTGTAGAAGGTAAAGAGAAAAAACGATACCAAGCAAATATTATGATGGAAATGGAAGCAAAAGAAGAAGAAGTACAAGACAAGATAGACGAAATCATAATGGAAGATTTCTAAAAAATAATTAAAATGATATGAGTTGGAAAAATATATTCAAAGACAATAACACATGGAATGAAAAATCAATAGTTGGTTTTTGTGCATTCCTTGTAATGGTAGTAGTAATGCTAGCAGACGTAATAACAGGATGGTTTGGTCAAGACTTAGTTATAAATGATAGTATATACAATTCATTTGTAATGGTAGTTCTTGGATGCTTTGGTATTGCAGGTGTAGAAAAGTTTGCAGCTAGAAATAATAATCTACCTGAAGACACACAATGCCATGATTCTGAAGACGAAGATATATAAAAAATAAAGTATAAAGTATGAAATACACAAGAGAACAAATTCAAACAGCCGTAGAGGCAAAGGGATACAAATGGTTTACTAACAAAGATTATAATCTAAATATAGTTGGTGTTAGAAACTCAGCAACAGGAAATGAAGTCACAAATAAATTTGATGATAAACTAACGGTATCGTATAAAAAAGATGGTGAATGGAAATTCTTTTGTTTTGATTGTACAACTGATCCAGGAGATGACTGGGTAGATAATCCAATGTTAGAGATAGGTGTTGCAATATTAAAACCTGGACAATATCCTAAATCTCATAAGATTAGAAAACATGGTGGAAAATACTATGCATTAGGACAACAAAATAATGTCACTGTATATAGAGATAGAAATAAAGATGGAAAGTACGACTTAAATGAAGCTACTACTACAACAGGTTTATTTGGAATCAATATACATAGAGCGACAGCTCTAGAAGGAAAGAAATCTACATACGTTGATAAATGGTCAGCAGGTTGTCAGGTAATTGCAGCTAATAAAGATTTTCAGACTTTTATGAAAATATGTTATAAAGCTAAAGACGTTTGGAGTAATAATTTTACTTATACGTTAATAGAAAGTAAAGATATTAGTTAATATTAGTTTAATCTAAATTTAACCTAAATTTAACATACCGATACTAAACTCTCGTGCACTTTTCATATATATAATATATGGAAGCGCAAAAACAAATAGACATTAGTCCAATCATATACGTTTTAATGATGATTGTAGTATTTTATTTAGCAGTATAATTGTTAATAACTTTTGAAAATAAACAACCTCAGATTTTTTAGTCTGAGGTTTTTTTATTATATTAGCTATGTAATAAACAAATAAGAAACCTTAAATATAATAATATGACTGATAATACTAACAAATGGGTAATATTTGACTTAGATGGCACTCTGGCTCTCATAGATGAACGTAGAGAATTCAGTGTAAAATCTAATGGTAAAATGGATTGGGATAAGTTCTTTGCACCTGAGAACATCTCAATGGATAAGCCAAATATGGCGGTAATAGCGATGGCTCAATCTTTGGCTGAAAGTGGCCATAAAATTGCAATATTTTCTGGTAGAAGTGTATCAACTATTCTAACAACTAAGTCATGGCTAAATAAGCATAAAGTTCCTTGGCATCAAATAAGAATGCGACCAACTAATCATCCTTTCAAATTTATGCCAGATGAGAAGTTAAAATCTGATTGGTTTGATGAAGTATTTCCAGATAAATCTGATGTTATTTGTGTCTTCGATGATAGAAATAAGGTAGTAAAGATGTGGAGAGACAAAGGAATCTCAGTAATGCAGGTTGCCGAGGGTGATTTTTAGTGCATAATATCGTAATATAATTCACTCCGGTAATATCGTAATATGTTAATCCTCATACATATACACCCTGCTACCCTAGGTGGAATTTATTAAAAATAAACCTTTTTTCATAAACGTATATAATAACTACATTTATTAACAATGCAATGTTCACAACTGTTGTATTGTATATATAATGAGACCATAAAGGTCTATGTTTGGCTAAATCCTAGATATGAAAAATTAGTCAGATGAATTTTTTTAATAAAACAAAAATAAAAAAGATGAAAAAAATGTTTTTAACAATGGCTTTAGCTGTAGGTACTTTATTTGCCGCTACTGCTCAAGACTTTACAGTTGTAACGTCTTACACAGCTCCTGCTGAGGGAGAGTCTTACTCAGTCGAGAACTTCACGAACAATTTAGGTATTATGTACAAATGTGCTGATAACTGTTCAGTAGGTTTGGTAAAGAACGGTGAAGAGTATGATTTATTAGCAAGGTATAACTACAATGCTAATTTATTTGTATCTTTACAAGCTCCAACAGAAGAAACTTTTGATAATTTATCAATTGGTTTAGGTTATTCATTAAATGTATGGAAAGGTTTGAATGTTGAACCTAACTATACGTTAGATGCGCAAGCTGATGATGCTGGAGAAAGAAACGGTTCGTTTAACTTAGGTTTATCGTACCGATTCTAATCACTAATTAAATAAATAATTAACAAAAAAAATCAAAACACTATGGATAATGTAATTAAAATGCTAAGCGGATTTTTAGGTGGATTAACTGGAATATTATTTTCAGTACTCCCTTTAACAATTTTATGGCAAGTTCTTACAGGAGGAACAGTATTTGGAATGGATGTAATATCTAATTTAACAAGTATGGTGACTTCAATCGGTGAAGGTGGATTCGTAGGACTAGTAGTACTAGTTCTTATCGTTTCTTTCTTTGTTGATAAAAAGTAAGAAGTTAAGTAAAAGAGTTAGAAATTAAAAATTCTAGGTATTTTTAACCATTAACAAATAGGGTCCCTTTTGGGACCCTTTTTTTATATAAACATTTTTCAAAATTAGTATATAATATCATTAACAATTAAACTAATAAATTAATGGAAACAATAGCTATTATACTGTACGGAGGAGCGTGTTTTGCCGCTGGAATGTACTTTACAACTCAAATAGAAAAAGGAATAGATAAAAGAATAACAAAAAAAAGTAATAAATCAAAATGAGTAAAAGAAACGGAAGAAACAAAATGAGATTAGAAAGTCTTGATGCAATCAATCAAATTGATAAAAGATTAAAAAAGAAAAAGGTAAGAGAAAACGAAGAAGAAACAGCTAAATTGATTTCTAAAAGAAATACAATAAGACAAAAATTAAAAACCAAAAAATAAAACAATGACAAAGAAAATTTTAGCAGGAATTGGAGCAATTACAGTTATAGCAGCGTTATTTGTATTATTAACTGCGGCAACAACAGCGCCAAGCTATAGTAATTTAACAAAAGTTACGAGTAGAGATGGTATCACAGTATATCATTATGGAAATTGTGTAATAGTAAAAACTAATAATTCAATAAGCATAACAAAATAATTATGAAAATATCAAAAATTAGAGACGTAAAGACTCCAACTAGAGCAAATTCAACAGATGCTGGAATCGATTTCTTCGTTCCAGAAGACCAACAAAAAATAAGAGTATTTCCAGGAGATTCATGTCTTATTCCATCCGGTGTAAAGGTCAATGTACCAGAAGGATTTGCTCTAGTGGCTTTTAATAAATCTGGAGTTGCAGTTAAGAAACAATTATATGCTGGAGCGTGTGTAGTAGATTGCGGATACCAAGGAGAAGTTCATATAAATCTAACAAATGTTGGAAAAGAAGACCAATTTATTAGCCCAGGAGATAAAATCATACAATTTGTATTATTACCATTAGGAGAACCTTTAGTAGAAGAAGTAGAAGTAGAAGATTTATATGAAGAAGAGTCTAATAGAGGTGAAGGCGGTTTTGGTAGTTCAGGTACAAAATAAAGTATGATATTAGATATAGAACAACAGAAGGATAAAATAATTATCTCATATTACGACAAGGAAGGTAATGTCGCTTTCAAACAATATCCTATTAAACAATACCAAAATTGGTATGTTTGTGATGCAAAAGATAAAAATGTAAGCGACAAATATAAAAACTGGGATGGAAGACCAGTTAAACTTGGAAATGCAAGACAATATAATAAGTTTTCTTTAACTTATTTTATGAATAGTTTACCTAAAAGAGATAGAGATGAAATTCTTGCATATAATTTACCAAAAACATATTTTGTAGATATTGAGACTGAGATTGTAGATGGTTTTCCTAAAGCTGAAGAAGCTAAAACTAGGATATTGTCATTCTCAATAATTACACCAGACAGAAAAGCAATTGTATTAGGTCTTGAAGATATGGCATCTGATAAAATCAAAAAGATTGAAGATGATACTAATAAATATTTCAAAGACTTAGACCAAGATTGGACATTTACATATAAGAAATTCAAATCTGAGTATGATATGGTATACACCTTCTTAATGAAGTTTTTACCTAAGTTCCCGATGATGACAGGATGGAACTTTATTAACTATGACTGGCAGTATATTGTAAATAGATGTAAGATACTTAATATTGATATAAGCGAGGTTGGTATGACACAACAACTTGATAGAAAGGACAGCAGACCACTTCATATCGGAATTCTCGACTATATGGCATTATATGATAAATATGATAGAAGTGTAAAGGTTAAAGAATCAAATGCTCTTGATTTTGTATCAGGCCAAGTATTAAATCTTAATAAGATTAAATATACTGGAGGACTACAAGACCTTTATGAAAGTGATTTTACAAAATACATTTATTATAATGTAGTCGATTCAGTATTAGTTTATTATATTGACCAAAAGTTAAAATCAATGGAAGTTCTTTTAACACTTTCAAATATTACACAAATGGCTCTATATAAAGCATCATCACCTGTGGCGATTACAGAATCTTTGATTGCTAGAAAACTACTTGAATCTGGTAAAAGAATAGGAGTAGAGTATTCAGAAGAAGATAATGAAAAAGATGGTAAATACGCTGGAGCTTTTGTAAAAGAACCAATTAAGGGTTATCATCAAGGAGTAGCTGCATTTGACTTTGCCTCTCTATACCCTTCTATTATGAGACAATTTAATATTTCACCAGATGCATTTATTGAAAAAGTTAAATCTGACGAGGTAGAGAACAAACGAAAAAATACAGATGTTATTGTTTGTGATAATGGTGTAGTATATAAAAAGGAAGATTCAATGTTAAGAATGATACTTGGTGACTTATATGGCCAACGTAAAGATTATAAGAAACAAAGTTATGATTATTTCACAAAAGTTGAAGAATTGAATAAACATATTAGTAAATTATAAAAAGTGAAACTTTTTTAGAAAATCTTATATATATACTATAGACGATGTACTTACGAGGCATTATCTATTTAATATAAACATAAATTTTAGAATTATGACAAATTACTTAACCTTTAGGGAAAGGCTATTCCCAACAGACCTGATGTTTAGGAATCTATTTGATTCTTTATCAGAATTCACAACGGCAGTAGATGCCAAAATCAAATACCCATTAAATATTATCGAGAAATCAGACGGACTGGAATTCCAGTTTGCCGTTATTGGTATCAATAAAGAAGATATTGAAATTGAGGTAGAAAGTGGCGACACACTTAGAGTCACTTATGACAAACCAAATATCGAATCTAATGATTCAAATATTGAAACTGGAAACTATATCGTAAAAAATATAGCGAACCGTTCATTTAACCTGGCTTGGAGGATAAGTCCAAAATATAATTTAGGTAAATTAGAAGCAGAAATGTCTGATGGTTTATTGACAATTAAAATACCTCTAGTACCAGAAACACCAACACAAATAATTAACATTAAATAAATTTTAGGATTATGACAAAAAAAGGAAAAACAATCGGAATCGATTTAGGAACAACAAACTCATGTATATCAGTAATAGAAGGTGGTGACCCAGTTATCATTGTAAATGCTGAAGGTAAAAGAACTACTCCATCTATAGTTGCATACATAAAAGGAGATAGAAAAGTTGGTGACCCAGCAAAAAGACAAATGGTCACAAACCCAAAGAACACAATATATTCTGTAAAAAGATTTATTGGTTCTAAATACTCAGAAATTAAAAACGACATATCAAAAGTTACGTATGATGTTGTTAAAAAAGGAGACCAAATTAAAATTAAAGTAGATAATAAAGAATATTTACCTCAAGAAATATCTTCTGTAGTTTTACAGAATATTAAAAAGAGTGCAGAAGAATATTTAGGTACTACTGTAACGAATGCAGTAATTACAGTACCGGCATATTTTAATGATGCACAAAGAAAAGCAACTAAAGAAGCTGGTGAAATTGCTGGTTTACAAGTTGATAGAATTATTAACGAACCAACTGCGGCAGCTCTTGCTTATGGTATGGATAAAAAGAATAAAGATATGACAGTTGCGGTGTATGACCTTGGTGGTGGTACATTTGATGTTTCAGTCTTAGAACTTGGAGATGGTGTATTTGAAGTAAAATCTACTAATGGTGATACTCACTTAGGTGGAGATAACTTTGATGAGGCAATTATGGATTGGATGTTAAAAGAATCTAAAGCTGAAATTGGAGTAGATTTAACTAAAGATGTTGCAGCTTTACAAAGAATGAGAGA
>Ga0315321_10005097_pt1 | contig 10032 bp, 8 predicted proteins | sample M180m21515metaG_FD_203464 | JGI IMG/M metagenome (GOLD analysis project Ga0315321, IMG submission 203464) | Ammonia-oxidizing marine archaeal communities from Monterey Bay, California, United States - M1 80m 21515 | ecosystem: Environmental > Aquatic > Marine > Intertidal zone | place: USA... | reverse complement strand
GATCGATTTCCGTTATAAGGAGAGGACGAATAGATAAAAAGATTGTTCCTGAAATGGGCACCCGAAGGTTTGCCAATAGGACTGCCGCCTCGAACATCAATACGAGCGCAGGAATTTTGAGATCTCCCGAATCTATTGTATCGAGCTATCGTATTATTATCAAAATTAATGCCTGTACATGGCGCCAGCATGAATAGCCATGATTGTCCATCGTAGCATATATTGAAGGCCACTCTCCAGTTATAGATTTCCTGTCGATATCGTGGCCAATCGTAGTCCCAGCTGGATTCAATAAATCCAGCATTTCCTTCCGAATAGTTATGGTGAATGTAGATATTTTTCTTATGATATTTGCCGCAATCTATTTCGATAGCGCCGCCATCTGAGCCCCATGGGCTGTCTTTAGTTCCAAAATTTTTTATGGTGTTGTATGACACTTCCTGGTTGCCGATATTTAAATGTATCCCCATCGGTCCCCAGCTACTTTTTGATGTTCGCCACAGTGCATAACTCGGCCCATCCAAATAATTCTTTGTTATCAAAGTGTGCTCGCCAGCTGACATAATGCCCTGACCAGTCTTGATGAATTCATTATTTCGAATAACACAATGATCCGAACCAAGTTCGATACGGAGCGCGGCCAGTCGCGTCATGATGAGTATCCCTGAAACGTGTTCCCCTGGGGTGTCGTGAAAATGTAAGTTTTCGACGATGATGTAGTCACCTCCAAGGGTAATCGCGTTGCCGCTGGCATCGCGCGTAGTCGGATTGGTAAACTTGGGCAAATCGCCCTTCCCATAGGAAGTCAGCCGTATCGGCTTGGTCACCGTTCCAGATTCACTAATTCGAATATTGCCGGAGAAAGTAGATCCTCTCTTGAAGTGGACTACATCTCCTGCAGCCAAAAAGGCTGACTCCGCTTTCATATGCGACTTCCAGGGCTTTCGTATCGAAAGGCCGTTATTGTCATCTGATCCTTTCACTGAATCGATGTAATAATCAGCACCGCTACAATATGTGACCAGAGCAAAAAGAACGAAGGTAACAAGAGATACGAATTGCTTCATTATAGATGATGGGATTTTTTCATAATTGGATTCATGCTGAGTCCCGCTAAGAGGAAATTGGAGTCCTGGGAAATTGCATTTGGTGGGAGGGCTTTTGACGTCGCCTTCGGGGCGGGACGATGGGTATAACATAAATTTCCCTTCTAACACCGGATAAAAACCAATTCGAGTCGCCCCATACTAGGAACAAAAAACCCCACCGTATTACATTGAGCTTCCGCAAGGTGTTCTAACGGTAGGGTGGGGTAGGCTTCGATTATTTCTCTTTAAGAGTGTGTTTCCAAACAGACTGCTTATGGCGGATGGGTTTCATTTTATGGGGCCCTATTCCCTTATTATCATTGTCTATCAGGTTTGACTTGATTCCATCCATTGATTTTTTTCCGTGGTTCTCCCATGAGTTGAGCCATTAACCCTAGGCGGTCTGCGGTGACTTCTTTGCCGTCGTGGTATAAGGAAACGAGGTTTAAGCTGCTATCGGACAGTGCTTTTTTGGCTACATTATCCGGGCTGATGGTGTAGCGGTCCAAGGCTTTTTCTGTTGGCCAGGGTATGTCGGTATAGACCGTGTAAACCAGTTCAGAACAGACAATTTTATCGGTAGTTTCGACATCAAAATTGAAGTCATAATCTTTGCCTACCTGCTTCAAAGCCAGCAGGATTCGGCTGGCTCGAACTTCTCTGGATGCGCTGGGACTGCGCAGCGCAGCTACATCATCAACATTGAGAAAATGCTGCAATGAATTCATCTGCACACCGGGGCGTAGTGCTTCAACAACAGAATGCCCTGTCCTGATTTTCTGGTGATATGGAACCACTGCCGGGTTCTCCCAAATACCCAGTTCTCTTAATTCAGTCTCGGTGCCAATCCAGATTGCGGCATGTCCCCAGAAACCGGGAATTAGTTTATCGGTTAGCCGGAATGGTGTTTTCTCCAGAAGGATATCACCTGCCTGCAATTGAGATCGGAGGTTGCTGAAAGCTTTGGCATCCCCATGCAATTTACCTTTTCGGGACTCGACCAGGCCCATGGTGTTGCCGAATAAGCCGCTGAACAGATTGATGCCCTCATTTTTCAGTTCCAGCACATCGTCTTGTGTCACCGTATTCATAAAGGCCAACTGTTTGCCGATGCGTTCCAGACCGGAACTATTTCTTGCCATATTGTAAGACGGGCTCTGCCTTATTAGCGTATTTAGATAAGCAAAATTTTCATCTTGGGTAAGGTCCGATGGGGCCTCTTTCAAGCGCAGCTCGTAAAATTTAATCACCCGTTTAATCAACTTCCTTTTTACTTCCGAATTATAGGATTTTGCCAGTTTTTTCAGCTCGTTCCTACATTTGTTATAAGCTGGGTCTTTCTGATTTAAGAAACGCCGCAACTTACGGCTCTCTTCAAATAATGAACTCATCATTAAATAATTATCATACAAAATCAAAGCGGCAGATAATGAGAGCATGGTGCCTTTGAGCTGATTGGCTTCGCTGATCGGTTCCATCTTCAATTGCTGATAAGTTTTTTCCGAGGCTTTGAACCAGCAACTCTGTGCATATGCCACTTCATACAGATTCTCACGTAGGCTGAGGTGATCCATTAAACCGGCATTCAGCATATCTAGATCAGCGCCGCTTAATGGCACTTTGCCATTTATCTTGCCTTCTTGCTTGAGCTGATTCATGACACGAATCGCGATCTCTCGGTGCACTAAAGATTTTTCAACCAGCGTTTTATATTTATCAATGTTATGATTTAACAAGGGTGTCATTGAAGCCTGAGTAACACCAAAGCGGATCGGTGTCTGCTGCCAGCACTGTATGTCGGAAGGCAAGCTCTCTGTCTTCACAACATATGGCGTCAGAGAACACGCGGGCATGAAAAGTAACGCCAGTAAAACAAGACACATTTTTTTCATACGTGCTAACTGATTGGTAGGAAATTTCTTTTGGTGGAAGGGATTTGAAGCCGCCTAGAGAAGGGAGGCAATAGATGGATTGATTACCACTGCTGATTGTTCGGTCCTTATCTTCAAAATAGATAACAAACGTATTGGCAATCGAATAAAATAAACAACCAGATCAATCGTCTTCTTCGAGTTTTTGGACGTGGTAGTAGACGTTAGAACCAACGATACCAATAAAGGCAGCGGTAAGGCCGACTCCGATTACCATTAAGAACTCCGCAAATACTCTTCCCATAGGCGTTACCGGATACATATCACCGTAGCCTACAGTCATTAGGGTGACGACGGTCCACCAGATGCAATTAGCAAGACTGTCGAATTCTGCCTGCGTTTCCTTCTCGATCTCATGAATTCCAACCGCCCCAAAAAGCATTATGATAAATACGATCAAAAACATCCCTCCCAAGTATTTCCTAGAACCAATGAGGGCCTGTAAAAAAATCCGCATTGCTTTGCTATATCGGTAAAGTTTGAGCAGCCTAAGCACTCTCATTGAACGGATGAGACCGAGCCATACGGTGGGCACGAAAAACCCAATCCAGAATGGTAAAAATGCAATTAAATCTATAAATCCAGCCCTGCTTTTCAAGTAGCTGGTTCCAAGTTGACGGGCTCTCATTATGTATTCAATAGTAAAAATAGAGGCCACAATTCTCTCTATCCATAACCATATATAATGCCCCTGCCTGCTATTATCAGTGCCCGCATATTCGACCTCAATAATGTATAAGGTAACACTTGTAACGATTATGAAAGCAATAAATCGCTCAATGGCTGGAGGGAATCTTCCGTGCTCTTCCTTTACGCTGAAATTAAAGTTCTTTGTAAGCATATTCTGATTAAAGCTATATTTTCCATTTCAATTACAAAATGTCACCGCTTAAATTACACCAGTTCACCTGTCAGCCGGGAGTACTTTTAAGCGGCCTGTTGTTGAGAAAAGAGGGAAGGAAGGTGCTATTAACAAGGAGCGTAAGGGTTATACGTTTTCCTTTGAACCACCGTTGAATTATCTTCGAGGGCTTATATTAAACAATACCCAGCGCGAGTCTAAGGGTATACCTTAGCTAAAGTTAGATAGATGGCAGTAACTCTGGGGATTTCGCACGTGGAAAAAAATCTCAAATCGCAATGACGGCATCTTGTAAGTCATCTAAAAAACTGAAGTGTAACTTGGAAGGGGAATGTTAGAGGATTCCCATTATTTTGAGCTATTCTTTCAGCTAGTTTTTTAATGGATGATGTATTTGGAGAGTTTAGGATTTGAGCCTGATAGGTAATAATGAGCCGGTTATTATCTCTTTCTCCCCATACCCATAAATTTCGCCGGTGAATTGTCTGTCCCGGGTCAATAATGGTTGAGCTCCATTTCTTTTTCAGATACTTGGGTCCTTTGTTAATTTTCCGCTCTCCTTTTTCAGAGAAGAATTCAGCAGACGAGATCTTAATTGGAAGTTCCGTGAGGTTCCGCAGGGTGCAGCTATAAAAGTCAGCGTTATGCTTTTTCCCATCGAAGGAACTGAGATTCTCAAAGGGTAATTCAGGTTGTTTTCCACAGTAAATAACAGTGACCTCTAAGACGTCAATCTGATCGAGTCCCCAAATTCCAACGGACTCCCTGCTGTTTTTTTGGACTAATACATTTGGAGCAATATTCTCTGACCGTTGGATGAAATTATTGGTGATATAAAGAACGAGGGAGGTAATTATCGTAAGAAAAAAAAGAATTGAGAATACCTTGGCCCATAATTTGTTTTTTGATCTGCTCTTAAGATTCATGGTCGGCATCAAATGGGGGCGCAGTCTCGTTTAAAAAAATCTCCTTCGATCATGCCCCATTCGGTTTGAGGGCGATAGTCAACTTAATCCGAGAATACTCACTAAGGTTTTTCGCTGAAGGGCTGACTTGTGCGGGAAGCTTATCAAATTCGCGGTTTTATAGGTAATGTGGAATTATTTGTTTTTCGAAATTCCAATTTGCATCCAACACAAAACTCCACCTATGTCTTGCCAACTCCCACCATTTTTTTTCCGCTCTTGGACGCAGGCTTATTTCTTTTGTCTTGCGGAGGAAATAGTTTTCGCATTCAAATCTCTCGTTAATAAATTCTTTCAGTTCTAATTTATATTTATCAATTTTGCGAGGGTTTTTGTTCTCGTGAGCAAGAGACCATTGCTGAAAAGTTTCGTCCCTGTAGAAATGCTGACATTGATCAAATATCTGTTTAACAGATTTCCCTGACCATACCGGGATACGAAGAGAAACTTGTTGCCATTTCAAAGCATAGTTTAGCCACCAGAGACATTGACAAATATCGGTGATTACAAACGGACATTTCATGATGACTGGTTCCAAGTATTCCATTAAGTCGTTTATCTGCTTTGTGTCGCCTAGTTTTTCGGCCATAAATAAAGGCAGATATTTAGTGTAGGAGAGGTCTCCAAGTCCAGCGTCTACAAGAGGGAGCATTTTATCACTTCCGAATAATTGATCGCCATGTTCTCCAGTGACTACAATATAATCTTTCGGTAGATACTTAGAAACAGGATGAACCATCGGAAGGATTTTAAATTGTTTTTCAATCAGGTGATTCCCAAGTTCTGGGAATTCAACGAATGATCCATGTGAAGATCCAAGTGTGATGAGATCGGGGGAGTCTTCGCCGCATAATTCAAGGAGGGCGAGCAAGGCTGCGGTTGAGTCGATACCACCGCTCCATAAAACAAGAATTTTTTGGTTTCTTTCCTCAGCAAGGTCGAGAATCTTTTGAGCTTTTTGCAGCATGATCTCATCGATGTTGGGGCGCGGCGAAGCTGCTTCGGGAATTCGATCTATGATGTCGTATTTAAAACCAGAAGCTAGCGACTGAGTCCTGTCCATAACGCCAGTTTCAAAAAATTTTACTAGGTTGATATAATTCTCAGAACTCAAATTGAAAATTTCCGACCTATTAATTGCGGCAAATTTATTTAGAAAGAGAAATTTCTTTTTCATGCGTTTGTTCTGATGGATTGAATATGGCGTGCTGAGGTTCCATCCACTAAAGTCTTGTTGATCATGGGGTGAAAATCGTGTTCGGGCCCAAAATCACTATCTGGGTGGAAAGCAACAACCCTAAGAGATTCACCTTTCGTCTCGAAACGGTGAACTGCATTTTTAGGAAGATGAAACGCTAACCCTTTCTCAAGGATGGTTTCTCCAGATCTTTCATGGCAGATCCCATGACCTGAAATGACCAAGCCGATTCGACAACTTGGGTGTGTGTGAAAAGTCTGTTCAGTGGAAGGGGGGAAAAAAAGAAGATTTAGGCAGGGGTCTCCTTTTATCACCGGCGGAATAATTAGAGAATCGGTGCAACCGTCGATATATCGTAGCCTCCCATTTTTTTCGAGAGGCCCTCCGATCCCGTTTAAGCATTTATAACCCTTTACAAACACATACCAAAACATCCCGCCTTCTACTTTAGCTGGTGTCTGAATTGCGCCATACATACCTGGCTGCATTTCATAAGTAGCGGCCTCATTTGTAATTTTTATTGGATGACTCCCAGTCGCGACACAGAAAACTGTGCCGCCTTGTTCGGTAATCTTGAGTGGTCTATCCGATTTCTCAGTCAATGCCCTCCCAAAGGATCCGCTGTGTAGGTCTTCGAAGATTGATGAAAAATTCTCTTTGGGATAAAAATCAACTTTTGGGTTCATATAAATTTTTGGCTGTTAAAATAAAAGTCGAAAGCATCCAAGACTTAAGTCCTTGTCTAGGGCGTGGATGCTTTAAAAGTGCTTTTATTTCTTTAATGTTAAAAAATCTTGAGGTTAGGGTTTTATTCTTCCGCAAGAGTACGTCTCTGTTAAAAGTCTTAATTTTATGACCTTGCCAAAAGCGAAGGGGGACCCTCATGCCGCTCTTGTCCCTGTCGATTATTGACTGAGGGATCTTACCAAGAAACGCCTTCTTGAGGATGAATTTTTCCTGAAGACGTGGGTATTTTATTTGGATTGGAGTTCGAGCGCAGAATTCGATGACTGTTCTGGAAAAAAGGGGGGAGAACGAATAGCGAAAAAATGGCTGAGTGGTTTTTTGCACTTTAGGTAAGATTAAAGAGTTCGATTTCAGATGTTTGTTCGCAAATAACAATCGATCGAGAAAGCTTTCCCACCTTGGGTTTGTAAGGTGTGTATTGAGATTGGACTGCAATTTATCTAATCTTCTTCCAAACGTAGGTTCTGAAAATCGGCTTAGATGAGCAGCATCATCGTAAGCCCGTTTAAAGCTCTCTAGGTAAGAAGTTGCCAAAAAAGCGTCATTACTTCCGTTGCAATAAATTTCACTGTATTGCATCGAGTTGGACATGAAAACATTCTTAGGTCCGCCGAAACATGGATCTCCTCCCTCGCCGGTTATTACTAATTGTTCTTTTGGGTCAATTGCCCGGTTCATCATATAATTTGGCATTACGACAGGGTCGCCAATCGGATCATCAATCCATCTGTATAAATTATCCATTTCCGAGAGAAATGAATCTGGCGAGATCTCAAGATATCGATGATTACACCCGAAATATTTAACAGCTTCATCAATGTATTTATTTTCGTTGGGCAAATCGCTCCCGAAATGCACTGAAATAGTTTTTACATTTTTTAGCCCGAAGATATCAATCGCTGAAGATAAGGCGCATGTGCTGTCTAACCCGCCACTCAAAAAAACTGTGCATTCTTTCTTTCCGCTAGCCTCCTTTATGTTCTCGGTATTCTTGAGGCAAATCGCGTGCAAATCGCGTGCAGTTTCAGGAAGGGTTTTTTCAACTTTTGGAAGAGTGTCATACCTACAATAATCTCTAATGGTTGATTTATTTTGACCTTTCCATTCGAGCACATTGCCCATGGGAAGTTCGAAGACATTTTTTGTTAAGGTTTCCAGGCCAGGAATAAAACTGGTGCATAAAAAATCGATCGACCTCTCTGGAACTGGTTCCAAGTTTAGGCCTAAATACTCACGAAGATATCTGATGTTTGAAGTGATGTACAACAAGTTTCCCTCTTCGCGGAAATAGATAGACCTCCACCCACATGGATCTGCATAAATTCGAAACCCGTTTGGGGTCACAGCAAAAGCCGTAAATGCGCCATCTGCAATTTCTTCAAAATTATTAAGTGATTTCGGTGGGTTGGAAGCTGAGAAAAATAGGCCTAGAATCTTTACGATTGATCCATCTGAGAAAGAGAAAGTTTGTCCATCTTCTTTTTCGGGAAATACCTTGAAGTTTGAATGAAATTTGTATTTCTCAAACTTGAACGAGTTCCCGCTAAACGCCGGTAGATCCTGCTCCGTTCTTGATACTACACCTACAAAACCAAACATTTTCTTAAGTGATCCAGATCCAGAAAAACTAACAAAGGTCTTTGTTTTTAGATAGTTTAGCCAAAATCATCAAATCCAGCACCGCCCCCAGAATCGTAAGAACTATTATCACCACTACCGTGCCCAGAATCGTAAGAACTATTATCACCACTACTAGAATTATGTGAAGACCCCGTTCCGATCGCGGCAAACATTTGTGGGGACAGCATGACACATCCACCGGCCATGCAGGCATTTAAAGAAATATTCAACTTATCAGCAGGAATGCAGTCTATTGGGTATACACAGTTTGAATAATATTTTTCATCGATCTTCTTCGGTTTGTGATCTGTGATCATCCCTGTTGTCTCATGGATCCAGGTCCCCCGTTTATAATTACTTAGAGCTTCTCTCGTCAATCCAAGGTCAGTAATCTCTTCGCAACCGATCCATTTAGGATTATTCCTAATCTGAGCCACCATCGTCTCTTCCGTCTTCCCTCCATCGTGGACTGCGAACACTGCTAATTTTTCGTCGGAGGTCTGCCGCTCCACAAAATAGTCGTAAAATGGTCCGCTTACATTGTTCATGTCTAGAACTAAGCAATTACTGTCTCTGTGAAAGTTATTAAGTAATAGTAAAGCAACAAATTCAACGTCATCTACAATGATTACTTTGTCTGGATGAAAGTCTTCAAAGGACAGATTATCTTTTTTCAACAGGCGATTGATTAGTTCTTTAGCACTTTTAGGTGTGATAAGAAATGGGTGACTTTTTTCTTGGCAATATTTTTGAACTCCTAACCAGATTTTGTTTTTGGGTGGATCTGAACAAAGGCCAAGAAGCATAAAGAGCAAACCTACAACTAAGCCAGCGATCAAGATGCCCAAAACACTTTGTAGCCCAGCCTCAGAAAAAGCAATAATCCCGGCAAAAAAACCCGCCCCAAACAGCGGAATCAAACAACCTAGACCAGTTGAACGTTCCCTCTTCAATAAACATGAACAAGCAAGTTGTTGCTCGGTGAAATATCTTCCTCCTTTTGATAGTTTGTCAGCTACCTTTAGAACGCGAAGATCTCCGAAGCCCATGGTTTTGGGATCCAAAGCGAAGACATAGCTGCAATGTGCACACCTGAGGCTCGCGGTGCGATACGTAGAGGCGTCTTTATGTTTAGTTACGTGTGAACATTTTGGGCAGATCATTTTCTTGGTATTTGTATTTTAAACGGGCTTCTAAATTTTCCCACACCTACGTTTTCCTTTATGAAGTAGGGAACTGGAAGGTTCATTTTATCTAGATGTGATGTCGATGTTAATCTGAAATTTACCCGAGTGATATTATAAATTACCGAAGAAATTATAATCCCCGTTGATGATTTATTAATTTTTTTTGATACGGGCTTGAGGATTGAGATTGCTCGCTAGAGGAAGGAAAGGACCCTCAAGCTGTCGATCTACTGTTACAGAAATCAGGCTGCTAGTATTCACGGTATTTAACCGCATTAATAAAATCTTTAGTAGTCATATCGCTCTATTTTTTTTAAGTTAATCGAGTCACTATTTATACGCATTCTAAAAACAAGACGGTTCAATTATGGCCTTTAGAAACAATCCGATCTCCAACCGATGAGATTTGCTTGCAAAGCCTTTGTCTTGTGAGT
>Ga0315321_10005094_pt1 | contig 10038 bp, 9 predicted proteins | sample M180m21515metaG_FD_203464 | JGI IMG/M metagenome (GOLD analysis project Ga0315321, IMG submission 203464) | Ammonia-oxidizing marine archaeal communities from Monterey Bay, California, United States - M1 80m 21515 | ecosystem: Environmental > Aquatic > Marine > Intertidal zone | place: USA... | reverse complement strand
AGTCGTTCGGATATAGACCCAGTCATTTGAATAAGAAATCTCCTGAATATCGGCATAGGTCGGTAAGCTTTGATTTCCTCGTCCCCGAAACCAAGTGACGACAGATTGGTTTGACGCTTCGGCTTCTTTCGTCTCGTAGAGTCGAGCATATTGGCCAGAATTGTCAGTGGCCCAAGATGAGAGGAGCGGATCGGCGAAGAGAGAGGAAGGCAGAAAGAGGAATAGTATGCCTAGGCAATACTTCTTCAGACCTTTTGATGTTCCACCTGAGGCTAGACAGCTGACAGCGTTACTTAGATTAAAATTTTTCATAGGTCTTAGTTTGGGCTTAGTGATTGAGGTCTTAGGGGCGTCGCTTTAATTTTTTGTGGTCGATGAATTGCGCCAGAGCGGGACGAGCATCAAAGATGAAGTCCAAACGATTCCACCAAAAAAATCCTTCTTCTAAATTCATCATGAAGCGCGCGCAAAGCCCATCCTGCTAGAGCGCAATATTAATCTTTAGGTGGTCTTGACTCTTCCCGTGGCGCCTGACGACGCGGGGGACGTCCACCGCGTCCACCGCGACCCTCGATTTTCACTCCTTTGCTCTTCCCTGCGAGCTGAGCTTTGACGGACCTAATACGCCGTTTAATAAAGGGCTTAATGGCAAATATATCGCGCTCAACAGCGGAGTTCTTTCCGGAGCTATCGCCTTCAATCCCCATACGAAATGCTATTTGCTCTTCTTTGCTAAGATACGGTTTGAGGGCGTTCGTAAAAATATCTACTCGCTCATAAAGATTTTTCTCGGTGAAGGGACCCTTCATGAGCTCGTTCAACTTTTCTTGGTAGAGCTTGGAAAAATTCTTATTAGTAAAGAGGCGCTCTAAAAGAGGGATATGAGAAGTCCAGGGCCGCGTGATATTCCAATCAGCGAGCTTTTCGGGAGTCGTTCCCATTGAGAATGTTCCAAAGGCCTCGTTAACATCCCATGGAAGAAGACGGACTTTATTATCAGCCTGATCGACCATCAGATAGTAGTTGTGAGGCGCCCCAACGTAGCTGTCTAGGCTAGAGAGGAGACTAGTGGCGGCGAGGTAGCCCGCATAAAAATCGAGGTCCATTTTTTCGCCAATCTGTTTGAAAAACTTAGCATCAGCTTCCGCCCCAATGAGGCTAAGAAAGCCACTAAATTGGCGAATCTGCTCCTTGTTGTCTTCACCTTCCTTGATGTTGAAGGCCTCCTTGTATTGTTCGACGTCATCGCCGGGGTGTTGCCAATTAGCAGAGCTCTCAGGTTTCATGAGGAGGCTGCCCTTCGATTTTTCACCGAACTTGCGCTCCAGATAGTTTTCATCCACCTGCTCAATCAGAACATAGATGCCCAGATCCTTTTTCTTTAGTTCACCCTCGATGGAAAGGCTCACCTTGGCCCAACCCGTGCCCGGTGTCGGGATTCCGGCCGCCTGGTAAACTTCGTAAGCGAGTTTCTCCTTCATGAAGGCAGGATCGAGATAGGAATTCGACAAATTGAATTTGGTCCGGCCGTGAAGTTTTTGTCCGGTGACGAAGCGGTTGGTATCGATCTTTAGAGGTCTTTTGAGACCATCGGAGGAGAAGCGGTAAGAAGAGTTTCCTTTAAATCGGAGACCAGCGTCTCCGAATTGTTGGCCATCGATCGTGATGTTGGCTTTGACATATTCAAAGCTCGTTCCGGCTCCGCCTCGTCCGCCACCACCGGGAGGAGGTCCGCCGGGTCCTCTACGCCCCCCCGGACTGCCGCCGGAAGGTGGGCCATCAGGGCGACCGGACCGACCGCGTGGCGGACCATCGGGAAGAATTCCCCCTCGTGGCGGACCACCTCTTCTACTTTCATTTCGAGCAGGTTGCATGGACTCCCACGCTTCCTTGGTAAGGGAGATATCAATTTCCACGACGTGATTAGCTTCGTAAACGGAATCCCAAAAGTCATTGGATTCATCCTGATCAGGGGAGGCCTTTGTGTCCTTTCCGAATACCGGGAGCAGAGACAGGGAGGTTGCAGCAAGAACGATCGGGATTATTGATCGATTTGAGAGGAAATAGAGCGCTTTCATAGGACTGAATAACAAAGAATACCGACTGAAGATGAATGCCCCGTGAACGAGCACGCACCTTTTGCGACAAGCCGCTCTGGGCAAGAAGCGCTTTCAGGATCCTTCCGCCACAAGCAAATCCGAAGGCGCTCGCTCGGACAAATCAACGCTACGCATTATCGCCCTACTCCAATTGGCGGACTTGCAGAAACATCCGTCCTAGGATCAATTCCTCCGGCTCGACAAGATAACTGCCCCCCTCGGGACCAGCTATTACTCCATCATCCATCTCGATCCAGGTCTCCAGATCAGAAGACCGCCAAACTTGGTAAATTTCTCCATCCTGCCCATTCCAGGTGATCGTCATTCCATCCTCAGCAACCGTCACCGTTTCAATCTGGAGTTCAGGCTTCTCCGGCGGCTTGGACAGTGCTGTGATTTCCTCCTCGGTCAATACTCCCGAGTAGATTGCAAAGTCATCGACGTTCCCTCCGATTCCATTGTTTCGCGGGTTTCCAGTGAAGTTGAAGCTTCCAATGTAGCAATCAGCGGCCATCGAAACCGAAGCGTCAACCGCAGGCGCGGAACCATCGACCCCGAATCCATCGATGTGAACCTTCAATCCGTCTGTCGGATCATAAGTTGCAGCAACCGAGTGCCATTCGCCGTCCTCCAGTTCAACGGGGATCTTCACAAGCGAGAAATCACTCCCCGGAAAATCAATCCGAAACGCGAGCTCCTCCGTCGTCCCTATATAAAGTGACTGCACACCATCCCTGCCATTGCCGGAAAAATCAAAAATCCCGCGGGGATCTGTCGTCATGTCATCTGGCAAGCGAACCCAAAAGAAAAAACTAAATGACTCTTCGCCCGGCTGAAATATCTGATCAGCTGCCAGGTTCAACTGGTCATCGCCACCATTAATCTTTGTCACCACCTTCAAAGACTCGCCCTTACCACCGTGACCTTCTTCTCTTTCCAGCGTTGCCGTATCTGACGGCTTATCTCCATGAGCTGTCCCTTTCTTGTCGAGCCACCACTGTTCACCCTCGAAATCCCAAAAATGCTTTAACTCGGCTGCCATTCCCAATCCGGGAAAATGTGCAGCGACCAACCCAATCACACTAATTAAATTTCGACTTTTCACATGTTAGTGTTCCTTTCCAAATGATCCAGACGCAAGGCAATTTTCCTAAATTTCAGTTGCCCAGTATTACGAATACGAAGAATCGACCGAAACTTATGGGCTTGACCTAATCAAAAATCCTCGATATATGAGCAAATACTAGGTGTGCGAGAATCGGAATTGTCCGCTGAAAGTAGACGAGCAAGAAACTAAACCACTGATAATTAAATGACTTCCAAATCACTCACCGTAATGGCTTCCGCTCTGCTCGGAGCCTCTTCCGCACAGAGCTCCGTGCTTGTCAACTGGGACTTCAGCGGTCTTGACTGGCGCTCAGGCCAAGGTAGCGGTCTTACTCTAAACGGGCCGGCTCCAAATCCGATTCTGACTGCCGCAAACGCAAATGCAGCCGCCGGGCTGACTGTCAGTGACCTTACCCCCTCTGCGAACCTCAATGTTGTCATCAATGCAACCACTGCTGCGGGCGAAGCCGACATCCGTGATTTCGACTTTGGCGGCAACGGATCCAATGAAAACTACATTGAGTTCACCATGACCGGAAATGCTCCGGGAAGTCTGAACATCGAAAGCATCTCAATCTCCCAATGGCGCAATGGCGGTGGCGCGGTCGATGGCATGGCTTTCGAAGTGAGCGTCGGCGGTGGGGCATTCTCCCTCTACGATTCCGTTCAAGTCGACTCCAATTCCGGTTCTGGTCCTTCCTTTGACACCTTCACATTTACCGAAGCCATCACTGGTGCCGATACCGTGGCAGTTCGTTTTGCTCCTCGACATGTGAATCAGGGCTCAACCGGAAACCTCCATGTCAATGGTCTTCAGGTGAACGGAAGCGTCGTCCCTGAGCCATCCACCTCTTTCCTTGCCGGTTTGGCCGGATTCGCACTCCTCCTCCGCCGTCGCAAGTAATAGAGATTCTGATCTCAGTCATATTTTATAAGGGAGGAGCGGAGGCTCCTCCTTTTTTTGTAACGGCCTCCTTCTATCACCTCACTTTCCGGGTCATCATTCCTTAAAGAAAAAGCAAATTCCTAGAAGTAGAAGTCATGAACCTTCTCGGCAATATTTTCGGTTTCATTGTTAATCTCTCGGTGATCCTTGGCGGCCTGGTTTGCGTTGCCTGGTTTGCCGGGAGCCTCCTGGTTTACTGCCTGCTGGGCAGGCCGATGTGGGAGGTGGCGATCGTGGACATGGCGGCTAGCGGTGTTTTCATCTGGTTTTGCGTTTCGGTTGGTCGCAGGAGGTCGTCGCGGGACAGCGCACGGAAACTCCTGGATGACGACAATCGGGTGCGTCTCGCACTCAGAACGGCCACCGGCGGGATCCAGGCCGCAGGATGGAAATGGCGTAGGCGGTGCTCGGCGTTCACCGGCCGGTTGAAGGATTTGAGTTCCGCTGCCCTCCGCGAGGACGAACCCCTTCAATGGAGATCATTCACGTATTTTACGATAGTGGTCTCTTTCATGGTCCCCGTTTTTCTTCTCCTGATGATTCCGATGGCTATGCTGGCCGCGACTTGGGAATTCTGGAAGGCGTGGACTGGTGGTAGCGAATGGATGCGCTCACCTAGCGTGATGATCGCGGTGATCCCTGGTTGCCTGGGCCTGGCGTGCGTGGTGGTCCAGTTCGTGTCATCGGTCACCAGTCCGGATAAATCGGAAACTAAGAAGTAAGGCGCTGCGGGCGAAGCTATCGAGGCATTGCGAGCACAGATAGCGGAGCTTCAGCCGCCTGGCCAATGTGGCAATCGTGAGCAACATGGATGCCATCGCGGCAACCTTCCGCAGGAAGGCATCGCTGTCCTTGGAACTGAGGCAGCTCTCATAGGTCAGGTCGTGACAGAGGCGGCAGGCGAACTCCCCGTGGGGCGTGGGAAGGTACAGCTTGCCGCTTCGGCCTCCACAGAATGGGCAGCTGAGCCACCAGCGCACCCCGCCAAAGTGCGGGTAGATGGGTATAAAAAGCAAATTCCTAGAAGTGAAGTTAGAAAGGACTTTTCCCTCTAGGATTGCCAGTAGTCCACCTGTCGTGAAATTCGACTGTTGCAGGGTAGGCATGCACTGTTTCTAATCGCCACGACCACCTGCCGATGACTCATTCAGATTGACGACGAAGGCATCCGATTTTCTATCCAACTTTTACCATTTATGCGCCTTTTACTCTTCCTTGCTTGCCTCACCTCTCTCGCCGCGAAGCCCAACCTTCTCCTCATCACCGTCGATGACATGAATCGTGACTCGATCGGTGCCTACGGCTGCCCGATCGAGAACATCACGCCAAACATCGACCGACTTGCCGCTGAAGGTATCCGCTTCGACCGCGGCTTCGTCAACGTCGCCATCTGCATGCCGTGCCGCGCCGTTTTAATGACCGGCCGCTACCCTCAAGCCAGCGGTGCGCTCGGGTTCGACAAGATCAAACCCGAGGTACCCAGCCTGCCCGAGGCGCTGAAGAAGGGCGGATATTACAACAGTCTGATCGGCAAAGAAATCCACGTCGTGCCCTCCCGCCACAAAGCCTTCCACCGCATCGATAAGCAAAAAGATCTCGGCGGAGGGCGCAGCGCCAGCGCCTATGCCGAGGCCGTCCGCGCTGCCATCAAGGAAGCCAATGACGCCGACAAACCATTCTTCATCATGGCCAACGCGGCCGACCCGCACCGACCCTTTGCGGGAGCGAAGGGCGATGCCTTCAAAAAGATTCCCTTCCCACGGAAGATCGATCCCAAGCAAGTGCCGGTGCCTGGTTTCCTTCCGGATCTTCCCGAAATCCGCACGGAATTGGCGACCTATTTTCAATCCGTCGCTCGTGCCGATCAGGTGGTTGGAGCGGTCCTCGATGAGTTAAAGAAAAGCGGCCAGGCCGACAACACGCTGGTCCTCTTCCTGAGCGACCACGGTATGCCCCTACCCTACGCGAAGACTAATTGCTACCTCGCCTCGAACATCACACCCTTCATCCTGCGCTGGCCCGGCCACCTCAAACCTGGAACGACCGATAAGAAGAATTTTGTCAGCACTATCGATGTCTCTCCGACCTTCCTCGCCGCAGCCGGTGTCGAGAATCTAGAAGGCACCAACGGGCTTTCCCTGCTCCCTCTAATGAAAGGTATCGAACAAGCAAATCGCAACCGAGTATTCACCTTCCATGAGCGCCCCTATTCCCGGAAGCATCTGCCGATGCGTGCCGTCAATGATGGTGACTTCCTCTATATCTGGAATGGCTGGTCGGACGGCAAGACACAGTTCCGCAACGAGTCGATGAGCGGCCTCACCTTCAAGGCGATGAAGAATGCTAACGATCCGAAGGTCCGCGCTCGCGCTGATTTCTATCTCCATCGCACCCGCGAGGAACTCTACGACTTACAAAAAGATCCCGATTGCCTGAAGAACCTACTCGATGGACCGGGCGGCGATCAATCCGGTCGAGTCAGTGCCATGACCAAGGCCCTGTGGCATTGGATGAAGGATGTCGATGACCCAGATTTGGAGCTTTTCCAAAATCAAGTCGAGCTAGCGTTGGACTGATCCACTCTCAACCACAGCCCCGGCTTCCCTCTCCTCCAAAAGCAAATTCCTCTCCGTCTCTCCTCTGGCTAATCACTCTCCGTTCCGGGACTTTCAAAAACAAGGAAATCGAGATCGACTTTCACCTCAAATCGCCAATTGTCCGGCACTCATGGAAGCCTTTCCCCCTCTCGATCTCGTCATCCTCTTTGAAAATGAGGCCTGGCAACAACCACTCTTTGATGTCCTCGAGCAACGTGGGATTGCTTATGAAAAATATGATCTTAAATCTGCGGCCTTTGGCGGACACGATCTCCCAAAAGCTCGACTCTACTTTAACCAAGCAAGCCCGAGTGCCTACGTCCGAGGCCGCCTGAGAGTCGTTCCATTCACTCTGGCCTTACTCAAGAACCTCCAAATACAAGGAGCAAAGGTTCTCAATGGCATCGATGTCTTTTCCTTCGAACTCTCTAAGAGTGCACAAATTGCTAAGCTCAACGAACTCGGGATCGATCACCCGCGCTCGATCATTTTTAATGACGCCGAGGCCTTGGCGGAGCGGAATGACTTATCTTTCCCAGCCATGCTAAAACCAGAACAAGGTGGCAGTGGTGCTCGCATGAATCAGCTCGACTCCCTTAATGAACTCCGTGAGTTACTCACGGAGAATCCCGGCCTTTGGGAGCCCGATCAGCTCTTGCTCCTGCAGGAATATCTGCCTCATGATCCGGAGGTTGGGATCGTCCGCATGGAGTTTCTCGGAGAGGAACTTCTCTATGCGATGCGAGTCGTCACCCATGGCCGCTACAATCTCTGTCCCTCCGAAGCGTGTAATCCAGCCGAGGCCGAGGAAGCAGGAGCCTGCGCTCTTCCTGACTTTCAGGAAGCTGACGCCCAACCCGTCGAATTCTATCCTTACCTCGATCTTCCAGCTGAAGCTCTCGAAGCTGGAAAACGGATTATCAAAAGCGCCAAGATGGATGTCGCGGGAATCGAATATCTCGAAACGCCAGATGGTCGCCGTGTCTTCTATGACATCAACGCCAACTCCAATCTCCGCCGCCCCATTGGAGAAGCATTCGGTTTTGATCCCTTCGAACGCGTCGCTGATTTTTTAGAACAAAAATTGTAGACGATAGAATATGGGCTATAAACTGGCTGCGCTTTTCTATCGTTGTTTTGATTAAGATGCCGCCCAACGCCGGCTTCCCTGCCCTTTCCACTAAAAGCAAATTCTAGCAGTTAGCAGTCGATTAATCAGCGCAACAATTCCAATAACCAGCTCGCACAAAGAAACGTGTTCGGACTTCAATCTCAAGTGCACCCAAACCTAACAGATGAAAGAGTGGGGCAGAGGCTAAGCATTCTCTACTCTTCTTGGCGCACTCTGTAGTAGGCCTTTCCAGGGGATGCTTCCTCGTCATCGAACGTTGTAATCTCGCTGTCCGATGCTAGGACACTATCGGCAATTTCCAGCCAATTTTGCAAGTCGGTCGAGCTGTCGATCCCATAGCTTCTACCGGGTTGAGAAGTCCATGTTATCGAAGCCTTGTTCGAACCGTCGTAGGTGATCGAAGTGATTTCGAATGCTCTGGACGACGGCGGATCGAGGAACGCACCATAGTGCGCTGCCACTTTGGAATCGTTCTCGTCGCCATCGCCGTTCGGATCGTCGAGCCGGTAGTCGTAGATGGCGATTTCATCCAAAATGGAGTTGGTAAACTGGCTTCCCTGACTCTTATGGGAGCCGACGACCCAACCACCCTTGGCATTTTCGACCACAAGGCTACTCGAGGTGGAGAATTCGCCATCGACGTAAATTCGAATCGTCTCGTCCTCACCATCGTTGTCATAAGTGAGAATGACATGGTACCAGGTTTCGGGTTCGACGATCAATTCGGTTGCGGTCGTAGCACCTCCGATAAACGACCTGACGGTCGCATCCGGCCCTAAAAGAAGGTTGCTCCGGCCGACGCCGCCGCCGTCTTGATTCGAAACTATCACCTGAGTGCCAACCACAACGTTTGGATTCACTAGCAGTTCGATTGAAAAGTCGGTCTCACTAGGATCCATCAAGAGCGGTGTCAAGATGCTTCCAGCACCCTCAAAGTTTGCCGCGCTTCCAACCGCGCCTTCGACTTCAAGGATCACTCCGAAGAGATCTTCGCTATCATTGCCATTCCCGCTAAAATCTTGCACAGAACCGGCTCCGGCATCTCCTTCAAAGCGATAGTAAAGTAACGGTTTGTCAGCGAGAACGACATCCGGATATTCAGCAAACGTGGGAACCGTTAGGGCAACGGTTACCACAAGGGTTTTTAAAACGGGTGGCGTCATCATTTTGGAAAATCGATAAAAAGCGCTCCTCGCCGAGAGTCCTAAAGTCGCGTGGCACCTCTCTTCATAACTCTTCATAACTCCAACCTTTATCTGAACGGTCCTAGATCAGCAATGACTAAAGTTCTTGGGTTCAGGGTATCGCGACCATTGCTGCAGTCATCTACGCTAAGCGGATTCGTCAAACTGTAGAGGGGCTCGACCCGGACGACTGGCCCCTTTCAAGTTGATCAAAGTCCCTCGAAGCGCGCCCCGGCGGTGTTTCTCGAGGGGTTAATGGTCCGAATTCCCGGATTGAGGGCATGGGGGACGAAGATTGTCGCGGCGGTGGACCGGAGCGATGCGGCCCTGCGGGACAGGCCAATCCTCTTTCACCCCCATCCGATTAGCCCAATGCCACCTTCCCTGCCCTTTCCGCTAAAAGAAAATTTCTAGCAGCCATTAATCTTGAAGTATGGGATAAGACTGCTGAAATCGTAGGGGACCGGCCCCCTTTCTCCCCTATCCGATCCGCCCAACGCCGGCTTCCCTTTACGCCAAAAAAATCCTAGCAGTGAAAGTTCTTAGCAGCCGCCAATGTCTCTTCCTCTTATTGGCTCCTGTCACCGCTTTCGCTGCGCCTTACTCCGTCGAGGTTCTCAGGGATAACCCGGTGGCCTTTTACCGGCTTAACGAGGCTCCCGGAGCCACAGTCGCACTCGATTCCTCTCCCAACGGGAATCACGCCACCTTCGCTGGAACGGCTTTCCCAACTCTCGGAGTCACCGGGCTCACAGAAGAAGCCGATACCGCTGCAGAATTTAGTGGCAGCTCGACGAAAAAATCACGCGTCCTTACCCCGCCACTTTTTAATCCCGCCCTCACGAGTTTCACGATCGAAGCGCTTTTCAAAACCGGCGCCACTTCCCAACAAGCCATCGTCCAACAAGACGGAGGCAAAGGGCGCACGCTCTTCTTCATTTCTTCAAGCAATGGTGACATTCGCAGTTTCCTT
>Ga0315321_10005087_pt1 | contig 10046 bp, 5 predicted proteins | sample M180m21515metaG_FD_203464 | JGI IMG/M metagenome (GOLD analysis project Ga0315321, IMG submission 203464) | Ammonia-oxidizing marine archaeal communities from Monterey Bay, California, United States - M1 80m 21515 | ecosystem: Environmental > Aquatic > Marine > Intertidal zone | place: USA... | reverse complement strand
CGCCGTGATGATCGCATCCTGCAGCCATGGGCTGGCGGTTGAGCACCCAAATATTGTAGTGATTCTCGTTGACGATATGGGGTACGGCGATCCGGGGTGCTTCAATCCGAAGTCGAAGATTCCGACTCCGCACATTGATTCGCTGGCTCGGGACGGCATGCGTTTTACGGATGCTCATGCGCCGGGGCCGCTTTGTCACATGTCGCGGTATGGTCTGCTGACCGGCCGTTACCCGTTTCGCACCAACGTTGGCCTGTGGCGAAAGCAGCCACTGATTGAGGCGGACCAGATGACGATCCCATCGCTGGTGAAGTTGAAGGGTTATCGCACGGCCATGGTCGGGAAATGGCATGTCGGGTTTAAAGAGGACGGCTACGACAAGCCTTTGCCAGGTGGCCCTGTTGATCGAGGTTTCGACAGCTATTTCGGAATTCGTGCCTCAACTGACATCCCCCCGTATTTCTACATTCGAGGCAACCGAGCTGTCTCGCCACCGTCCGATCACATCGAGGCAAACAACAGCGAGGGTTGGTCGCCGATACAGGGAGCTTTCTGGAGAGCGGGCGGGATCGCTCCGAACCTGAAACTTGACAACGTGCTGCCGCGGTTCACAGACGAGGCCGTGCAGGTCATCGAGAAACACTCTGCCAGCGACAACGCGGCAAGCACACCGCTGATGCTCTATCTGGCTTACCCGGCTCCGCACACGCCGTGGCTTCCTGATCCGGAGTTTGTCGGGAAAAGTGGCGCCGGGATGTACGGTGATTTTCTGATGATGGTCGACGCTCAGATTGGTCGAGTTCTCGCCACGCTGGACAAGGCTGGCATGACGGACGATACGCTGGTGATTTTTACATCAGACAACGGCCCGGTGTGGTTCGAGACTGACGTTGAGAAGTTCAGTCATGATTCGAGCGGCGGACTTCGAGGCATGAAGGCCGACGCCTGGGAAGCGGGGCATCGCATGCCGTTTGTTGCTCGGTGGCCTGGACAGGTCAAAGCAGGCTCGTGCAGTAAACAGCTCGTCTGCTTCACTGATCTTCTTGCAACCTTCGCGGATATCACTGGAGCGAAGTTGCCAGCTGCTGCTGGTCCTGACAGTTTCAGCTTTCTTCCAGCCCTGACGGGAAGTAAGGCCGGTCAAGATTCAACCCGGACACAGATTGCGATGCGCCCGGGCAACGCGGCAGTGATGACTTTTCGCTCGGGCGACTGGAAATTGATTACCAACCTCGGTTCGGGCGGTTTTTCTAAACCGAGCCGGATCAAATCCGGGCCTGATGATCCGCAGGGGCAGCTTTATAATCTGGCCAGTGATCTCGGAGAATCGACGAATCTCTATCTCAAGCATCCAGAGATCGTGGCTCGCCTGACGCATGAGCTGAACAAGATCGTCGACGACGGGCGAAGTCGTTAAGGCAGGCGGCCTCGTTCAGTCTCATAACACAACAACGCAAGCGTTGCGCAACTGCGGCAGGGATTTCTTTCCGAACCAGCATTCCCTGCTGGTCAACACGTTACTCCACTGAACTTTCCTACCTGAGTCTCCAATGTCAAATACTGCAATCAGAATCGTTTTAATCAATCTGTTTCTAAGAGCTGTTCTGGTGGAAGCTGTGTTCGCACAGGAAGTTAGTTTGAAGGCTCCACCTCTTTCTCCAGAAGAGTCGATTAAGAAGATGGAGATTCAGCCGGGCTACAGCATGGTGCCCGTGTTGTCGGAGCCTACGATTCACGAGCCGTCCGTGATTGCGTGGGACGGAAACGGACGGATGTACGTCGTGGAAATGCGGACTTACATGCAGGAGATCGACGGTAAGGATCAACTGACACCGACAAGTCGGGTCTCCCGTCACGAGGACACAGATGGCGACGGCGTGTATGACAAGCATTCGGTCTTTGCTGATAACCTTTCGTTGCCCCGGATGGTCCTGCCACTGTTGGATCGCGTGATTATTCGCGAAACCAATACGCTGGATCTGAAAAGCTACCAGGACACCGACGATGACGGAGTCGCCGACAAGGTTGAGCTGTGGCACGCGGGCGGCAATCGGGGCGGCAATCTCGAACACCAGCCGAGTGGACTGATCTGGAACATCGATAACTGGCTCTACACAACGTACTCGGCTCATCGTTTTCGATTCACGACTGGCGAGGTCGTCCGCGAGAGTATGCCTCGCGGTTCAGGCCAATGGGGACTGACTCATGACAACGTTGGCCGAATATTTTACTCCAGCGCCGGTGGCGAGAATCCGGCGATGGATTTTCAGCGACCCATTATCTACGGCCAGATTTCGATGCGAGGTGAACAGGCTGATGGCTTTCGAGAAGTTTTTCCGATCGACAATATTCCGGACACGCAGGGTGGCCGCGGTCGTCTTCGCGAAGACAACACACTGAATCGATTCTCGGCCAGTTGCGGACAGTCGATTTTTCGTGGCGATGGAATGCCTGCGGATTTTGACGGTGACCTCGTTATCTGCGAGCCGGTGGGGCGACTGATCCGGCGTGCGAAAGTAACGAATGATGAAGGCCGCATCGTCGTTTCCAACGCGTACGACCAGACGGAATTTATCCGCTCGACCGACCCGAACTTTCGACCGGTTAACAGTGCGACGGGGCCCGACGGGTGCCTTTACATCGTCGATATGTACCGAGGCATCATCCAGGAAGGCAACTGGGTGCGTGACGGTTCGTACCTGCGCGGAGTTGTTCAGGAATACGAACTTGATAAGAACATTGGTCGCGGTCGAATCTTCCGCGTCGACCACACGTCAACGCGGCGCGGCGCGACGCCGCGAATGCTCGACGAGACCCCGGCTCAACTGGTTAGTCATTTGTCACATCCAAACGGCTGGTGGCGCAGTGAAGCTCAGAAATTGATCATTCTGCACGGAGACAGAAGCGTCATTCCACAATTGGAACAGCTTGCTCGAACTGGCGAAAACCCACTGGGAAGGCTGCACGCGTTGTGGACGCTGGAAGGGCTTGCGGCTGTTTCGGAATCGTTGATCACAGAAAAATTTGCGGACGCTGACGATCGTTTGCGTGCGGCGGCGGTACGAATGACAGAGTCTGTCATTGCGAGTGACCGCTCGTTTGACGACCACATCGAAGAGTTGACGAAAGACGAAAGCCCGGACGTCGTGATTCAAACATTGTTGTCGGTCACTCGCGGTGAACATCCACAAGTGGATGCACTGACTAAAGCCATCGTGGCGGCTCACGCACAGAATCAGGCGATCATGAGTGTCGCCGGCAGAATTCGAGCGAACATGGAAGCGATGATTGCCGAGAAGAAGAAGATCGAAGAGATCCGACGCCGCAGCAAACTTCTGGCTGAGTCGATTGTTCGCGGCAAGGTGACGTACTCGACACTTTGCATTACGTGCCACGGCCCGGATGGCAAGGGGCGACCTGGTCCCGATGGACACGGCCTCATGCTGGCCCCTCCGCTGGCCGGATCTGATCGCGTCAAAGGGCACCGTGAACGACTGACTCGTATTTTACTGAGCGGTCTGATTGGTCCTCTTGATAAGAAGACGTACGCTGGTGGGTTGATGTTACCGATGGGTGCCAACAGCGACCAATGGATCGCCGACGTGGCGACTTACATTCGCAACAGCTGGGGCAATCAGGCACCGTTGATCGAGGCGGTGAATGTGAGTGAAGTTCGGTCGGCGTCGCAAAGTCGACAGGGACCGTGGACGCTCGCCGAGTTGAAACAGTTTGATCCGCCAGCGTTCAAAGACCGAGCGAGCTGGAAGCTCAGCTCAAGTCACGGCGGTGACAAACTCGGTAATGTCATCGATGGAGATCGCGGCAGCCGTTGGGACACGGGTACGACGCAGCGGCCGGGGATGTGGTTTTCGATCGAGATGACCGAGCCGGTTATCGTTTTGGCCCTGACCCTCGATACGCGTGGCTCGAACGACGACTACCCACGCGGTTTTGTGGTCCATACTTCGCTCGACGGTGAATCGTGGAGCGAGCCCGTCACGGAAGGACGCGGCGTTCATCCGATCACCGAGATCGAGCTGAGAAGCTCGGCTCCGGCAAAATACATCCGGATCACTCAGACTGGCACATCGCCCAACAAGTACTGGTCGATTCACGAGCTGGCTATCAAAGGAGTGACCGGCAACGAGCCAAAGGTAATGTCACTTGCCGAACAACTTGCTGACGTCGATCCGAAATCTCTGGCGATCGAAGCACGCGACAAGGGTGATGCAAATCGCGGTGTACAGCTCTTTTACAATCCCGCAGTTTCCTGTGCGAAATGCCATGATCCAGAAAAAGGACACCGACTTGGACCTGACCTTGCAGCGAAACGCGACGGTGTCAGCGATCCTTTCCTGATTGAATCCGTTCTCCATCCATCGAAGGAAATTCGTAAAGGATTCGCGCAGGTCGTCGTCGTTACTGATGGCGGACTCGTTGTTACCGGATTCAAAGCGGAAGACAAGGGCGAATCGATGGTCGTCCGTGAGCCGGCCGGTGGCAAAGAAATCCTGATCCCGAAAGGTGAGGTCGACCAGGTCGTGCCCAGTCTCAGGTCAGCCATGCCGCCTGGACTGGTGAATCAGCTTGGTGACCGTCAGCAGTTTCTGGACATCGCCCGATTTTTGATGGAAATCAATGATGGCGGCCCTGAGCGACTTATCGAGCTGAAGCGTGCATCGTCGAAGGAGTGACGTCTTCCTGGATGTGAATTTTCGCCTGGCAGTTTGCTAAGCCGATTGATGCAGGAATCGTCGTGTCAACCAGCAGTCTCGGCGTCACGCGAAGATCGCGTCGAGAGGTTGGCCTCCGTCGGTAAGAGCGACTGGCCGGCCCTGTCGATCGGGGATGAAGCCGTGTGGGTCGATGCCGAGTGACTGAAAGATCGTCGCGGTCAGATCTGGGCATGAGACCGGATGGTCGAGAGGGTAGGCCGCGTGTTTGTCGGAGCGACCGTACATGGTGCCGCCTTGAACTCCGGCACCGGCCATGATTGCCGGGAAGCAATAGCTCCAATGATCGCGGCCGTCGTTCGCTCCACGATTGATGAATTTCGGTGTGCGACCCATTTCTCCACATGCAACGACCAGCGTTTCGTCCAGCATGCCGCGGTCGTTCAAATCTTCGAACAACGCCGACAGGCCTCGATCCAGGCCTGGCAACAGGCAGTCACGCAGACTTCCGGTCAATCCATTATGCGAATCCCAACCAGACGCGGCTCCGTCGCTCATGTCCCAGATGACGGTGACGAATCGCGTGCCGGCTTCAATCATCCGTCGCCCCATCATCAGCGACTGACCAAACAGGTTGCGTCCGTACCGATCCCGCAGGGATGTCGGTTCTTGACGGACATCAAGTGCGTCACGAAGTGTTCCGGACGTGAGCATGTTCCAAACGCTGCCTCGAGCCGCTTCGTACCCGGAGAGGCTTTGCGATTTTGCCAGAAGTTCTGCGCCGGCTTCGAATTGGTCCAACAGACTTCGCCTGCGGTCGAGCCGGTCAATCGTGACGCAGTCCGGAGGGTTCATCCCTTCAAATTGAAATGAAAGTTCGTCGTCATCGCAGTCGCGATAGTAAGGGTTGTCGCTGCTGCAGTACGGACTCTTTTGTCCAGCCTTCTTGTGAATACGTGTAGCCAAAGCGTTATTCTCGTTACCCAGCCATCCCGCGTACTGGCCGAGTCGATCGTAGCGGCCGTCGAGTTGGATCTGGCCATGTCGATTGGGCAGATAGGCGTAGCCAGGCAACGTCCGCAGCGAATTGCCTGCTACCTTTCGTTCGAAGTACTCAACGACAGAACCCATCGCTGGCCAGTCGTTCGGAGCAGCATTCACACGAGCCGGGCCGCGCTCTGCCGGCGGCATCGGGCGTCCTGTCTGAATGATGTGCGAGGCGTTGTGATCGTTTTGCGAATGGTTCAACGTTCTGACGACGCAATACTTGTCCGAATTCTGAGCAAGCATTGGCAGGTGTTCGCAGATTCTCATTCCCGGAGTGCGCGAGTCAATCGGTGAGAATGGTCCGCGGACCGTCGACGGGGCGTCTGGTTTCATATCGAAGGTTTCAAGCTGACTTGGCCCACCGAACAGATAGACGAACAGAACCGACTTTGCCCGGGCGCCAGAGAACGGTGCGTCTTGCAATTCTTCAGCCGCCAACATCTTTGGAAGTGAAACGCCAAATAAACCGGCACCGCCAGCCTTAATCCAACCTCGACGTGTAACGCTGCTGCAGTCAGATCGCGTGCTGCCAAGAATGTTAAGCATAGGTCCCGCCTGTTGTTCGGGGTCTGGTCACTGCTATTCGCCCTGTGAGTAGTCAGGATATCCTCGCGGCAAAGGTGTCGATAGGCATTATATTGCTTACTGAACGCCACAAAGTTGGCATTTTGATTTGACGTGACTGGGGGCTGCTTCTGCCCAGACCACAGAAGTGCCATAAAAATGGCAATTAAGTATTGGCAGGAGTCGTATCAGGAGCCGATCGGATTGCTGGGCAGGCGAAGCTCAGTCCTCGTGAGCGTGAAATTATGGATGCCGTGTGTTCGCGAGATAAGGCTTCGGAGTCGCACGTGTTTGACGCCATGCAGGAACCGCCGACAAAGGCTGCGGTGAGAACGATGTTGCCGAATCTTATTGAGAAGGTGCTTTCAGTCAGCGAAAGGTCAGCCGCGACTTGTTCTATACGCCAACGAGTTCACGAGATCAGGCCGGGCACTCGGTAATTCGACGCGTCCTGTCAACTTATCGAAGGCTCGCTGGAACAGGCCGCCTCAGCGCATCTGGCGGATGAAAATGTAGACCTCTGCGAAGACGAGCTGAAATGCCTTTCGACGCCCATTCAAAAAAACTCGTCAGAAGGGAATTTGAAATAGTTTATTTCGAGCAACTGCTCTGCTTGATTGTTTCCGCTGGAATTTTTCTTGAAGTTTTCATATCGCTGGCCATTCAGACGTGCTGGCTGATGCCGGGTACGATGGTGACAACCGTTAGCAAGCCACTCGTCCAGCAACTGCAGGTTTTCGGGCAGTCGTCTGCTGGAGCGTTTGATGAGAAGAAAAGAGGAACCGAACTGTGCAGGATCGCTTTGGTGAAGACTGCCATCAGCCGATTGTCGAACACCGTATTGCAGATAATCGTGGCTACTCGTGGTCGTTAAAGTACGTCGGGAACTCGGCTCGCGTTGAACCATCTGCGCGGCGGCGGTTTGATCCGTGGGTTCGTTTGAAGCCGAGAGGAATCGCCAGACCGTCGGTCTCTTTCAGTCGCTGGTGCAATTGCTGCCGCATCTGCGAGACTCGTTGATTGTGCTCGGGCTCGCGAATCAGATTGCGTGTTTCGTGTGGATCGTTGACGGTGTCGTAGAGTTCGTCGGTGTCCCAGATTCCGTGATACTGAATTAGCTTGAATCGGTTGTCTCGCAGGCAGAACATGCTGGGTGTCTGAGGAAATTGAGGCTCCCAGTAATATTCATACAGCAGCGATTGTCGCCACGGATATTTAGAGGCCGGGTCTTTAAGCAGCCCGGCGAAACTCTGTCCGTCGATCGACGCCGGCACGTCGACACCAGCCAGTTCGAGCAACGTCGGCGCGACGTCGATGTTGGCCATGATCGCGTCACATTTGGTTTCCGGTTTGATCAGCGACGGACAGTGTGCGAGGAGTGGGATACGGATGGATTCTTCGTAGGCGCATCGCTTGTCAATCAGACCGTGCTCGCCCCAGAAGTGTCCGCCGTCGCTGGTGAACAGGACGAGCGTGTTGCGATCGACGCCTCGCTGTTTCAACGTCTGCATCACACGTCCCACGCTGTCATCGATCGAAAGAATCATTTCGCAGTAGTGTCGGTACATTTCCACGAGCGACTGCTTTGAGCGTCCGTAGTAAGGATATTCAACTCCGTGCCAACTGTTCCGCTGATCCTGTACCCACATCGGTTTGCCGGCGTAGTTCGCTGGAGTGTTGGCCATCGTCGCGGGCAGAGGAAACGGTGTGCCTTTGTAACGATCGCGATGCCGTTCAGCTGGATCGTATAGACCGTGTACCCCTTTGTGAGAAAGATACAGCAGAAACGGCTCGTCGCTGGATCGATCATTCAGCCATTCGACCGTATAGTCCGTCAGTTCGTCGGTCATGTACTTCTGACGCGGGACGAGCGTGTCGTTTACGTTGAGCTTGTGTTTCCCGGGAGCGTAGGTGCCCTGTCCCGCAAAGCTCACCCAGTGGTCAAATCCCGGGCGTGATGCGGCACTTGATCCTCCCATGTGCCACTTGCCGATGAACGCCGTCTGATAGTCCGCTTTCTGTAGCAACTGAGGAAACGTCAGCGTCCCTTCGGGCATGCGATCGGCATTGTCGACGACTTTGTGATTGTGCATGTACCGGCCGGTGAGGAAAGAAGCCCGGGACGGCGAACACAACGAGGTCGTCACAAACGCATTGGTAAACTGCAGGCCACCTTTCGCCAACGCATCAATGTGCGGCGTTTCCACAAACGGATGCCCCATGAAGCTGAACGTGTCGTGCCGCAGGTCATCGATCAGGATGAAAACGATATTGGGACGAACAGTCGACTCCGCGGTACATTCAGAGTTACTGACGAGGCAGTACAAAGCAGTGAGTACGGTCAATGCTAACTTCACGGGATGGCTCCGTTTCGTTTGTACTGGACGCTCCTGGCACATTTCAGTTCGCCAGAGCGGCTTCAATGAATGGCCACATAATGTCAGGGTAGAACTTGTGGCCTTCCGCTCCCCATTTATGTTGGAAGTGATTCAACGCACCGGCCGCTGAGTAGATCGAACTCACGCGTGCCATGGCGGCTTCGACATCGGGGAAATGGTGCAGGCTGTCCTTTCGGCCATGCACGGCGAGCAACGCACGCGGCGCCGTCATCGCACCGATATCGGCCATGTCTCCCAATTCTGTCTGAGCTCGCGGGACCAGGCAGCAGTCACAGTGGAAGACGAATCCCGTTGAACTGGTGAAAGACGTGAACGAGCAACTCGGCACCGCGACCTTAATCCGTTCATCCAGCGCCGCGACATAGACTGTCAGCACTCCGCCGCCCGAGTTGCCCAGCAGCACGACTTTTTTCGGATCGACCCCTGGCAGTTCCGTGGTCGCCCAGTCGACAATTCGCTGAGTGTCCCAGACTCGTTCTCCCATAGCCGTTCGACCCGCCAGCAGACAGTGGATGAGTTGAGCTCGGCAGGCGCGTTTACCGTGTCGCCCTTTCACGTCGGGAATTGACACGGCAGAAGCCAGCCCTCGCGTGGCTGGTACGATGGTCACGAACCCTTGCTTCACTGCCTGAACGCCGGGGTTTCCATCTTTGGCCAGTGTCTTCTTTTGATGATTGTCGTTGCGATACACACCGGCGTACGTGTTCCAGCCGTCGCTGTCGTGACCGTGAGCACAAATTGCGAACGGTCGTTGGGAATCAGCTTTTCCATCAGGCGTCAGCAACCAGAACGGGATCGTTACATTGGGCTCCGTTTCAATGCTGCCTCGCTGGCGATGGTATCCGTCCTCCTGGATCCGCTCGCCAATCTTTACCACAGTCCGATGGCCGCCGACCGACTGTTCAATCTGAGGCAAGCCCAGAAGGTCGACCAGTTTCTTACGCGCGTCCCGCTGCCATGCTTTAAAACCGCCTGTGTAGTCAGTCCGAAACGTCAGTGTCCCGAAACCTGGATTTTCAGAGTTTTTACCGTGTAGTCGTTTCAGATATCGTGCAGATTCGCCGCTGAACTCAGCGAACGTTTTCCGGACCTCGTCCTGTCCGATGACCGGTTTGGTGGAAGACGAACCGATCAACAGCATGAGACAACCCAGGGTGAAACGCGTCATATTCAGTCTTTCAGTTTAAATTCGCAGCTCCGAACCACGCCAGCAGATCGGCAGCTTCCTGGGCCGTCTGGTCGCTGAGGATTGCTTCAGGCATCAAAGATTGCGGACTCTTCTTGATGACGTCGATTTCAGACTTCGCGATGTAGACGGTTTTACGTTCGGCGGTCTTTAACACGACTTCGGAATCACTCTGAC
>Ga0315321_10005083_pt1 | contig 10052 bp, 10 predicted proteins | sample M180m21515metaG_FD_203464 | JGI IMG/M metagenome (GOLD analysis project Ga0315321, IMG submission 203464) | Ammonia-oxidizing marine archaeal communities from Monterey Bay, California, United States - M1 80m 21515 | ecosystem: Environmental > Aquatic > Marine > Intertidal zone | place: USA... | reverse complement strand
GGCATATCCACAATGGAAGCAGCAGTTCGATGGACTCAGCACCATTCGGTTGTCGACGCGACCCTCGGGGACGCAATTCTAATTGGTGTATCGCGACTAGAACAGCTTGAACCGATAATGAAAGCCTCCAAAGGCGGACCCCTGCCTCAACATGTAATTGACGCGTTTGAGGTGGCTGACGATGCCGTGAAAATGAAATCAGAATATTATTTACAGTACCCATACCCTAAAGAGGGAAGCCCCTGGCGGTCCAGGTTCTGAAACTCTTGTAGTGAAATAAGTGAAATAAAGCTGATCACCGAGAAAAATATTTAGAGCGAGCGATAGCACGTAGATCTATTATCAAAACATGGCAGATAATGTTTCTGAATCAGGATTTGACTTAAATCAAGTAGACAGGCTTTTGACGACGACACGAGCTGTCCGAAAACGTCTCGACTTTGAACGGTGGGTAAGCGACGAACTTTTATTCGAATGCATTGACCTAGCCGAGCAGGCGCCTACCGGTGGAAACGACGCTAGCCGGCGATGGATGGTCGTTAGAGACCAAGATCTCAAAAATAAACTCGGTGAACTCTACGCGGAAGTAGGGACGTTATTTGTTGATGCTCGAGGACGTCTTGAAGGCACCGGCCACGAAAAAGAGAAAGTAGTTAGTTCGAGCGCCTATCTTGTAGAAAACTTTGCGCAAGCGCCGGCGTTAGTCATGTGCGCTGTCTGGGGAATCCATGACAACAGTGGCAAACCTGGCCTATTTGATAGTGCAATACCATCAGCATGGAGCTTTAATCTAGCGCTGCGCTCTCGAGGGTTAGGAACAGCATATGCAACAATGCTGAATGAGAAACCTGATGAAGTGGCAGAACTTCTAGGTATTCCAGAGGGAATAACCACCCTTGTCTGCTTTCCCGTCGCATATACCAAAGGCCATGATTTCTCTCCGGTGCAGCGACGGTCAGCTTCAGAGATCACCTATTTCGATCAATGGGGGTTCACCAGACAGAAACCTAGCGAAGACGGAACTGCGCGAATAGCAGATGGGCAGGGAATCGTAGTTGAAATAGACACTGATGCTCGACCGAGAAAAGTATGGGAAGCGGTATCTGACATTACGACACCAATTGACTTCTCTGATGAACTAAAGGCAGTCAGATGGATAACTGAAGGCGAAACTACAACAGGTTCAATATTTGAAGGGACAAATTCTATAGCAGGTCGTAACGATTGGACGACAGAATGCACAGTGACAGCATGGAAAGAACGTCAAACTTTTGAGTGGAAAACGACTGACGTAGAGGAACCCGGATCGATATGGCGTTTTGATATAGCCGAACAAGGGGCCGGCAGCAGGTTGCGGTTTTCTATGGTTATAGGAGAGAAAAACAACCGATCAAGCGCGATGGCTACTGCTGATCCGAACCAAGAACAAAATGTTATTAATGCTCGCCGTCAGGTTCACAAAGCCAATATGCAGCGCACGATTGAAGGGATTAAATCGAAAGTTGATTTGCCCTAGTTGACCCATGAGGCACACTGAAAGGGTGAGCGATATCTTTACAATTGCTGTGACTGAACCTGGCGATCCTCGAATCGCAGTTTTTCAAGGTCTACGCGATAAATCGCTAAGACAAAAACGTGAGGCACCAGGCGGAGATATGCAAGGTGTCTTTATTGCTGAAGGCGACGTTGTGATTAACCGAGCGCTCGCAGCTGGGTACAAATTGCAATGTGTTTTAGTTGACGCGAAAAGAACGCAACCTCTTCCTACTAGTTTTGGAATGGTTGATGTGTATGCAGCCAGCGAAAGAGTGTTAGAACAGATAGCCGGCTATCACTCTTACCGCGGTGCATTGGCTTGCTTTTACCGGAAGCCGCTGCGATCGGCTGAGGAACTACTAAGTGATCGATCTTTGGTTACGTTTGTCATTGTCGAAGGTGTCAACAATCCAACAAACCTCGGAACCATAATGAGATGCGCAGCTGGACTGAATGTAGATGCCTTGTTGCTCAGCTCAGACTCGTGTGATCCGCTGTCGCGAAGGTGTTGTCGGGTGTCAATGGGTGAAGGCTTCGAAATTCCTTACGCATGGTTGCCAAATCTGGTTAAAGGGTTAGCGAATGTAAAGGAATCTGGTATTGAAGTTTTAGCATTGACTCCAAAGAAGGATTCGGTCGACATTGCCGACCTGAGCTATTCAAGTGACGACAGAGTCGCATTGTTGTTAGGCGCGGAAGGCCCAGGGTTAACTCCTCAGTCGATGCAAGTTGCTAGCCGACGAGTCAAGATTCCGATGTCGGGAACCGTGGACTCAATGAACGTCGGGAACGCTGCAGCTATTGCGTTCTATGCTCTTCGACAAGCCAGAGTTTCTTAGTGAGGCAGAATCGTTAACTTACGTTTTAACGGCGGGTATATCTCAACTGGAGCTCCGGAAGTGAATAGCTTCGGTGGCCGGCCCGCACCGCGAACATTTGGGGCCTTCTTTGCTAGCGGTATCAAAAAATTAGGCACCTGTTGGGTCTTACGCTGAAAGTTGCCTGCCTCGATTGCGGTTTCCCAAATCTTCTCATAGACATTTCGTAATTGGGTAATAGTGAACTCTGGAGGACAGAATTTAGCGGCTAACGTCGTAGATCCTATTTCCAGCCGAATCCTTGCAATGCTGTCTGTCGTAATTCTCCCGTGGTCAAAAGCCAAATTTTTTGACCCGGAAAGCAGTTCAGTTATTGGTACAAACTCTGAGCTTGCCACGGTGCTATCTACGGGCGAATTATCGATTCCCGATAGGACAGATGTGTACGCGACAGTTATTGAACGCATTCTGGGGTCTCGTTGGGGAGTAGCGTAAGCCCCTAGTTGTTGTAGCAAAGTTGTATCTGCCTCGATGGCATGTTGTCCCAAAACTCGCGAGGCAGCTTCGAATAAACTTTCATCCGGTAACACAAAACTACTCGGGAGCTCCCATTGAAAGCGAAATGGTCCTTGGTCTCTTTCGTTGAGTAAAATAGAAAACTGGTCGTCGCAAATAGCGAATATGGCTACATTTACTGACATGGCAGCCGGAGCGAACTCATTCGCTATCGATTGCGGGTCAGAGAAGTTATCTGAGTCCATATCGAAACCATACCAAATAATATTAAGCTAACAATAATTACGATTAGGAATATTTATGACATAAATAAAAAATATTTCTAGGTGCCTAGCGTACTAATTTTTTAATGGGTCCCACCAGCGTTCAGCGATCGCCGTGAAATTGGGTTGGCCGGTCGTCACAGTCACCCCACCATCTACAACAAGATTATGGCCAGTTACATAACTCGCATCATCGCTGGCCAAAAATGCGACCGCAGCAGCTATTTCTTCAGGCTTACCCATACGGCCTTGGGGAACGAGACGTTTATATTCGATTTGGGCTCGGCGGCTCGCAACAACTTCAGCGACTAACGGAGTTTCAACTCCTCCTGGGCACACTGCATTCACACGAATATTATCCCGTGCATGATCAGCAGCCATAGCTTTAGTCAAATTCACCACAGCGCCCTTAGCGGCGTTGTACGCAGGAATTCCCCAGTCCCCAAACAATCCTGAAATTGAAGCAGTATTCACGATAGCTCCACCACCCTGAGATCTCATCACAGGAATAACAGCGCGACAGCCGTACATCACAGAACTCAAATCAACGTCAATGATTCGCTTCCAATGCTCATCACTTAACGTGTCTACGGTTCCTGTCGAAACGATCCCAGCGTTATTGAAAAGAACATCTATGCGACCGAAGCGGTCAACAGTCGCTTTGACCATCTCATTTACAGCGGACGAATCGGCGACGTCAACCTGGAAAGTGTCAGTCTTTACTCCGATTTCACTGGCTAGCTGCTCGGCGCCCTCACCATCCAAATCAGCAATCATCACCTGAGCTCCTTCAGCAACTAAACGACGCACAGAAGCAGCGCCGATTCCTGAAGCTCCACCAGTCACAAGCGCTACTCGATTTTCAAAACGGTTCATACAATTTCCTTACATTGAGCCGGGCACGTAGCCACAGCAAAATTTGACGACGGACACATACCTTGAACAACAACAGCGATCAAAAATTCACAATCAAAGATTCAACAAACTAACTCGGATCTAAGCCCACGGAACCCCATCGTAAGGATCGCGAACAAGCTTTCGAGCAACGACCATACGATGCACCTCATCTGGCCCATCGTAAAGCCGCGCATACCTAGCTTCTCGATACATGAACTCGAGCGGAGTGTCACCCGTAACGCCGAGTGCACCATGAACCTGAATCGCGCGATCCACCACATTATGCAACATGCGAGCGCCCCAAAATTTGATCAAGCTAATCTCAGTACGAGCCTCGCCGCCAGCATCAATAGCTCGAGCCGCATCAAGTGTCATCAGCCGGGCTGCCTGAATCTCCGCCGCTGATTCAGCGATCATCGCCTGAATGTCACCTTTCTCGGCCAAATAGCTGCCGTGTGCGTACCTGGTCTTGGCTCGCTCACACATGAGCTCAAACGCTCTTTGTGCTTGCCCTAACCATCGCATGCAATGAAAAATTCTTCCGGGTCCGAGCCTTTTCTGAGCAATATGGAAACCTTGTCCACGATCACCCAAAAGATTCTCATACGGAACCCGAACATCGTTGTAGTTCACTTCGCAGTGATTACCGCCTGTATGGCCCATTGTTGGAACCACTCGAACTATTTCATATCCAGGAGTGTCGGTCGGCACGATAATCGAACTGAACTTTGCGTGTTTTTCTGAATCTGGCTCGGTAATAGCGAACACGGTGGTGAAAGCTGCTTGATTAGCTCCTGATGTGAACCACTTATGTCCATTGATTACCCATTCGTCACCATCTAAGACAGCAGTGGCTTGCATCTGAGTAGGGTCAGAGCCAGCTACCTCAGGCTCTGTTAACCCGACCGACGGGTACGCATCGCCTGCCACAAGGGGATTGAGGAATCTAGATCGCTGCTCCTCGCTAGCGTAAAGATGCAACATTATAGAATCTTGCATCGATAAGCTGCCGACAGCCCGTGAGCCCCAGTGAGACCTTCCTATAACTTCATTGAGGTAAACAAAATCCATGAATGGAAGCCCGCCGCCACCAATTTCTTCAGGGTGACCTAACGCCCAAAGCCCAGCTGATTTAGCTGCTTGTTTCAGTTCGTTCATTGCAGCATCAGAGCTAGCATCTTCTCGCATGAGCTCTGGCTCTCTAGGGATGATGGTTTCGTTGACGAAGCTTTTCATTCTTTGCTTAAGCTCTCGAAGCTCAGGCGATAGCTGATCCACCACTGGTTCCCCTAACAAATAGATGTAAGCGTGACTTTAGCAGCGGACCCAAAAACGTATGGCAGGAAAAGCTTGTTTGTTCCAATAGCTCAATGTCAGAACTAGCCCTACAGTGACGTCATGGGGATACCCAATCGAAACGAAAAGGTGTGATTAATGAAAGTTCTATGGATGAAAACCAATCAGGCCAATCAAACAACATTCGAGGACTTACAAATCCCTACTGAAAACGAAGGGAGAGGAGATGCAACAGATCTAGTTCCACTCACTGGTGTCATCTTCCGAACTAATCAACCGTTTCTCGCATTGGACTACCACAATGCCCCTCGACGGCAGTTCGTTATACCAGTTGGCGGAGACATTGAGGTTGAGTCTGGAGATGGTACACAACGAACCATCAAATCTGGGGAAGCGTTACTTGCTGACGATGTAACAGGGCAAGGCCATAAAACAAATTTCTTAACTCCTGGGGCATCAACGTTAATGCTCGCGCTACCTGAAGGTTTTGACCCATCTCAGTGGCGCTAAAAGCTTTTAGGCAGTTACCGCAACCAACAAAGACCTTTGAATAATTATTTAAGGTAAACCCTTTGCGAATTGGGATTCACCACAGAGCCTTAAATGGTCTCACCCAAATTTTTTGGCGCGCTCTTGAAGAGCTGCATGCATTCCCTCTTCACGAACCGTTTTGAAAAAATCGACGTACGTTTCGCTCTGATGAAAAAAAGTATCCAAATCAGCGGTGCTATAGGTAGATGCGAGAAGGCCCATATTCTCAAACCAACGGTTAGTGGCGAGCTTGGAGACTCTCAAGCCGACTTCTGCGGTTCTCGCCACGTCATGAGCCATTTCTAAAGCAGCCGTACTTAATGTATCTGCGGGAACAGCCTGGTTAACTAAGCCGATCCGTTCAGCCTCAACGCCATCAATAAGTTTCGCAGTAAACAAAAGCTCTTTCGTCTTGCGCATTCCTATAAGAAGGGGCCAAAAAGAAAGAGTGACAGGAATACCCAAATCACGACCGGCGGGGTGACCAAACTTAGCGTTATCGGCAGCGACAACAATGTCTGCCATAGCTAGTAGTTCCCCAGCGCCTGATAAACAAACTCCTTGAACCTCAGCAATAATAGGTTTCGGGAACTTCCATAACCTCAGCCAATATTCCAGAATCTTAGTGACGTCCTCACGATCTTGAACTGCGTTCACTGGTCCATCAAAATCTGCTCCGTATTGAGTTAAAATCCAGTCATCAGGAGCCAAGTCATAACCAGCACAAAAAGACCTGCCAGCTCCTTTTAACAAAACCACTTTCGCAGAAGAATCATCTTTCGCACGATCGAACGCCCCTTCGAGATCATCAAGAAGGCTTTGGCTCATAGCGTTAAGTTTTTCGGGCCTGTTCAAAGTTATTGTCGCGATTTTGTCAGAGACCTCGTAGAGGACCTGATCAGAATGCGAAACGTTGGCCGAGTTATTTTGAGACATAACCGTTATTTGATCAGTAAAAACGCTTCGGAGCAAAACAGCTAAAATTCAAATAACAGATCAAGAAAACCTGCCGCCAGATAAGGAGCTAACGTGGAAGCATGGCTTTTGAATTGGCGCACGCGGTTGTCTATGTCACTGACATGTCTCAAATGGTCGACTTCTACACGCAGACATTAGGATTTAAGGTCGCTGATCGTGGGCCGCTTGGTCAAGAACCAACTGAAATAGTTTTCTTAACAAAAAACCCTGTTCATCACCACCAACTTGCTTTTATGAACACCAGGAAAGATGCCGGCCCTTCGAACAGCTTAAACCATTTGGCTTTTCGAGTAGATTCTCTCGATGATGTAAAGACAGCTCTACGCGCTGTTACTGAAGACCCATCAGCCTCAGGAGTTAAACCAATAACACATGGCAACGCCTGGTCAGTGTATTTCAAAGACCCTGAAGGGAACGGCGTCGAAATATTTTGTGACTCCCCATTTCATGTTCAACAACCCCAAGCTAAAGGATGGGACCCTCAGATGGACATAGAACCACTGACGAGTTGGACTAAAGAAACTTTCGAATCCGAGAATGAGTTCGGTCCAATAGAAAAATTTTATGAGCAACAAACCCAGAACAAATAATCACACAATAAGAATTTGTGAAAAAGATTGAACCGATTAAATTTATTGGGACCAGTTATTCTCGGGAAGTGAATCTGCCAGGTCAGCTACTAACTGAGGGAAATCGTTCACAAGAGCTCTAGTGCTGAGATGTCGGACCATTGTCTCAATGTTGCCTGGCCAAGAAACAAACAGGTGAGTTGTTCCGCTATCTCGTTCGGCGTCGATAGTGACCCGATCTTTCACCAGGTCACCAGTCAACTCGATAACAGTGACTTCGCTCGCATCCCAAACAGGCACAATCGTTTGCGCCGGCGGGGGCACTAAATGGAAACCATCAACAGAGGAACCATCGAGAAACTGTTGAACTCTGGTAATGATTTGCGGCTCAGCGGCAATAACCGGAAGCGCTCGCCGTTCGCTCAGATGGTCTAAAATACTTATCTCCTCAGCCAGAGTGAGCGGATGTTCTGACGAACCATCAACCCACACAGCCAGATGCACATTATTGGTAGAAATCGCTATAGACGCAGCTTCAGAAACTTCGGTGCCCGAAGGCCCTCCACCCACAAGTACAGCCCAAACGCCAAGCGTGTCAGCCTTACGCGCAAGTGCTTCACGCTCGGCTGGATCTGATGACTTTCGAAGATCTAACCCGATTCTCATGCTGATGCCATCCGAGGAACGAGTTCGGTCCCAATCCGCTCAATTACTTCAGTTAGCGCAGACCTTGGCGGCTGATCATATCCAATCCGGCAAACAACCAAATCAACGTCGTAACTTTCAAGATTTTCGGCAATCTGATCTGCGTTACCGACGATCGCGGAAGCTTCAACTTCATCCATAGATGCTTCGACCTGAGCGGTGAAATCAACTCCGGTTGAATCAGCTCCCCAACCTAAACCCGCATAAACCAAATAGCTTGAACGGACCCAATCCAACGCTTGTCGACGTTCAGAAGGTGTGTCAGCGAGCCATAAATTCCGAAGTAATCCAACAGCTGGCTTTTCTCCTCCAGGCCTCCCAGCGCCCTCCCATGCTTCCCGGTGCGCTTTGATCAAGCTGTTTACGACCGTAGAAGAAAAAGCTCCGGAAATGAAAAGACCGAGACCTCGACGCCCCGCTCGACGTGCGGCGACCTCACTAGTAACTCCTACCCAAAGAGGAGACGGACGCTTCTGCGCGAGGAGATCTAATCCTGTGTTCATGCGTTTAACCCGATCGCTAATATCAAGGCCTTTCGCAGCGAACTCATTGGGTCGATAACCCATCCCGACTCCGAGGTGGAAGCGACCATGGAAACGTTCTGTCAAGTTCTGAGCGGCTGAACTTACCCTGTCAGATGACGCTAATGGGAGCAATAAAACTCCGGTGCCTACTTCGAGCCGAGACGTTGCTGACAAAGCTGCCGCAGCGGCAGGGATAAGAGCAGGGCAGTAACCGTCATAATAAACATGGTGCTCAGAGAGCCAGAGGCTATGAACTCCAACCTGCTCTGCTAACACAGAGTCCTCTATCAGATCACCATAATTTTGTGTAAAGGAGCGGGGCGAAGTCGCAGTCGATTGTAAGCACCACAAACCGATACCAATTTTCATTACTTCACCCCGGCAGCGGCGGAGGCTTTCTTCACAAAGTTGGGCAATACTTCTTCACCGAACCTTTCCAGCTGAGACAAAACTGTAGAAGGCTGCGCGCCTACGGGCTGAGCAACCATAACTTCCTCTAAACCGGGAAAATTTTGTTGAAGTTCCTCGAACGTTTCAATGAGCCGTTCAGATGGACCAACAATCCAAGAGCCGCTCGAAACTGCATCATCGATGCTGCCCATTCCCGCGGTAGCTGCTGTTAGAGGATTCGATAATCGGCTCAGCTGATCATCAGTGACCTCTCCTGCGAAACCAAGCGGCGCAAACATCTTTTGATATTCCTCTAAAATCAGCTTCCCGTCTTTTTTGGCCTCTTGTTCGGTATCAGCTAAGTAGAAAGAGAACCCAAATATTAGATCAGCTCCAAGCTCAGTTTCTCTGCCCCGCTCGGCGAGCTTAATCTGCCACCGGCGAGCTATCTCCTCCGAAGCTCCACCTGAAGCAGCCCCACCACCAATGAAACCCTTGATCCCATTATCAATCATGAAATCAAGTGCACGATCGCTTGCAGAAACAACTGGTTGCCAACATTCAGTACTGAATTGCGGTTTAGGAACCAGTGTTAAGTCATTGAGTTCTTGACCACGATAGATAGCCCCCTTCGCGGGTACTTGATAAAACCGTCCGTGATGTGAGAACGATTTTTCTCGGAGCGCAGCCATAAGCAACTGGACCTGTTCCTCGAACAACTCACGAGCATCTTCAGGGGTTGCAAGCGGATGTCTAAACGCATCGACCTCGCGCGAGTGGTAACCACGACCAACACCTAGCCGAACTCTCCCTTGAGTCAAGTTGTCAGCCATTGAGTAGTCCTCGGCTAACCGCAACGGATGCCAAGTAGGGAGAACATTAAAGCCACAACCAAACTTAATTTGTTTAGTGACAGATGCGAGATGAGTAGCTAAAAGTAAAACGTTTGGAATGCACTCATAACCTTCTCTCTGGAAATGGTGTTCAGCTAACCAGAGAGTCCCAAAACCAAGCCGATCCATGAGAACC
>Ga0315321_10005079_pt1 | contig 10054 bp, 9 predicted proteins | sample M180m21515metaG_FD_203464 | JGI IMG/M metagenome (GOLD analysis project Ga0315321, IMG submission 203464) | Ammonia-oxidizing marine archaeal communities from Monterey Bay, California, United States - M1 80m 21515 | ecosystem: Environmental > Aquatic > Marine > Intertidal zone | place: USA... | reverse complement strand
CTCCGCGGAGGTGGATGGTTCCACCGCGAGCCCGACTGCCGTTCCGCCTCGCGTTTCACCGAGGACCCGAACTCGCCGACCAAGTTCACTGGTGGATTGCGGGTAGCGTTCACTTCCAGCTAACCCACCTCCAACACTGATCCGTTGGTGCAAGCGTTTACTGGCACATCGCCAGCAAGGCAGCCTTAGCTTACTCCGAATCATCTACTTCCAGCATCGAAGTCTAAGCAAACCTGAATCAGGAAAAACATTATCCGAGACTACCAGTGTTCACACATCAAGTGTCAGTCAGCTGTCGTGCGAAAATGCTCCTGTTTCTTTTCCTGCAACTCCGTCACGATCTGGCTAGCCATTAATAATGCTTCGCTGAGATCCTTGTAGGTAACACCATACTTAGCAGACAATGGAACAGTCGACTGTAAAATCTGCCACGCCAATTTGTTTGCATCCATATTCAAGCTCCGGGTAGATAAGGTTCGGGACCGGCTGTTGCACCGTGCGTCGTTGCACCGTGCGTCAATGATGACGCGTACAACCACACACAAATCCGCAGTCGAGATCCTGCACCGAAAAAAACAAACCTCACTGCAGAATCGGTTGTGGTCAGTTCGTAGGGTCGAACAGCTGATTAGCCAATCCAAGGGAAAAGGGGTGCGCTGTCTCCCCGCTCGCCAGAGGCTAACGCCGTGCAAGGCGTTCCCGAGTGCCGAGAAAGTGAAAACACCACTCGTTCAGCATCGCGAACCCGCACCGTAAAGTCAAGAAATTTGACCGCAATCGGGGAGTCCGAAGCAGTGCGGAATGTCAAATTTTTTCGGAAAAAAAAGACAAATACAGCCACCACTTTACAGCGTGTTTCCGCATCTGTGACCCGCACCGTTCGGACTTTGCCGGTGGATCTGACCTTCCAACTTACACGGAAGTTAGCCATTTCGTTGACTCTGGAGGTGCGATGGATACACGCTGACATGACATCTGCGCCAATGCTGGTAACAGAACGCGATTGAGTTTGGATTGCGTCAGCAGTATAATTAAAGCTCCGCCTGTACCATGGAAAGCCACTCTTGGTCCACGCGTCCCGCCTTGCACCCTGCGTCGAGGCTCGCTGGGAACTGTCAATTGAGGTAACGCGCTGCCCCCGGGCGCCGACTGCCTGCAAGCTCCGTTTACTGGAGCCAAACATGGAGAAACGGATTGGATCACGCTCGCCACCTTCCCGCGTCACTCATCCTCATCGTTGGTTGCTGTCTTTCCCTGTTCCATGACAGCCTCGATGCGTCCGAAGCAAGCGTCAAGTTTGAACGGGAAATCAAGCCGATTCTTGCCAGTTACTGCATTCAATGTCATGATGCCAAGACCACCAAAGCAGATTTGCGGATTGATACACTCAACCAAAGTTTTAATGGACCGCAGGCTGAAACTTGGCACGACATCCTCAACCGTGTTGTCATCGGCGAAATGCCGCCGCAGGATGCTGAAAACATCCCCACCTCCGAGCGTCGCAGACTGGTAAGCTGGATCAGGGACAACCTCAGCGCAATTGAGGATCAAAACCGCCCTGGAGGTCAGACAGTTGTCAGACGCCTGACCCGATACGAGTACAACAACACGCTGCGAGACCTGACAGGAATCGAACTCGACTATTCAGCTGACCTACCTCCTGACTCAAGTTCACCGAATGGATTCAAAAACAACGGATCCACCCTCGGGATCTCCGCGATTCAACTGGAGTACTACGTTCGCGCCGCCCGCCGCGCAATGGCAAAGGCGATCGTGACGGGTCCGGAACCGCCGGTACACACACATCGCTTCGAAAGCTCCTCGCCGTCGAACACACCCAAGATCAAAACACCGATTGGCAATCGCATGAAGCCGGGCGGCCGTTTCTTCGGCAAGATGCTCGAGTACCCTCGAGAGGGTGATTTCGTCGTGCGTATCAAAGCTAGCTCATTGGTCCCCGATGGTCACGGCATTCCCCGCATGCGAGTCAGCATTGGCCTTCGATCCGATACCGTCTCGCCCACAAGACTGTTGGGCGAAATCGACGTTTCCAACCCTGAAACGCTGCCGGAGGTCTACGAGTTTCGCGGCCGAATGGAAGAATTCCCGCTTCCGGGACACAACCCAAAATTTCCCGGCGTCACCATCATTGTTTCAAATGCTCATGACGATGGATTACCGCCCGAGTCAACATTTGCTTTTCCCCTCGCAAAACTTTCACGGGCTGAATCAAAGCAGGTTGCCTCGCAAGTAAAGCAACGAGCTCTTGTGTTGCCCAAGTCGGACCTACCTAGGTCCAAAGACAAACAAAAGTGGGCACGCGAGTTTGAAAAGATAGCAGAATTGTTACAAAAACAGATAGAAGAGTTGCGTCTCATCGATGCGGACTCGAATGCCGTCATCGATCTGGCATGTCGAGTTTTTGAGGTTACCAATTCCACCAAAAAACTCCACAACAACCTTCGGAAATACAGCAAGGAACAGGGAATTGATTACCCAAGCCTGCTGGTTTTATTTGAGAAGGAAAATGCTGAGGGGATCAGTGATCACCAAACTGTCCTCGCAAAATTTCAGCACATCACTCCAGTGAATCGCAAAGATAAGAAAGCGATTCGCGCATTACTTCCTCCTGAGCCGCCACGGTCAACCCTGATCCTCGAAACACTTGAATTCGAGGGGCCCCTTTTTGATCAGTGGCCAACATCAACGCACCGAAGATTGTTGCCACAACTGGCGGTCAAGAACACCGACGCAAGTGCTGCCAAACCAAGGGTCAATGAACAATATGAGCGAGAACGTGCTAAGCAGGCGATAAAGCGTTTCATGAAAGAGGCGTTTCGGCGGCCCGTTACCCACGCAGACATTGCCTATGTCCTTGAATTTTACGATGAGGTTCGACCAAGATCTGAATCCTTTGAAGAAGCAATGCGTGAAGCGTTCGTCATGATTCTTGTCTCACCTGATTTCCTCTATCAGGTCGAAGCGAGTTCCACGCCCGGTCCTCGCCCACTGTCGCCGCATGAGCTCGCAACCCGACTGTCGTATTTCCTCTGGTCCACCACCCCGGATAACGAGCTCACCCGCTTGTCAGACTCAGGGAACTTGACCAAGCCTGCGGTTATCGCAACCCAAGTGCACAGATTGCTACAAGCGAAACAGTCCAATGAATTCGTAAAACACTTCACCGACCAATGGCTTGATCTACCAGGCATTGATCGTGTTGCCATCAATCCAGAGTATTACCCTAAATTTGATGACAAGCTCAAAACCTCGATGCGAGAGGAGACTCGGCTATTCTTCGGGGAAATTCTGCAACGCGACCTAAGCGTTTTGAATCTGATTGATTCTGATTTTCTAATGTTGAATGCTGAGTTGGCCAAACATTATGGTATTGACGGCCCAAAGGGTGGCGCATTTGAACGCGTCTCTGTTCCAAGCGATTCACCTCGTGGTGGCTTACTCACGCAGGCCAGCGTATTGCTGCTCAATTCAACTGGCGAGGATTCTCATCCGATACGGCGAGCCGTCTGGCTCCGCAGTCGATTGCTCGACGACCCACCAGCACCGCCTCCGCCCGACGTGCCCGAACTCGATTCAGAATCCGAGGAAGCTACGGGACTTTCGGTCCGTCAACAACTCGAACAGCATCGCAGTCGAGAAGCGTGCAATGATTGCCATCGCGGCATCGATCCCTGGGGAATCCCTTTTGAAAACTTTGATGCCATTGGAAAGTTCCGCACCGAAGCGCTCCGCGTCCATTCACGGAATCGCAAGAAGAACTTTGTCAACGTCTCATCTGACAGTGTCCTTCCCAACGGTAAAAGTATCGAAGATATGAACGGACTGAAGACCCATCTCCTGAAGAACGAAAAACGCAGGTTCGCGAGAGCCTTAGTATCACGCCTGCTTGAGTACGGAACCGGCCGATCCATCGTTTTTTCTGATCAAGATAGTGTCGATAAGTTAACGGATCAATTTGAAGCGGATGAATATCGCTTAAAAGGTTTGATTGTGGCTATCGTGCAATCAAAGTTGTTCCAAACAAAGTAAGCGAGTCGAAAGAATTTTAGATGAAAAACAAATCTTGGCAGCTTAATCGTCGAACATTGCTTCGCGGAGCGGGCGCAACCATGGCGTTACCATGGATGGAAGCCATGGCGTGGGGCGAGAGCACTGCAGCAAGTCTGCCCACACGTTTTTGCTGTGTCTATTTTCCGTTCGGTGTTGCCGTCCCCCGTGAAGATGACCCCAATCGGCAATGGGGTTGGTTCCCCACAGGCGAAGGCAAACACTTTCAGTTTACGAACGTACTGAGCCCACTCAACTCGCTGCGCGATAACGTTACGGTCATCGGAGGCATATCCCATCCCAATGGATGGGCGATGGGAGGCCACGATACCGGAGACATCTTTCTCACTGGATCGCTGATGAAGAACGGCGTCTTTACCAATACGATCTCTCTAGATCAACGGATCGCACAAGCAAACGGAGAAGACACTCGCTTTCCCTCCCTTACACTCTCTAGCGATGGCGGGGTCGGCGAACCCACACGTTCATGCACCTTGTCATTTTCGCGAGAGGGACGCCCCATTCCCGCGCTATCCAGTCCTGCACAAATTTTTGATCGCCTGTTTGGAGATGAACAAGGGGGCACTCCCGCACAACAACGACGACAATTGAGAAATACGAGCAGCATGTTGGACCGTGTCCTCGAACACTCAAAACAATTGAATCGCCAGCTAGGCGCAAATGACCAGCGTAAGTTCGATGAGTACCTCTCCTCGGTGCGTACGATCGAGCAGCGTGTCGAACGCGCAGAAGCATGGCTCGATGTACCAAAACCAGAGGTCTCACGCGACTCGATTCATGCTGATGCTACTCAACAGGGCCCCAAAGATTACATCAAAGCTATCTACGATCTGATGTATCTGGCTTTTCAAACTGACTCAACGCGAGTTGCTACCTACATGATTGGCCAAGTTGCCGGCGCAACCACCATTGCCAACGCATTTCCCCGTTGCATTGGACTGTCCCCCAACTGGCATGGGCTAGCCCATGGTGCGGGCAAGGCCGGCGGCATTGAGAACCTCGGTCGCTTTGATCAATTCCTCGCTCAGAACCATGCCGACTTCCTAAACCGATTGAACTCCACCGGCGAAGGCGACGGGACATTGCTTGACCGCACCATCGTGCTGTACGGATCAAGCAACAGCAAGACGCACAGTAATCATAATTACCCGCTTCTACTCGCTGGCGGGCGGGGACTCGGGGTTTGCCACGGGCAGTACCTCAAGTACAACGAACGAGACATGCGTTTATCGAATTTGTATGCAACCGTGTTGGATCGTCTTGGTGTCAACGACGACCATTTCAGTGACAGCACGGGTGAGATGACCGATATTCTTGCATAAAAGGTAACAGAAAGACCGGGGGATCGCGTATCACTGGCAACGATTCGAAAGCCACTCGTCGTCACGTTAATTCAAAACGGCACACGACCCACCTATCTGCATCGAAAGCGCAGCAAATACGCGTGCCCACCTAGTAATGACGTGGTAGTTTCTGATCATCAGTCAGATGTGCCAGGACGACTAATGCTGGATCCTTGTCATGAAAACTGCCGTGCATGGTCCACGCAACGGCACGGGCACGCCACTGATCCAAGTATTGAGCCACAGTGACAAACTCGTCTTACCAGCGGCAACAAGACAAGGCTACCGAACCAGTCTCATGAATCAGCGTTCACACCCCACGCATCAACTGCTTCATTGTTCCCCACGCTCTCCAACCCATGAAACTGAAATACCGCAGCATCGTCCGTGTAACTGCCATAACCCATGCATCCGTTTCAGCGCGTCCCTGCTTTCGCTGACCGCCTTCGACAGATAGACGACATCACAGCAGGGTCAATCGATGCTTCAAGCCAGACCTTAATCGCAATCCGTTGGAGCCGCAGGATGGCAAACCTCTACAAGCTCGAGCAGGAACTCCTCAGCGACGGACGTATCACAAAAGACGAAGTGGGTCGTATTCGCAAACAGATTGAGAGTGATGGAAAGCTTGATTATGACGATGTCATTTTTTTGGTGAATCTGGTCGCGAACGCATCGGATGTTTGTCAGGAATTTGATGATCTGTTCTTCCCCGCCATGCGAAGCATACTGCTCGCTGATGGTGTGATCGGCATGGACGAGCAATACCAACTTCTTCGCATGCTCTATTCAGACGGGAATGTACGTCCCTCAGAAAAGGATTTCCTCAAGGACCTGTATAAATCGGTGGATCAGATAACCCCTGAGTTTCGCGAAGTATGTGATACCGCGTTGAATTCACCGGCGACGAACTGGGACACCGGCGGACACAAGCAGTAATCAGTTGGCTTAAATACCTTCATTTGCGTCCCCTCAATCTCGACTCCGGAAAATCGCTTTGGGTTCATCATTTCAGGTGCGTTCTCGATATTCGGTCGCACTTTTGTTATGAACAGCGTTTGACAACCAAATCATTTGTCCCACACGTGCTTCCGACTACTCAGTCATGCCCTGTCGATTCAGGAACGTCGCGACGTCTTCCTGACCTGGCTCCACGTCAAAATATTGGCATGCTGTACAGGCAACCGACACGTTTGCTACCATTCACATGCAACAGATAGCGACAACCAAAAGTCATCTTTCTCGTGGGTCCATCGTATTAACAGTGGGTAAATGTTATGTTGACAAAACAGTAGTGAACCATGGTGTCCCACCCCTCCTTCGCAAAGGCAGTTTTTGTCATGTCGAAGAAGCACAGGCATCCAGATGCCTGACGGTGTACGAGAGTTGATTTTGGCCCAAGATTTCCCAAGGGTGACAAAATGCGTATGGCGGCTCGGATCGCATTGATCTTCATGTTCGCCTTGTACTGGGGTGGTCTCACGTTTTATACCGGGGTTGTCGTCCGAATCATCCACATGGTTCTGAATGATCCTATGGATGGCGGACTCATCACGCAACAAGTGACGCTCGTTCTACAAGTGCTTGGTGCCTGCACTCTCCCGCTCATGCTGCTCAATGATGTTGACGTAGCAAGACGTTCAAAACGGCTCGGTCTAGCCTTGCTTGGATTGACCCTGCTGCTTTCGTTCGCTTTGGCTGCTCTTTTTGTCGTCCATGCCCAACTAGACCGCGTAATTGATGTGCAACAAATGGTAATTACTGATCGCGTCGAGTTTGATGCAGCGCATCGACGGTACAATCAAAGCACAACGGTGCAATGGCTCGCGGCATTCATTTATCTACCGCTAACTTTGTACTCGTGGCGGTCCACCGATTCAGCTCTCCCACTCAAGTGAACCAGCACCCGTCCCTATCAAGCAACTCAGACGCACATCAGGCCGACAGTTTAACTTGCACACCGCGTCAGACTCGCTCACCACAGACGACGGATGCTTTCTTTCTCAGCGGCGAACGATGATAACGAGTGTCGCTCACAACGAAAGCAATGCTTGGGGTGAGCCTGATTCTCGGCCACTGGTGCTCCGTGGATTGGAACACTGGCACTCACTCATCAGCTTCATCACTCACTTTGATGCCTTTCGCTGACAACTTATCAATCAAGTCTGCTCGCTGCAAAGAACGATGCACTGCCTCTTCCGGAGCTATAGTCTCATCCATCACATGCTGGACTAACGCATCATTCATTAGCATATTGCCTTCCTTCCTACCCACTTGCATGCCCGACTCGATTTGGAAAGTCTTGCCTTCCCGAATCTGGTTGGAAATCGCATTATTGACGATCAAAACTTCCAGTGCTGCCACCCTGCCCTTCGTGGGACGTTTGCAGAGGGTCTGAGCAACAATACCCTTGAGGCTGCTTGCCAACATGGTCCTGATTTGTGCCTGTCGGTCCGCAGGAAATTGGTCAATGATGCGGTCCACGGTGGAAGCTGCTGTGGTGGTATGCAGCGTTCCAAAGACGAGATGGCCAGTCTCAGCAGTTTCAATCGCGATATGGGTCGTCTCAAGGTCTCGCATCTCCCCGACAAGCACAATATCAGGATCCTCACGAAGTGCAGCCCGCAAAGCACGCGAAAAGGACTGTGTGTGTGTATGAACTTCACGTTGGTTGATCAGGCACTTCTTGTTCTCATGCACAAATTCGATGGGATCTTCGATGGTGATGACATGATCGGTTCTTCGTTGATTGATGTAATCAATCATTGCCGTCAACGTTGTACTTTTGCCAGACCCGGTGGGTCCGGTAACCAGAACAAGGCCCTTGGGAAGCGTGCAAAGGTTTAGCACCGCTTCGGGTAAGTTGAGGTCTTCCGCTGTCATGAAATCATTGGGAATGATTCGAAAAACGGCGCCAGGTCCTCTTCGATCTTGAAATGCATTGCAACGAAAACGTGCGATGCCCTTGAGATCATAAGCCCAGTCAGCGTCACCCGTTTCAGCGAAATTCTGCCGCGCGGTGTCCGTCATGATTGGATCAAGCAATGACTGGACTTTCTCGGACTCGAGCGGCGTCGCTTTCAATGGTGCCATCGTTCCGTTGACTCGCAGGATCGGTGGCGAGCCTGTGCTGATGTGTAAGTCTGAACCCTCGTTCTTCTGAATCGCGGACAGGTACTTGTCGATATCAGGCATCCTGAACTCCAAAGCAATGGACGACGGTAGGTGGGAAAGGACACCTCAACATCGTGAGGAATCCCATGGGCCCGCATCACAAAACATTCCATTCTGGCACTCGCTTGCGACCGCATCCGTGCCTGCATACAGGCCTCTGCTCGCCTAGCGGTATAGCGACCGCAAGACTGAATAGCAAACATTTCTGCGAGATTTAACGCTTCAGATAGTTTTTCTTTGAAAAAGAGCCACTTCGACAATGCCAACCGATACGACAGTATCTCCCAACACGAAGCCCAGCACCTTTGCGGCTTAACGATTCGTGGACCGCCGGGTGCATGCTTTCTTCTGACACTCACCTGCGCAACAACGGGTAGTTATTTGCGAAAAGACTCAGGCGACGCGGCTCTATTCTGCAACTTTGCCTAGTGTGTAGTTGCCTGAGTTACGCCGCTCGCCAGCGATTGACTGGCGTTTGAAAATACTGGGCAACACAGCGCTTCGCTGAATGCATCTCCACGCACGACCAGACAACGTGGGGAATTAAGTTCACTGCAGCAGCGAGCCTCGCTTGGACGGGACAACGCGAGGGCAACTGCCCTCACACCTGAGTCAACCTCAGCGAGGGCCGCCCCGTGTCAGATCATCTAAAGTGCTGTCCTGCGCGGTCTGTGATGCCTCACCGACACGATCGAGCAGGTCACACAGAAACGTTCCAAGGGGATGTAATGTCGGAGGAACAACGGGTGACTCACGTCGGGGACTATCTTCGCTCGCATTAGCACCAGAATTCGAGTCCGTCGTGTGCGTTGCACCGCTATCACCGTTGGCAGGCTCAGCCGGAGCCTCCTTGGTCGTGGACGCTACTACTTCATCAACGACGTTTTTTGCTGCGTTTGCTGCAACCGTTTGTGCCGTTTCCCAAAGTTCGGAAACCTGAATTCTCTTTCCACCCTGTGTCAACTCGATGTCCAAGTCTAAATTCAGCCTGACTTTCATCTTCTCACCTCATTTTGCGAACATGTGCCGGATAACGCATGAAACGAGGCAATGCTGTGTCACGCAGTGCACCGTCGCATTTTCAGGCCCAAGACCTGCTTTTTCGGGGCGCGAAATCACCAGTTTTTCTCAGGCACCAGTCCCTGAAGCCTCTCGCCACCCTTCCTTCAGTGTTCGCTGGAACCGCAGCCCAACGAGTCGCACAGGTGACATGCATGTACGCCATCAACAAAAACATGACCATCATCGGTTCGCTACCAAGTGTGCTTGGTGGCCAACACAACCTTGGTTGCTCTTGCAACGCAACCCAGCATGAGCACATAGCAAGCAGTCCTGAGGTGAGGCATCTTTTCCGAATAGGGTTCAAGATCCGAATGGCGTGAACAGTCGCGAACCCATAAAAAACGAATGCCACTGAACTAGGAAACGATGAGACAGATTGGTGGCGT
>Ga0315321_10005072_pt1 | contig 10059 bp, 7 predicted proteins | sample M180m21515metaG_FD_203464 | JGI IMG/M metagenome (GOLD analysis project Ga0315321, IMG submission 203464) | Ammonia-oxidizing marine archaeal communities from Monterey Bay, California, United States - M1 80m 21515 | ecosystem: Environmental > Aquatic > Marine > Intertidal zone | place: USA... | reverse complement strand
AAAAAGACGGAATTGGTAATCGAGTATGGCGCATTTTTGTTCCTTATTTTACAACTACTAGAATAAAGCATGGCAGATGAAGTTGAAAACTTTTATGACGATTTTTCTGAGTTTCAATTAAACTCGGGAATTCATGAAAGGCACTATTTAATGCATGAGAAACTGATCGAAATTGGGATGAACAAACATTCATCTTTGCTCGAAATTGGTGCTGGTGTAGGTATGATTACCAGTCTAATTCGGAAAACAATTACATCGGGTTCCGTTTTGGTAAATGATATCAGCCCCAAAAGTATTCAACTGAATAAAAAACTGAATAATCAAAGTAATTTGAACTTCGTTGCCGGTGACATTGTAGAAATGGACCTCGAAACAAAATATGATTTCATTACGATGTTTGACGTCTTAGAACATATTCCAATTGAACAGCACGGACACTTATTTAGCAAGTTCAAAACTTTATTAAAGCCGAATGGAATCCTTTTTATCAATATTCCATCCCCCGAATGCCTTAGATATTTATTGGAAAACAAACCCACAGAAGTTCAAGTGATTGATCAACCTTTACCTGCCGATGTCATTTTTAAGAATATTTATTCCAATGGATTAATTCTTGACTCTTTCAAGACTTATGATATTTGGCACAAAAATGAATATCAAATGATGTTTATTAAGCATGCATACAATTGGGAACCTATCCTGATACCTACTAAGAAGAACACACTGCTAAAAAAAGTAATTCGAAATTTACGAAAGTAAACAGCACATGCTATTTAAATCTCTGCTATATCCAAGTTAGCAAAAGAAAACGCACTACTTTGAACGAAACTATTGGACAAAGTAATACAATATTACCTTTTAACTACCCATGATTTTGAAACCAAATTTGAAATGACAGCAAACACCAGATTTTGTGTCTATGGTCATGAGATCCCGATAAATGCTCTTTAACGACCCTAGCAACGTAAACTTCATTAAAAAATCCATGTTCTTTCAATCTTTCATCAGACAAATATTCTGAAATTAATGGTTTTAGTTCTTTGCGTAGCCAGTGATTAATAGGTATCCCAAATCCCGATTTTTTTCGCAGATGAATATTGGGATCTATGTATTTTGCCGCGAGCTCTTTCAATAATGCTTTTGGCTGATTATTCTTGAATTTTATCGCGTTGGGAATACGAAATGCTAGAGAGCTCAGCTCTTTGTCCAAAAAGGGAGAGCGAACCTCTAGAGAATTCATCATCGAAGAACGATCCACCTTCGTTAAGTAATCATTCAACAATCTTGTCTTTAAAGAACCGGCAATTACTTGATTAGAAATAGTGGATGCATTCGAAAAATTCCAACAATCATCAAGATAGCGTCGTGTATAATTCGATTTGCGATTATTAAAAAGCAAATCTATCTCAACCGAAGAAAATGCCATGTCTCTTTTTAAACAATCACCATTAGGCTGCTTATTCAAAAATTGCTCGAATCGACCTAAATTATCACCTAATCCAAGCCTTGAAAAAAGCTTACTACCATTTATTTTCAACTTCCTAAAGTGTTTAGGGACTGAATTAAAAAGTGATTCTAATTGATAGAAATCTGCGTATATCGGGTATCCAAACAATTCATCACCACCATCCCCAGAAAGAGATACTTTATAGTAACTTGACATTTCTTTGGTAACCAAGTAAGAAGGAATTAGAGAGCTATCACCAAAAGGTTCTCCCAAGTCTGACAATATGGAGTAAATATCATCTGCTATGTTAGGTTCAATAACCAGCTCCAAGTGATTTGTATCGTATTTTTGAGCCAGTTCTTTAGCGAAGGGCAATTCATTAAAGTCATCTTCCTTAAATCCAACAGAAAAAGTATTTACTTTCTCTGCCGAATTTTTGGCCAGTAAACTCACAATTAAACCAGAATCGATACCGCCACTGAGAAAGCAAGAAACAGGTACATCGGCAACCATTCTTTTCTTTATTGCCCGTTCCAAAGCAACCTCAACTCGCTCCAAGGATTCATTCCAATCCAGCTTCTTATAATCAAAGTCAATTTTATGGTAGTTGTTTTTTGTAATTGTTAGATTTTTCGTGTCAACTTCATAAATGTAACCAGGCTCAATTTGTTGGATTTGCTTCCATATGGTTTTTGGTTGTGGCATAGCCAATTCTTGAAAATAATATTCAAGCGATTGGTCATCAATAGTAAGACCTGAAACCTGACCGCTAATGAACCGAATATCTGACGCAAAAAGCAATTGCTCAGAATTTACGTACCAATACAACGGTTTTTGACCGTATATATCCCTAACCAAAAAGAGTTTAGACCTCGTAACATCAAACAAAGCAAAGGCAAACATACCTTCTAATTTTTCAACCGTTTTATCGATTCCCCAATAAGAATAGGCAGAAAGAATTACTTCCGTATCTGAAGCTGTTTCGAATCCTATTCCTAGCTCAATTAATTCATTTTTAAGCTGTTGGAAATTGTATATCTCGCCATTAAAAACAATAGTGAGGCCAGCCTTTTGCATGGGTTGATTGCTTCGATCGTCTAGATCAATAATACTCAAACGTCGATGGCAAAGCCCGAGGTTCCCATGAATCTCTGCCCCATAGTTATCTGGCCCTCTGGATTCGAAGCACTTTGAATGCATTTCCAACTCCGTTATCGATGGTGGGTTATTTAGGTGCAAATGCCCTGCGATTCCGCACATTACTTATCTTTTATAGCTATCAAAATTAGTAGAACACATTTTACTTATACTTGAAATTTTTCATTGTATTAGAATCGTGTAGAAGTGCTTCATTGTATTCAATATTTTCAAGAATTAGTATGAGAGTTCTCATATGTACATCTCAAGTTTTATTACTTTTAGCCTATTACATGGAATTTCAATAAATATATCCTTACGAATTTTCGCACAACCTCCTGAAAAATGAAGATACTATATTTCGCTAACCCATCTTCACCACATGACGCAAAATGGATTAATTTAATAGCGAAGAACCATGATGTTGTGATTATTTCGCAGACTGATTTAGAAGATACCGTGTATTGTGATACAGACATCACGATTCACCAATTACTACCACAATTTCAAATCTTAAAACACAACAGATCTCGTACAATTCATAAAATAGGTGCAATCATTGAATTGTTCAAGCCAGATATCATTCATTCTATGTACGTAATACCCAATTCATTTTGGGCATGTGACTCAAAAAAAAACATTCCACATGTTATTACTACAAGAGGTTCTGACATTCTTGTAGAATATCCCAATAATTACATTGGAATAGAATCAAGAAAAAAGTTATTAATTTATTCCCTCTTTAACCGGAAAGTACGAAACGCACTTGCCAGATCAACGGCAATCACTTGCACTTCTTCTGCACAAATAAATGTAGTTTCAAAATTCAGTAATGCTAAAAGTTTGCTCATTCCCACCGGAATTGATTTCCAGACAATATTGGATTTGAAAATTGCGCGTAAAACGACAGGAACATTCGAGGTCTTTTGTCCGAGATACTTAAAACCATTGTATAACATTGAAAAGATTATTTTCGCTTTCGAAATGTTTCAAAAAACACATCCAAATTCAAACCTCACACTAATCGAAAAAGCATCAGATTACGCAGATAAAATGAAAGCAATCGTATCTTCCTTAAACCTCAATCATAAAATTAAATTTATTGAGAAAATGGATTTCAAGAATTTAATCGCAACCTATTATCAATCGGATTTAGTGATAATGATACCCGAATCAGACGGAACTCCCAACACAGCATTGGAAGCAATGGCAACAGAAACGCCCTTGATTCTGGGATCTGCTAATTATGATAGCAGTCTTTTTCCGAATGATTTGGTCTGGAGATTGGAGACTAATAAACCTGAAAACTTAGTTAAAGCCATGACAGAAGTAAAGCAAATGAACCAAGAGGAACTTAAAAACAAAATGAGTCGTGCTAGCATGCTCGTTTCCGAGAACGCAAATCTTTCTAATTCGATATCAAAGCTTGAAAAGCTATATCGAAGTATAATTTGAATTGGCAAAATAAAATATCGAATAATATAATCACCGCTACTTATAATATGGCACCCACTGTCGAGCTGTGAAAAGGATAGAATCCATATCTAATATAATTATAGTTTGTGATGAAGAATGGGGTCCTATGTGGATGTCTAAACATCATTATGCATACGAACTCTCCAAACTGAATACAGACGTCTATTTTATTAATCCACCAACCAAATGGAGAGTTTTAAATTTCTTGAGAAAAATAAGAGTTAATCGCATCGATAAAGTTAACGTCGTTACCATAGAAAATCGATTTCCTATTTTCAAAAACAAGTTTTTGGCAAAGCTAAATGATCGAATTAACCGTTACATTCTTGTTAAGCAAAATATCCTTCAACCAAAATCTTTAATTTGGAATTTTGACGGAAGAAGGTTTGGTTTTAGTGGCTATCAATCCATTTATCACATTGTTGATAGTAACAAAGCAGCAATATTAGACGAATTCACTGCAAAAAATGCTACCCTCATGGTCTGTGTTTCTGAATTATTTGCCAAACAATATCCAACAGTAAAATGTCCTAAAATAACCATCCCACATGGTGTATCCGCTGACGAGTTTGATATCGATCAACTCAAAGTTGAAGCGCTCAAAAAGAAATACAAAAATTATTTCTTGAATGCTGGATCATTCTCAGAAAAAAGCAATTTTAAATTGTTGCAATTAATTGCGGACACATTTCCTGATTTCAATATTGTGCTATTGGGTAAGTTATTCTTTACACATAACGATAACTGGACACAGCTCATCGAATCAAAGAATGTACATTACCTAGGCACTGTGCCTGCTAAGGAATTAAAAAATTACATTTCAGCAGCATCAATTTGCTTAACTACTTATCATTTTGACCATGCTACCAAGGTGAATGCTGGTGTAGGTTCTTCATTGAAACACATGAATTACTTGGCCCAAAAAAAGATAACGATAAGCACGCTTTCAAATGACATTGGCCAACTACAAAACAATGGAATTTACACGGCTTTAAGCAATAAAGATTTTATCAGCACAATAAAAGCTGCTCTTGATAATAAACTTCGTGTAGATGAAAATTTAATTAACGACGAATTACAAAAACTTTTGTATCCCATTTTAATTGAGAAGATACTCGATAAATTACCACATACAAAAGCAGCACCTAGAAAAATAGAGCTGAACGATTCAAGTACAATTAAAGGTCAAAACATCCTAATTACTTCTAATGAGGAATGGGGCAAAATTTGGTATTCTAAACATAATTATGCTTACGAGCTTTCAAAAAACAACAACGTCATTTTTGTTAATCCACTTACCAAATGGAAACCTGCTTCATTCTTCAATAGTCAAATCAAAATGGAAGGTATAGGAACAAACTTAGCACAGCTTTCCTATAACAGCCCATTGCCATCAAGAGGGGTAATTCTTCATCGAATAAACAATTGGATGGTTTCTAAAAGATTAAACAAATGGCTAAAGGCGCATCAATTTTGCAATTTTATTCAATGGTCGTTTGATCCTTTTCGACTATACAATCCAAAATTGATAGGCGGGAAATTAAGCATTTATCACTGCGTAGATTTATATGGATTCAACTATTATGGCGAACGACAAATTTGCAGAAATAGTGATGCTATCATCATTAGTGCAAAGGCTTTTTACAAAACTTACCAGAATTATGGAAATCCAAAACTATTTGTCCCACATGGAATATCAAGTGAAGAATTCGAAATAACCGACCCATTTGATCATGATAAAATCAATTTTACAGATTTTGGTTTATACACCGGAATAATTGACAAGAGAATTGACTTCTCACTTTTAGAAAAGGCCTTGATTCGATTTCCGAAAATTCAATTTGTTTTTATTGGTCCGCTCAAAATACCACCAGAATCAAAGGCAGGCTGTAGAATTTTTATACAAGAACAATACAGTAATCTTCACGCAATCGGACCTAAAGAATTCAAAACTTTAAAATTTTACATCCATAAAGCTCGCTTTTGTATCTCTTTTATGGACACAAGAATTGAAGGTAATATGCTTGCCCATCACAAAACGTTACTTTATTTATCCCATGGCAAGCCCATTTTTAGTCCTAAATTTAGGGAATATGCAGATTGGAATGATCTCCTTTACATGGAGGATTCTAACGAGAAAATTTTAGATAGTCTAGATAAATTTCTTAATAGTACTGAATCACCGAATCTTAGAATCCAAAGAATAAAAATAGCTGAGAGTTTTTCTTTTGAAAAATTATTCGTTAGAATCCACAAATTCTTACTTAAATTGGACAACTACTAAATCATTATTCTGTGAAATTCTATTAAATTGGAAATTACAATAGTTTTTTAGAAATCATTAGCTCATTGGCTTCTTGGCAACGTAGAGTAGCTTTATGGATATTTCATTACTTTTAACAACTTCAAATTGACGGAATGATTACAAATAAAAAAATACTGATTACGGGAGGAGCTGGGTTTATTGGAAGCCATTTAGTTGAAGTTCTAGCAGATAATGGCAATGAAGTAGTTGTGCTAGACAATTTACTTAGAGGAAATAAAATTCCATCAGAAACTTTTAAAAAAATTACTCTTTTGAATGAAGATGTTACTAATCTAGATTCTGTCCTAAACGCGTCTGTCGGCTGTGATATGATATTTCATTTCGCAGCAATATTGGGTGTAGATATCGTTGCTGATAATCCCATGGAGACGATGGAAACAGAGGTTGTTGGTACACAAAATGTAGTAAAAGCAGCACTTCAACACAATGTATCAAAAATAATCTATGCATCCACTAGTGGAGTTTATGGTCACAATGCTCTTGAAAAAAGCGTTACAGAAGAAATTCTCGTAGATCCTCGAACTTCTTATGCAATGGCAAAAAGGTATAACGAAATTTACCTTGCATCTCTGCACGAAGAAAAAGGCATTGACTCAATTTGCCTACGATTTTTTAATGTTTATGGACCGAGGCAAGACAATAGAATGGTAGTACCCAGGTTTTTTGAACAAGCTCAAAAAGACTCCGATATAACTGTATACGGCACAGGTGAACAAACCAGAGATTTCACTCATATCAATGATACTATTAAAGCTACGCTCCTTCTTGCCGAAAGAATTGGTGGTTTTGAAATATTTAATATCGCGAATGAAAACGAGTTATCTATTCAAGAATTGGCAGAAGAAATTGTGATTTTAACAAAATCAAAATCGAATATAACCCTTATTAATGCACCTAGTAAAAGGTATGACTATGAAGTTGGACGTCGTTATGGCTCTTCAGAAAAACTTTTTGAGTATATTAATTACAAGCCTGAAACTACAATAATTGCTGGTTTAAAAAACACCCTAAGTTCTTTAAATAAAGCTTAAAGTGCCTGGGCATCCTTTAATATCTGTGATTATTCCGTGCTTTAATGCTGCTTTCTTTTTACAGGAGGCGATAGAATCGGTCTTAAACCAAAATTATCCAAATTTACAATTGATTGTAGTGAACGATGGCAGTACTGATAACAGTTTGAAAATCGCAAAGCAATATGAAAAAGATAATGTGCTTATCATCGACAAATTAAACACTGGAGTTTCTGACTCAAGAAATCAAGGCGCACAAATAGCTAAAGGTAAGTATCTGGCGTTTTTAGATGCGGATGATGTATGGAAAGCAGAAAAACTTAAGGAATCAATTGAAGTTTTTGAAGAACATAATGTAGGCCTCGTGCACACTTATATGGAGGTAATTAATGAAGAATCTCTACCAACAGGAGAGATTCTTAAGGGCAAAAAGGGAAATCTATTGGAATCTTTGCTACTATGGAATGGCTGTAATATCCCATCACCCAGTAGCATTTTAATCTCTAAATCTGCTTTTGATGAAGTTGGTGGTTTTGACCCATCATTTTCAACTGCTGCGGATCAAGATTTTTTCTTTCGTTTAGCAACAAAATTTAATGTGGGAATAGTCAAAAAGCCCTTAGGTCAATATCGAGTGCATAGTAACAACATGCATTCGAACATCGAATTAATGGAAAAAGACCACATCGGAGTTTATGAAAAAGCATCTAAAGCAGGCCTTTTTAAATCAAAATCTTTTGAAAAGAAGTGTTTTGCCAACTTGTATAAAATATTAGCCGGTAGCTGGTGGAAAGATGGCAATAACAAGTTAAAAGGACTTAAATTTATTATCAAATCAATACTGATATACCCGCCAATTGTCAAAAAGTACTTCTCATAACATATTAATTATTACCTATTGGGCGTTTGATGATGCATTAATACAGTCTTATACGTTACCGTATGTACGTATAATTAAATCCATGTTAAATCCCGGTTCAACTGTATATTTGGCAACGCAAGAACCCAATCAATTGACACTAGAAAAAATTGCTTCCATTTCGGATCTCGACTTTGTAACGAAACCAAGTCTTTACCAACCCTTTTCTAAAAAAACAATTTTTAAACTAAGAAATCTAGTAAAAACACTCAGCAGATTTATTGATGAAAATGAAATTCAAACCATCCATGCATGGTGCTCCCCCGCCGGAGCAATTGGCTATTTATTACATAAAAAAACGGGAAAAAGACTTGTGATTGATAGTTTCGAACCACATGCAGAAAGTCTCGTTGAAAATAGAACCTGGAAGAAATCCGGATTAGCATACAACATATTAAGCTATTTTGAAAAGAAACAAGCCAACGCAGCAGAACACTTAATCGCTCTTACAAATAGCATGAAGGCTTATGCTAGAATAAAATACAATTGTGAAAATCCAAACTTCCATGTTAAACCAGCGGCTGTTAACTTGGAGCTTTTCGATCGATCAAAATACCCATCAATTAAGAAAGAATTAGGCATCAAGCCAAACACTATTGTCTGCATTTATGCTGGTAAAATTGGAGGAATCTATTTGGAAGACGAAGTCTTTATATTCTGGAAACATTGCACGCTGATTTTTGAAGATTTTAAAGTGATTTTTTTAAGTAATTATAGCAACAATGAATTTCAGAAAAAGCTTAAACTTCACGGTCTTGATGAATCAACCTTTATCAAAAAGTTTGTACCCTATAGTGAAGTCCCAAAGTATATGGCTCAGGCCGATTTCGCATTAAATCCAGTAAAACCTGTACCAACAAAAAGACACTGCACCTCTATCAAAGATGGCGAATATTGGGCAATGGGGCTCCCCGTTGTTATTACCAAAGACATATCTGATGATTCAGCGCTAATTTCGGACACAAATTTAGGTGTGGTAATCGAAAATTATAATGAAGAAGGCCTCAAAAAAGCGGCATTAAAAATAAAAGATATCCTAATATCAGAAGTCGACTATGTTGATAGAATAAGGTCTTTAGCTATTCGTTACAGGAACATAGAATCTCAAAAATCCATCTACGAATTGATCTATTCTAAAAACAATCAAGACTGAAACATTCATTTCTCTTTAATTTGATTTATTGCCATTTTTGGGTAGAAATAGATAATGAACAAGGCACTTAAATAAAATGGGAAAATGGGTATTTTAAACCGAACCAATGCACCAAAATTAGCTGTTGTAAGGCCAATAACAAATGCCAATACAAAGCTAAACAATAAGCAAAATTTTACGTACGAATTATTCTTGATGACTAAATAAACTTGTTTAATGCCCGGTTTAAATAGTAGCAACACACTGAGGATTAATAAAACTGCATTTTCAAGTCCACTCACTATCATTACAATATTTCTTGCCTCAAATATGTGCGGCCTAAAAAGCCCCGCAAAAATAGCGGCTGGACCCAGTTGGAGAGCAGATGGTAAAGTGCCATCAAAAGAGCCAATATTAAAAAAGTTTTCGCCATATTGACCAGATCTTTGCAAATCATTTTGAATAATTTGCGCTGTGTGCAATGCTTGTTCCAATGAAAACTTAGCAAGTACATCTCCAAGACTCGAAAAGATAAAATACATGACTCCAAATAATAAAGTGAGAAATACTGGTGTAGCAAAACCATAAACCAGTATATTTTTAGTTTTCTCC
>Ga0315321_10005061_pt1 | contig 10072 bp, 7 predicted proteins | sample M180m21515metaG_FD_203464 | JGI IMG/M metagenome (GOLD analysis project Ga0315321, IMG submission 203464) | Ammonia-oxidizing marine archaeal communities from Monterey Bay, California, United States - M1 80m 21515 | ecosystem: Environmental > Aquatic > Marine > Intertidal zone | place: USA... | reverse complement strand
TAGGCTATGGAAAGCAAGGCGAAGTCCTTACCAATTCCATGCTCCAAATCGAAAACTCGCCGTTTCACATCAGCGTGGTTTGCGATATTTGGAAAAACAGCATCGGCAAGTGCCGCAGTGCCTTGCGCAAGGTTAGCCCAGATCTCAAGTGGTACTTCGACTACGAGGAAATGCTCGCAAATGAGCCTGACCTCGACGCGGTAATAATCGCGACGCCAGATTTCTGGCATGCTCGTCAAACCAACGCCTGTCTCAAGGCTGGGTTGCATGTGTATTGCGAAAAGATGATGGCGCGTACGCCTGATGAAGCTCGTTCGATGGTTCGAACAGCGAAGGAAACCGGAAAGTTGCTTCAAGTCGGTCACCAACGACGAAGCAATCCACGTTATCTCCACGCTTATCACAATCTCCTGGACAACGCTAATTTGTTGGGTCGTTTCACGACTGCCAATGCTCAGTGGAATCGCTCCGCAAAGCCGTTTCGCAGCGTAAGTCCGAAGATTGCAGTCGATCAGGCCGTTCTCGAAAAGAATGGCTTCAAGGATATGGAGCAATTCCTTAACTGGCGGTGGTACCGCGACTTAAGTGGTGGCCCTATTTCGGATCTAGGATCTCACCAGATCGACATTTTCAATTGGTTTTTCGATGCCTTGCCGACAAGTGTTCAAGCGAGTGGCGGTCACGATTACTACACGGATCGCGAATGGTACGACAACGTGATGGCTATTTTCGAATACGATACGCCTCACGGTCCCGCTCGAGCATTCTATCAAACCTTGGCGACCACAGGAGCTGGCGGAGGATACTACGAGTACTTCATGGGTGACGAAGGAGCGCTTCGCATGTCGGAGAATCCTGCGTTTACCAAGATGTACCGCGAATATCGCGAAGAAACTGTCGCGGGCTGGGACAATTTGGCCAAAAAAGGCTTCATTCGCAAGGAAGAGGCTGCCGCTAAAAAAGTGGTCACTAAGGTCGATGTCCGCGAATCGGCTCCACCTGATGCCTACGAAATCCCAATCGTGCTCAACAAGATGCCGCACACTCCCCACCTCGAGAACTTCTTCGCAGCCGTCAATGGCAAGGCGAAGCTCAACTCTGATGGAGAGCACACCTTCAAGAGCGAAATGGCCGTATTCCGCGTGAACGAAGCGGTTGCCGCTCGCAAGACGCTCAATTTCACGAAAGAAGACTACGAGATTTAGAAGTCGGAACATTTCGTCAGTAAATTTTTCATACAACTAACTATCACATACTAAAGATATGACTAACAAAATCATTTCTCTCCTCGCATTGAGCGCTTTTGCTACTTCGGCTTTTGCCGATCATCACGGCGAAAAAGCTGCCATTGTAGTTGAATTCCCGCCACCGTTTTTGATTGGTACGCCGGTACAGGTTAATCTTCCTCACTTGGAAGATGCTGGTGCCCCCGCTCCGGTCATCATGGCCCCCAAAGGCACGATAAACATTGCCAAGGACAAGGAAGTCACTTCTAGCGATGACTTCCCAATCATCGGCGATCTTAGCTACGCCACAGACGGTGACAAGGAATCGGAAGAAGGCTACTTCGTTGAGCTTGCTCCTGGACTCCAGTGGATCCAAGTCGATCTCGAGAAATCTTCGACGGTTTACGGTGTTTCGATGTGGCATTTCCACACTCAGAAGCGTGCGTACAACGACGTTATCCTGCAAATTTCTGATGATGAAGCATTCAAGACAGGCGTAACGACGGTCTTCAACAACGACCATGACAATTCGTCTGGCCTCGGAAAAGGCGCAGACAAAGCGTACTTGGAAACCAATAAGGGCAAGCTCATCGACGCTCGAGGAATCAAGGGTCAGTACGTTCGTCTATATTCCGCAGGGAACACAAGCAACGAAATGAATCACGTTGTCGAAGTGGAAGTCTACGGTACGAACTAATTGTTTCGTTCTGTATTTCAAACGCGTCCCGAGGTTTGCCTCTGGACGCGTTTTTGTTAGAGACTTGCGAATCGTTTATTCGCATTTGTAATTTCCGTCTACCACTTAACCCCAAAGAGATTGTTTCATAACCAAGAAAATGCTCTGCCTCAAATGTGCAGGAGCGGGTTCACCCCGCAATTCGTCATTTTTACTTATGCAAATCAATGCAATCGCAAGGTAACCCCGCTTCTGCACTGACTTTTAGTACAGCCTCTTAGAAACCAGTATTTACCTCTCTCTCATTTTGTTTCGTTCCCCGAAAATCAATTCCTACCTCTTTGTCGCCGTCGGGGTCGCCGTGATCGCCGCAGGGATGTTTTTGCGTGTGCAGAATGCGGATAGGCGGATTCTTCATTCTGACGAAGCGGTACAAGCTTTCCAATTGTGGGAATTGATGAATACAGGGCATTACGAATATGACCCAGTCGATAAGCACGGTCCTTTGCTCTATTATACTTCACTGGTTCTGAACAAAATCACAGGCATCGATGCTTTGGAGCTGTCCCAGAAGAATGTTCGGCTAGTATCCATTGTAGCCAGTGCGGGATTGCTGTACTTGATTGCGTTTGGTAGCCGTAAGCGGGATCCCGTAGCATTGATGGCGGCCGCATTGTTCGCCTTATCGCCGCTTCCCGTTATCTATGGAGCTTATTTTGTTCAAGAGGCTCTGTTCGCATTGCTAGGGTTTCTGGCTTTGTATACTTTCAGCGATTACTGGAAGAACCCGACCTGCCTCAGAGCTGGCAGATTCGGTTTGTGGGCCGCTGCTCTATTTGCCACGAAAGAGACCGCAGTCGTCCACATATTCGCCCTGTTCGTTGCCACTGTGGTAGTCCAATGGAAGCCTTTCGACCTTGCGGAATGGAAAGTGCGGGCGAGCCTCAAGCCAGTTTCTGTGGCGATCGGAGTTTTTATCGCAATTTGGATTTTCTTTTTCACCGCTGCACTGTCTGACTTTGGCCAATTGACCGACAGCTTTAAAGCCTTTATCAATTACGCAGATCGCTCTCAAGGACAAGGACACGAGAAATCGATAGCGTATTACAGCTCGTTATTCTGGCCTGGAACAATCGAAGGCACTCGCTGGGGTGAAGCACCTTTCATCCTCTTGGCGTTCGTTGGGTTTGGCTTGCTCGCGCTCAATAGAGATAAGCGTTCGCGGCACTATCGCCTCAGCGTATTCTATGGCGTCACTTGCTTTGTCGTCTATTCTCTTATTCCTTACAAGACGCCTTGGCTTATGCTGAGCTCGTATGTTTCGTTCGCTTACGCAGCGGCCTTCGCTCTTAGTCGATTCCTTGTGCCTCGGAACACTATATGGGTCCGCTTAACGGCTAGTTGCGTCGTTGTTCTCATTTGTTGGCACCAGTATCAGTCTACCAAACTCGCCAATTATTACGCGGCCGATGCTCGGAATCCTTATCTCTATCAGCATACTTCACCGCAGTTTTCGAAACTGGTTCGGCGAATCGCGGACCTCGAAGCGGTGAATCCAGCCGCCAAACTCGCAATCGCGGTGGGCGGTGATGATAATGCGTGGCCTTTGCCTTGGTACCTACGCGAGAACCCAACTGTCGGCTACTGGCCTGATCCAGGGCAAACTCCGGCTCTGGATGTCGTTATCGGCCCAACAGGAGCTTTGCCTTCATCGCTTTCGGAGACGCACATCGTCGAGTACCACGGTTTGCGGGTAAACATTGTCCTTGAGTGCTGGATACGAACAGAACTCTGGGATGCGTTTATGAAAACGAGAGAATAACGATGAATAATCACGCGAATAACCCCAGTGTACAGAGCTATACTCACGAAGCAATGGCTTGCGAGTTTACGTTTCATCTTCTTGGCGAACGTTCTTCACTCATGGATTCAGCAGTTGCGGAAGCCGAAGAACTATTGGCCAATATTGAAGATCGTCTCAGCCTTTATGTGGAAAATAGCGACACTTGCCGCATCAACCGGGCAAAGGTGGGCGAAACTGTTCTGGTAAGCGAAGAAACTGTGAGCTGCCTACTACAGGCATTCGATGCAAGTGCTCGCCTTGACGGAAAATTTCACCCTTTTATGGGATTGGCGGCACTGACCTCGAAAAAACAAGAAGAAGCGGTTGGGCGTTTTCTCAATCTGCATAATGAATCGCCGTTCTCGCAGGAGCCGGTGATCGCAATGGACCCAGAGAGTAACGCGATTCAAAAACTGCGCGAGGGTCCCCTACTCGACTTAGGCGGGATCGGAAAAGGGTACGCGCTTGATCGTCTCGCCGCCCTTTTTCGTGAATGGAATTTCAATCAGGGTCTGCTTGAGTCGGCCGGCAGTACATTCGTCGCTATGGATGTCCCTGAAGGTGAATCTGGCTGGGACCTGGAAGTTGGATATGGATCATCGACACGCTTCGTATCGCTAACCCCCGGCAACGCTTTGGCGAGTTCAGGCGAACTTTTCCAGGGTACCCACGTGATTGATCCCCATTCGAATTCGATAGAGAACCTTTGGAAGCGCAGCTATGCATTCGCCGAAAACGGGGCTCTGGCTGATGCCGCGAGTACTGCTGCATTATTGCTGGGTAGCGATTCGCTTACTGCGATTTCGCAAATGAACGAACCGTTGTCCTTCGCTCTCCATGCGAAGGCGGAAACGTTTTCTAGCGGGGAATTTTTCGCGCAGGATGATGACGCCGATCGACTCGCTCGAATACTTTTGGTCGTTCCTTGCTACAAAGAGAGTAAGCGTCTGCCGGTTTTCCTGCCAGAGCTATGCCAAGCGATTGGCGAATCGGAACTTCCGGTGATTATTCAAGTTGTCGACGACGGCTCGCCTGGCGATGAGCCTGAAACTCTCAAAAGCATCGTTACGGGACTTCGAGAGAAATTTTCATTCTTGAACAAACCGCTCCTCCTCAAAGGCAATCTAGGCAAGGGCGGCGCGATCCGGGCTGGATGGGATAGTGGCAATGGCTTCGGTCATCTTGCATTCGTTGACGCCGATGGGGCCGTTCCGGCAGCAGAGGTCGTCCGTGTTTTAAACGGAGCAGAAGCTGAGACGGTTTATCTAGCGGTTAGAGATTCGGAAAATACTCCCAATCTTGAACGTGCCTTGTCTCGAAAAATCGTCGCTCGAATATTCAATTGGCTCATTCGCATTCGGTATGCTATCCGTATTTCGGATACTCAATGCGGATTTAAGATCATACCCGTATCTTTCTATCTCTCCGTTCGTGAGCAACTCGTTCAGCGCGGTTACGCATTCGATCTAGAACTGATCCTTTTGGCGAAGAAGAGTGGCTGTTCGATTAAGACAGTCCCGGTCGAATGGACAGAAATGCCCGGCGGAACCACCAATTTGAAAGACGGCCTCACCTTCCTTAAGCAGCTAATCAAGCACTCGATCTAGTATATCCAGCTAGTAAATTGGAGCAGTGCCGACGCTTGGGTTGAACAATGAGTTCGGAGACCACGATCCACTTGATAGGTTTTTGATTCGTGGCTCTAGACGTTTCCAGTGACAGGGCCGATGGTCCCCTCGGCTCCATGTCCTCTGCTAAAAACAACCAAACGCTAAGGAACGATCGATGCCCAAGCCATTTTTCGGGCGACTTTCGATACGGCCTTTTTCGATGTCTTTAGAGTGAACGTTATCGGACTGATAATAATTCGACCTCCTTTGATCAGCTGGTTTTGCGGCTTTTTTTTAAACCGGCGATAGCTTTCCACGTCCGATGTAAGACGTTCGTACCTGTGGCGTGAATCATTGACTCGTCCTGCACGATCGAGAGTTCTCTTGGCCGGCCTTTGCGGACTTTCCCTAGATGTAGGTGCACGCAGTTGTTCTTCAGGTCTTGTCGGCGGCATACGAAAAGAAGCATTCGAAGCGTAATAATTGGACAGCGGTGTTGAATCTTCTCGTAGCAGCGAATCCCTTAAATTCGATTCAAGCCTGCTTGGAAGCAAGATTTCTCTGGGAGTAATTCTTCGATATGAAGAGGGGTTGGCACGCTTGGAGCTACTAGAGTCCTGATGGCTTTGATATTCCCATTTTTTGGCCTTCTCGAAATCTTTAGGGACGCCTTTGCCCGAACGGTAAAGGTATGCTAACGTTGACCGAGCGTCACGATCGCCCTCGGAAGCTTTACGCTTTATCTCCTCCAGATAATTACCACCGAACGACCAACAGCAACACGCAAGCATTGCTAAAATCGAAAAGATGAGTTTATGCCCGCACACCGATTTGACATTGGCTAATAGAAACCAACGAGCAAGCGGAATGAGGATATGCAAGGCGATTCATATTCTATTGAAGGAACCGCTCCTTCTCGTTACCCATAAATATGCCTTACCCGCTCATCGTCGGCATATCCGGAAGATCGTACATGGCTATCATATACGGGTGGTCTTTTCGGTATTCGGTGAGCGGCTTGGCATTTTCTATACGCCCAATTGGGCGGTTGTTTCGACCGACAACACCTAGCGCCTCGTCGCCAATGTCTTCGCGTATTGCTTTTGCTTTTGCGGAAAGCGCCACTACGATTTCGACTTCTTCGTTATAACAATTGGTCGTTTCGCTAACGTCGTTGCGCAAATTATAGAGCTCGAATATCTCCGTATCTCCTTTTCTGAAGTGTAGTTTCCAGTCCCCTACTCGTATCGCTTCGAGTGTATTCTGGGCGTAGTAATGAAAGACGTCATTGCCCATGGAATTGGTTTCGTCGAACATCAAGCCACTAATATCGTTACCGTCAATAATCCGTTCCGTGGATACCGATTCTCCGGCAAGTTTAGAAAATGTCGGAAAAAAGTCCATCGACGTGACGAGTGCCTCGGAGACCGTGCCGCTAGCGATTTTGTTGGGCCAACGCATAACACAAGGAACCCGTTGCCCCCCCTCCCAAGTGGTTGCCTTTGTGCCACGGCAAGGCTGATTGCTGCCCCCTTCGTCTCGAGCGCGAGACCCATTGTCGCTTGTAAAGACGATTAGGGTATTGTCGCTCAGTCCCAATTGCTCTAACTGATCCATCAGGATGCCCATACTCCAATCGATGCATTCAACTGCTCCACCGTAAGCTCCGTTGTTCGATCGTTCGAGGAACTGCTGAGGCACGAACAGAGGCACGTGTACGTACATGTGAGCCAGGTAGAGGAAAAACGGACGGGTTTGGTTCTTGTTGATGAATTGAAGCGCTTCGTCGGTGTAGCGCTCTGTGATCCCGCGTTGATCCGGTTGGGCTTGGATTACGGTTTCGTTACGGAGCAACGGCAATGGAGGACAATCTGGGCGATTCGACTGCCGGCCCATGTCATTGCTGTAGGGTATTCCGAAATACTCGTCGAAACCGTGGCGCGTGGGCAAGAATTCCGGTTGGTCGCCGCAGTGCCACTTGCCGATAATCTTGGTCGCATAACCAGCGCTTTGCAACTGGGTAGCAACGGTGGTTTCCGACGCATTCAAACCAATATCGTCGCCAGGAAACAGCACGATCTTTCCATTGAAGCTGCCAAATCCAATTCGAGGCGGATAGCAGCCAGTCATCATCGCCCCGCGTGAGGGCGAGCAAACCGCCGAAGCCATGTAGAAATCCGTAAAACGTTTTCCTTCGGCAGCGAGTCTATCTAGGTTGGGAGTGTTATTGCGTGAAGAGCCGTAGCAAGCTAAGTCGCCATAACCGAGATCGTCGCAGTTAATGAGGATGATGTTGGGTTTTTCGCTCATAGGTAATTGGAGGGCTAATCCATAACCCCAATGATATCGGGGAAGGTCAAGAGTGGATGGAACGAAACCGCTGAACAAGGATAGGCGGTTTTAAACGCGGTCTGAGCATCGTTTCGCGAATAGGGATTGAACCCAACCGCATTCGTAGAATGATTTCCCATATGCCAAAACTGTCAGCGGGAACGCGAGCTCTCTTAATCCTTAACGGACTTTTCTTTGTTGTGACCTACTGGGTCCCAAACATGAGGAATCGCATGGTCGATTGGTTTGCTCTGTTTTTTCCGATGAATGATCATTTTCAGATGTGGCAATTCATAAGCAGTCTTTTCATGCATGGAAGTGTAACTCATCTGTTTTTCAATATGTTTGCTCTTTTCTCCTTTGGTATGATTTTGGAGGCTCTTTGGGGAACCCGCAAGTTCATCGCCTTCTACTTCATCGTTGGCATCGGCGCAGGGTTGATTTACATAGGAGTAAACTATTTCGAGTTCAAGGGCGTGTACAAAGAGTTGCTGGAACTCGGTTTTAGGCCGGTTGAAATTCAAGCCCTTCTCGATACCGGATACATCAATCCTAAAATTGGATCACAAATAGCGGATGGAAAACTACAGGAATTCTATAGTCACTACAACGGACCTGTCCTTGGGGCTTCCGGGGCTATCTATGGTATCCTAGTTGCCTTTGGCATGATGTTCCCTAATGCTAAATTAGCGTTTTTATTCATACCTGTTCCTGTCGCCGCCAAGTACATCATTCCAGCTCTGCTCGTGTTCGATCTCTTTTCGGGCGTCACTGGGTTTTCCCTTTTCGGAGGTAATATCGGGCATTTTGCCCATATCGGCGGAGCAATTATCGGGTTCCTTCTTATGCTCTACTGGAAACCTAACGCTAAGATCGGTAGTAGTTTTATCAGCACGTCCGAATGACGTTTTCGCGACGTCCGCAGAATGAGTCACGCCCTCGATTTTTTAGATGGATACTCGCTCGTCGTGGGAATCTAGAGACGGTTTGCGTCAATCGGTTGTAGAGCGAAATCTTTTAGATCCGAGGACGCAAGAAGCTCGACTAAAAGACTTTTTCGGTTACTGGACGGAAATGAAGAGAGAAGTTTATTTGGAGGTTAAGACGGAATTCTAAGCTCGATATGCGAAGGATTTCCCTCAAACTTAACATGTACTTGTTCCTTGGTCTCTGCCTGGGATGGGTCGGATATTGTCAAACGCTTAATATAGATCGATTGAAAGCGAATTACCTAGTAGCCTTTACTGAATTCGCCCGATGGGATGGCAAGCTGGAAACTGCCAATATGACCATAGGATTCTTCGGCAGCAAAGAATTAGCGAGAGACCTTCGTAGTATAACCCACAATAAGTTCAAAGGCCGACCTATTAAGATTTTAAAAATGAAGAAAGGTGAAACTGATCGCCTGTATTACATTGATATAATATTCGCCAGTTCTGGATCTACTAAACAATGGTACGCGATCAAGGAACGTTGCAAAGAATACAATAGATTGGTGATCGGTGAGCAGAGCGAGTTCATCGAAGAAGGATGAAGCCACTTAACAGAATGATAGGCACTTTCCTGAAGGACTTGCCCATTTCTCGGAAAATCATCGTAATAACGATGACTTCGAGTTTAGTGACGCTAACCTTGCTACTGGCGCTAATATTCATGCGCGACTGGAATCTGCTGGTTGAGCGAAAAGAGAACGAACTCGAAGCACTGTCCCTTATTCTCGAGAGCAATACCGTTGCCTCGTTGCGATTCAACGACCCCCTTACGGCTAAGCAGTATGTAGATACATTTCAATCGATTCCCGATATTGCAAGCGTCAGTATATACACGAACCAAGATATCCTCTTTGCCAATTTTTCACGAAACGATTCGCTGTCCCCTCGCCCCGCGCCTATTGAATTCGGGGCTCAGTGGGAAAAGAACCGATTGTTCTACGGAGCAAAGATCACCTCCGACTCTCAGCTCGTCGGTAAAATCTTAATATCACTATACACACGGGCGTTTGAAGCAGCATTTTGGGAACGAATATGGATTAGCGTAATCCTGCTGTTCGCAGGTCTTTTGATCACTGGATTACTGGCCTGGAGGCTTCAGCTTTTGATAGTAAAGCCAATCAAAGAGCTCGTTGACATGAGCCTATTGGTTGCCAAGAGGGGAGATTATAAGCTTCGGGCAGTCAAGCAGTCCAATGACGAAATTGGCTCCCTTGTCGAAAATTTTAACTACATGCTTGAGGCGATTCAGTTGAGAGAAGAAACCTTGCTTAAAGCGAATGTAAATCTCGAACAAGTCGTCGAAAATCGAACAAAGGACCTTCACAACAGAAACCAAGTGCTTAATCTAGCGATCGAAACTGCGAACGCGGCTAATGCGGCAAAAAGCGATTTTT
>Ga0315321_10005060_pt1 | contig 10073 bp, 7 predicted proteins | sample M180m21515metaG_FD_203464 | JGI IMG/M metagenome (GOLD analysis project Ga0315321, IMG submission 203464) | Ammonia-oxidizing marine archaeal communities from Monterey Bay, California, United States - M1 80m 21515 | ecosystem: Environmental > Aquatic > Marine > Intertidal zone | place: USA... | reverse complement strand
ATTAATTAGACAATACCCACAGTATTCTTTGAATTACTTTGTAGATGGTACGTCACGTTTTGCAAAAGAAGAAGTTATTGGAGATAACTCATTTAAGTGGGCAGTTTTAGGTCGTACAAACAGACCATCTACTCTTACGGGAACTTCAACAGGTAATGGTGTAGCAAATGGTACATTTACTTTTGAAACAGAAGAAAACTTCTTGAATCCAAATGATATTGTAAGATTTCAAGATGGAACTTCTGCAATTCTTATTGGAGAACCAACTATTAGTGCTGCAGGTTACACTTTTTCTGCAAAGCTACAAACTAACGATGCAACTAAAACAATAGCTTTAGCAAACTTTACTGCTGGTAAAACAGTTAACGCTGCGGGTTCTGCATTTACAGAAGGTTCTGAAAGAGGTTACGAAAACTCTGTTTACCCAGACTGGTATATTAACTATACTAAAATTAGTAGAAAAGCAAAATCTATTACAGGTTCAGCTTTAACTGATATTACTTGGATTGAAAACAACGGAGAAAGACTTTGGTTCTTTACAGAACAAAAAATCATGGAAGAAGATTTCTTGTATGAGAGAGAAGTTTCTGATTGGTATTCTCAATCAACAATGGACATTAACGGAGTAGCTAAAGTTTTTGATAGCAACGGTAAACCTATTGTTAGTGGTGATGGTATTTTAAAGCAAATTGATTCTGCAAACGTTGATACCTACAGTGGTGTTTTAACTGAAGAAAGAATTACTGATTTCTTAGCTCAACTATCTCTTAACACAGGTGAGATGAACTCTCATTGGATTGTTTACACTGGTACTGCTGGTAAAGTAGCTTTCCATAAAGCAATGAAAGATTTAGTTTACCCATCAGGTAACTTAGTATATGATGCTAAAGTTGGTGCAGAAACTGAGATTGGAGTTAACTTTACTACTTACAATGCGTTAGGAAGTAGATTAACACTTGCTCACTGTCCTATCTTTGACGATCCAAACTTACATACTGACATTGACCCAGCTTCAGGTTATTTAAAAGAATCATTTAGAATGGTATTCTTAAACTTTGGACAAACTGATGGTGTTTCAAACATCGAAAGAAAAGTCAAAGGTGCGGGAGGAATTAATCGTTCAATGATTATTAAGTACATGCCTGGAATGGTTGACCCTTTTAATCAGTCGCAAATGATGGCTGTATCTTCAAGAGATAGTTTCTCTATGGAAATACTTTCAGAATCAGGAATGGTTGTTAGAAACCCATTATCTTGTGGACAGTTAATTTTCGCATAAAATTATAAAGACTAAAGAAAAGGAAAATGGAAAAGTTAGCAAAAGCAGAAGTAAAGAATTTGACAAAAGGATTACCTATAACAGGAATAGTCGAAGTACGTTTAGTTGACCCTAAACGTACTGGTACTATCACCGTAAGAGGGTTTAATCAAATTGACGATTTTGGTAATCATACTTGGCGACCGTTTGTAGATTCAAATGGAAGTGAAAGAATAGAAAAGATTACTAAAAAAAGAATATTAAGACTTACTATTGAGAATGATAGACTATTGTATGGTCAATTAGTACATCACCCTCATTATGTTAATAGTCCTAGTTCTGTCATAAGGTTGGTTAATTTAGAAGAAGGAGCAGTTGATTTTATTAGTAAACGTGAGTTTAAAAATAAGGCTGAAACAATTATTTCTAAATCATCCGATAAAGAATTGATTTCACTTGTAAGGGTATTAAAAATTAACATAAAGCCTAACAGTAGCTTTAACGTGATTAAAAGAGAGTTATACGAACATATTGACAACTATGACAGTACAAAGCGTAAGAGTAACGCTGAACTATTGTTAGAAGAGTATAATTCTCCTGACTATCCGATTAAAGTTTTATTAAGAAATGCAATAGCTCAAAAAACTGTAATTGACTCACTGAATCGAATGATGTTTGGTTCTGTAAACATGGGTACTACGTTTGATGTTGCTGCTACATTCTTAAAAAACAACAAGGACATTGCAAACGAATTAGAAAAAGCCGTAGATTAAATGACTATTTTAGAAATGCACAAACTAGCCGATTTGCTTATTGATAAAGCAGATGCCCCTTGGTTTACCAAGGAGGAAAAGGATATGTTTATTAACCTTTCAGTTAATCAAATTGTCGATGTAAATTATCGAGTATTTGAAAAAGACGAAGAGGCTCGTGCAAAACTTAATACAATAGTTAAAACTATAAATCTAGGTTCGGTTGCTCAAGTTAATTTAACAGCAATAAATGATTTTAGATACACATTAGCTTTAAAAGGTACTACTCCTGATAAATGCGGAAATTTAATTTCTAGAAAAATATCTCCCGTACAATGGGATGATGAAGCTGGAAATCAAAATGACCCATTTAACAAAAACAGTAATACTAATTTAGGATATGTACAAGTAAATGCTCAAGTTGGCACACCCGCTGTAGATAGTAATGTTTTAAACATACTAAGCGATACAACGCCTACTGAAGTTACTTTAGTGTATTTAAAGACACCAACTAATGTAAACTCTATATCAGTTCCAATTGTAAATTGTGAGTTGCCTATTAGTGTACATGAAGAAGTTGTTGATTTAGCTGTAAGAAAAATGTTAGGTACTGTTGAAAGTCAAGTTCAATATCAAATGCAATCTAATGAGATAGCAAGTGAAAACGAAAATAAAAAATAGTACAAAAAAAAATTAAAAAAACAATAATTAAAATTTATTAAAATGGCAAGAGAAACATTCGCAATCGTAACAGGTGCAGTACCTACATTAGTAGGAAATGACATTCAACTAGCACCAGACTATTCTATTAACAAGTATGCATTAGAAAATGTAACAGCAATTAATGTAGTAGCAAATGCAGGAACTGCAGGTTCAGATTCAATTATTTTTTCAGGAACTTATGAAATTGGAGATCAAATTAAAGTAACAATTTCTTCAAATTTAGTAGCAAGTCAAAAATACAGAAAGACTTATACTGTTGATGTAAGTAAGTCCATAAAAAAGTCTACAAACACACTTACTAACAGAGCAATAGCTGACGCTTTTGCAGCAAAGTTTGAAAGTGAAGTAAATGCTGGACTTATTGATTACCCAATTGAGTCTGCTGTAGCATCTACAGTTGGAGCTACAGGTAAACTACTTATTACTCAAAAAGGAGCTGACAAAAAAGGTCTTGAAACATTTGTTTATGCAAGTTCTTCTGCTGGTGTAGTTGCTTCAACTATTACACAGACAGTTTATTCAGAAGGTTATCCTGCAGACTTAAAAACAGCGGGAATACCTGAAAGTAAAATTACTGCAGCTACATATACAACAACACTTGTAACTCTTGATATAGATGTTGCACAACCTTTTATTGATTCAAAAGGAACTGTTGTAAAAGATTTAAAAATCTTTTGTAGTGTTGCGGGATATACTGCTGCTTTACAAGCATTAATTAATGCTTTATAAGAGTAGTTTTTAGACAGTTATTCAATAATAATTTAAAAAAAGCTCGCAGTTTATTGCGAGCTTTTTTTTATTAAATTTGAAAGTATGGCAACATTAGATAAATTAGCATACAATATTAGAAATATAGCCAGAAACGGTCAAGGAAATTCTGACGATGATCGTTTAACTATTTCACAAATAAAATTTTGGATATCTTATTATAGAGCCGAAGGAGTTTTACAAACTACAAACTACGGAAAAGACATTCACCCACAAATGGTGCAAGACTTGGGTATTGTTCCACTAGTAGAAGTTGATGCAACAGATACCGATTGTCCTAGTGTAGAATGGGGTTGCAAAGTTAAAAAGGCAGTTGTTCCTAAATTTGTAGACTTTCCTAAAGACAGAGCAATAGTTTTTGTAGGAAAGATTGATAAAAGAGAACCATTTATTTTAGGTAATGCTGATACAGATTATTTTAAGTCAGCTACTCAATTCGGCAAAATGATGTCAAGAGTAACAACTATTGGAAATAATATGTATTTTCAATTAAACAAAAGAGACTTAGATTTAGAATACGTTAACATAAGAGGAGTATTTGAAAATCCAACAGAAGTTAATCAATACGCTACTAGTGGTTGTGAACCAGCTTGTTTTGATGATGCTAAAACCGAATATCCTTTACCTCTTAACCTTTACGTATATGTTTTGACTAACATACTTCAGAAAGAATTACAGTTTACTGAAGCCGCTGTAAATGATGAATTAAATAATGCAAGAAAAGATAATCAAAAGATGGGATAGTAAAAATCGTATAACCTTAATGGGTATTTACGAAGACGCTAAAAAAGAAATAGAAAGAGAACTTGCTAAAAGAACATATTTAAATAAGCGTACAATAACATTTAGAGAGTTTAGAAGTGTAGTGAAACCTTATTTAGGTTTTATATTAAACTATACAATGAAAGGTTTTGAATATAAGTTGCCAAATAAGTTTGGTAGTTTAAGAATTATTAAAAAAAAGAACAACAAAAAACAAAGATATTACAAAGCAGATAGTGTTGATGATTTTTACACAAAAGGATATTGGCACGAATTGTATTGGTTTAAACCTAATAAATGGAAAAGTATTAACGTGAAGTTAAGTCCTACTCAAACTAAGATAATGATGAAACAAGTCAATAGAGGTTATGAGTATGCTGACTTTACAGAATAAAAAAAAATATGAATAGCGATAAAATTTCTATAAGAAGAATTATTGGTGATGTAGCTGGTAATCTAGGTTTAAAAAATGTTAATCAATACATAGATGACTTTGCAAGGTGGTCTGTTGAAGCAGAAAACTTAATTGGTACAGACAACTCATATACACACAAAGAATGTTTACTAAGTGTTAAGAACATGAAAGCAACTTTGCCTGATGACTTAATTACTCTTAGTGGATTAAAGTATAATAATACAGAAATAGAGTTTAGTGATAAAAACTTTGCTATGTTCAATAAGAGTTCTTCTAACGGAGGTTCTGTTCATTTAGCTAACATATCAGCATCAAAGTTAAACAACGCTAATACAAGGCAAGAGAATGTCAATAGTGTTTACAATCTTGTGTTTACTTTAAAGAATAGATACATATACGTTAACAGTAAAGACATTTCTGAATTTGGAATTAGTTATGAGGGCGTTTCTATAGATGAAGAAGGGTTTCCTTTAATAGCTAAATCACATGAACTAGCAGTTTCTCATTATTTAATGTGGAAGTGTAAATCTGTAGATTATTACAACGGTAAGATACCGCAACATATATACAAAGAATTAGAAAGTAGGTGGTATTATTTATGCGCCCAAGCAAGAGGTAATGACGAAATGCCTAACCCAGCAAAGCTAGAGTATCTTGCAAATATGTTTAACCAACTACTTCCATTACCTAATAAAAAATACTTTTAATGGCACAGATTAGTAAAAATGTTTTTAGCAAAGGTTTAAATAGAGATTACGATCCAACTAATGTTAGTGCTACTTCAATGGTAGATAACATTAATGGTAAGTTAATGTTTAATAAAAGAGGTACACTTGATTGGGTAGAAGACAACGGAAATACTCTTTCTTTTACTTTAAACGCTAATAATGGTGCTGATACAAACAGATATATTCCATTAGGATATGCTGGTGATGGTAACATTAAAATAATATTTTCTGTTAGAGAAGATTTATCTTTTTCTGAAATAGGTATTTTAGGATTTGACAAAGATGGTAATGGAACTTATGCAACATTATTTAACGACACTGCTGATGCAGAAAAATTAAACTTTAAATCTACAAATCAAATATTCGCTCGTTTTTTATATGAAAACAATAAAACAATAAGAGTATACTGGGTTGATGGTGTAAAGTCTGACAGTAACCCTCCAAGAGTATTTACTTTAAGCTACAATCCTACTTTAGAAAGAAATGATGTTAATGCTTATACTGCTGTTACGAATACAGTACATAGTATAAACAGTCAGGCTGAATTTTATCCAGGATTAATTAAATACGTAAGAAAAATTAGCGGAAATGTCTTAACGGGTATATATCAATATACTTATAGATTATTAACTGCTGATGGTTATGCAACAGGTTGGGTTACGCCTACAAATAAAATTTTTGTAACTAGTGATGACATTAACAATACAAACTGGAACCGTTATGAAATGGAAGGCAGTGGTCTTGACTCAGGTAAAGGTAATAGAATTGAGATAAAAGGTATTGACAATAGATTTGACAGAATACAAATAGCTTATTTATACGCAAAAACAAATGCAATTATAGATGAGTCTAATATATTTTCTGATAGAGCAATACCTACGGGAACAACAACAATGACATTTGAGCATGTTTCCAATGTAGGAGAACCTATAATAACAGAAACAATAAACACTAGGTTTCAAGGAATATTAGCTGCAAAAACATTAGAAGTAAAAGACAGTGTTTTATACTATGGAAATATCAAAGAAAATTTATTAAAAATAACTTCTACAGAATTAGAAGCTATTTTATCAGGACTAACTATAACTCCTAAGTTTAGAGATATGCGTTCTGATACAGATGAGATTGGTCCTAAAGCTCCACCCGTTGTTCATGCAAATCCAGATGCAAATTCAATTACTCAAAAAAGACTTCATCAAACTTCTGTAGAAAGTTATCAAATTATTGATGACTATGTTAATTATAAAGGAACACAAGTAGATAGTATTTTTAAAGGATATTTTAGAGGAGAAACATATAGGTTTGCAATAGTTTTTTACGACAAATTAGGTTATCCATATTTTGCTTTTCATTTAGCAGATTTTACTTTTCCCGATCAATACAATACTACATATGAATGGAATAGATTAAAAATAGATGGAACAACAACAGGTGTAACAACTGCTAATCTTACGTTACCAGCTTGCCCTACAAATGATTATAACCTTGCATCATTGCAATCTGACACTGTAGTTACTTCTGACCCTTTCCGTACAACCGATTATTCTCATTTAAGAATAATGGGTATTAATGTAAGTGGAATTAACATAAGTTCTATAAAAGACAAGATAAGTGGTTTTTCTATTGTTAGAACTGACAGAGATGCTACTATTATTAATCAAGGTTTACTAATGCCTACTGTAATAGATGCAGAAGATAGTACAATAACAAGACCACACATGGTTGGCTATCATAGATGGGCTAGTGGTACTGCAACTTCGCCTAGTTTATTTGGAGTAGATAGATGGGATTCAACTAGTGGTGATAAATATAGTGCAAGACCAAATTTATCTGTGTTTTATTGTCCTGATAATGATTTCAATTCACAAACAATTCCGACATTACAAACTAATGATAATTTAAAAATTATTGGCTCTTGTTATAAAGGTGCAAGTACAAGAACTACTTCTGTTGATACTACTGGTGGGTTTAATGCACCTGACACTACTTTTGGTGGAATTAATGATAGCGGTACTTCTAGCACTTCCGTTGTTGTTGTAAGTAAATGGTATAGAACATATAATCCTATAATGGACAATGCTGGTACTTATAGTCCTGAGTTTGGTTCTCAAACCAATATAAATAATCAATGGGTACTAGGACTTGCAGAAGTAGTAGAGGATTATGAAACAGGACTTGATTTAAAAAATAGCACAAAATTTAGAACTGACGGAGGTGGACCAAACACTCAAGGATTTGGGCAAAATAATGATTTGTCTTCATTTGGTAAACCTAATTCTGTTTTTTACAAACATGGAAATTTTGGAAGTAAGTCTAATGCTATATTTAAATATAGCGCAAGTACAAGTTCTTACAATCAAAACACAGGTGCAGGTTCTATTATAGCTAACTACTATAGAGAAAATACAAATTTATATGGAGGATTGAATATAAGTTCAATGCAACAAACAATATTTTACTCTACAGGTCATTTTCAACCAATAGGTAATCCAACTTTTACAGAAGCGCCAGCAGATTTATATAATGATATTGAAATATTTGGAGGTGATTGTTACTTAGATTACTTTTCTTTTCTTAGATTATATGGTAGGCTTGGAATTAGTACTGGTTATGATTACTCTCAGGGAGTTTCTTTTCCGTATGAATCAACAATTAATCATACGTTAAGACAAGCCGCATCTTCTACACACCCAATGTTTCCTGATGTTGGTGCAAGAGCAGAGCCTATGTCTAGTACTCATGTATATTACGATGGTCTTTTTAGACTTAACAATGGTAATGGTCAATTAATAGAAGAATTTAATTATAATGATGTAATAACATTTTCAGAATTAACTAAATTTTTTAATACTCAACCATTTGCTTTTCAAAATATAAATGAATATCCAATTAGATGGAGACACACTTTAAATAAATACTACGGTGATCCTATAGATTCATGGAGACAATTTGAAATTAATGCTTTTGAAGACTTAATGGGTCTTTATGGTGCTATTACAAGTTCATCGTTTTTATTTAATCAAATATATTCTTTTCAAGAAACAGGCTTTGGTAGACTAAGAGCGTTTGATAGAGCAGCTTTAGAAAGTGAAACAACACAGTCATTAACAACAGGTGTAGGTCCAGCATTAGATGGAATAGATTATATATCTACTTCTGTAGGTAATCAGCATCAATGGTCATTAGTTAATACGGGAAAAGCTTTTTATTGGGTAGATGTTTTTAATGGTAAAGCTATGCGTTTTGCACAAGACGGATTAGCATATCTTTCTGATTTAAAAGGAATGCATTCTTACTTTGAAAAAGAGTCTAGTTTCTTTTTAAACAAAGACAACCCTGTATTAAATAACGGAATACTTGGAGCATGGAACTCTAAAGATAGAGATGTATTTTGGACTTTTAATAGAAACGAATATATAGAATATGTAACAGATTTTGTCATTACTTCAGATGTTTTAGATTCTAATAGTTATTTAGGAAATAATGAAACTTCATTTATTAATTATCAAGGCACTTACTCTCCTACAGTAGGCTTACTAATGCCTATTGGAGATATTGGTTCGGGTATTGTAAATAATAATATTTTACAATATTTATCTATAAGTAGCTTATCTAATTCTGTATCAGTAAGGCAAAGAAATTCTATTGGTGTAACTACTTTTCTTTTTCAAGCACTAGCAAATAAAAATTATTTATTGTTTAGAGAAACTAAAGATGACAACTGGCAATTTATAGAAGTTGATAAAAGCAAAATAACGCCATTTAGAGCAACAGTAGTTTATTCTGAATACATACAACAGTTTACACAATTTCATAGCTTTAAACCTAACTTCTATGTGTGTCATAATAAGTTTACAATTAGTGAACAAGCTAGTTTAGTTCCTAAACAATTTTACGTTCATGGAAAAAACTTACTACATGCTAATTATTATGGTCAAGATTTTAAGACAAGCTTAACGGTTACAGTAAGTGATAAAGGAGAATTTTCTAAACTGTTTGACAATGTAAGAGTTGCAATAAACAAACAAGGAGTTTCTAAAATGGATAAGTTTATATTTACAACAGAACAACAAAAAAGATTTTATAATGTACAGTCAGATACAAGAGTTAAATTTTTAGAAGATAATTTTAGATTACCAATTAGAACAATAACTCAGGAAAATCGTATGAGAGGTAGATGGCTTTCTATGACTTTTGAGTTTGATAACAACACAAACTATTCAATAAAAATTGATAACTTAATAAATCATTATAGACTTTCTAATAGAAGATAATTATGGCAATATTTGAAGACAATACAGAACTATCTAGACAAGAAAGATACATAGGAATGGATAAGGTTAAAGGCTTAAAAAAAGGAGCCTTAGCCGTAATGGGATATAAAGATACGGGAGAAAGAAATGCTTTTGGAAGAACAGGAATACCTGGAACTCTTTTTAATGGATTTGATAGATTAGCTGCAAAAGGTCTTACTAAAGGAACTGATGCTAATAAAGTTTTAAAAAAAACAGACGACGAATATATTAGTACCGCACTTTCTAAAGGTAAATTTTTGTACGAAAGTGGTAAACTTGCCGCTACATTAATAGCTGGTGGCGCAGGTGGTGACATGGTTGGAAAAACAACAAAGCCTAATTTAGCTACTACGGAAATAGGAGAGGCAACAA
>Ga0315321_10005059_pt1 | contig 10075 bp, 8 predicted proteins | sample M180m21515metaG_FD_203464 | JGI IMG/M metagenome (GOLD analysis project Ga0315321, IMG submission 203464) | Ammonia-oxidizing marine archaeal communities from Monterey Bay, California, United States - M1 80m 21515 | ecosystem: Environmental > Aquatic > Marine > Intertidal zone | place: USA... | reverse complement strand
GTAGCTGCCGGGCTCGGGCGGCTCAAAGTCGTTCATGTCACAGGTGATCACCTCGATGTTGTTTAAGCCTCGCGCATCGGCGAGCCCTAAAATGGTCTCTCGCTGCGTGCGCGAATGCGACACCGCCGTGATCTGCGCGTTGGGGTAGCGCGCAGCCATAAACAAGCTCAGCGAGCCCCAGCCGCAGCCGAGCTCGAGGATCTTTTGCCCATCGACTAGCCCGGCGTTGGCGCAGGTGCGCTCAAGGCCCTCCGCCTCGGCCTGGGCTAAGCTCGTCGTCCCTTCGGCCCAGTAGGCGCAGGAGTATTTACGGTGCGGCCCTAAGACCTCGCCGAAGAAGGCGGACGGGACCTCGTAGTGCTGCTCGTTGGATTCGACGGGCGCTAACGCAATGGGGCTCTCGTTCATCTGCGCAACCCACGCGCTCATGCGATCTTCACGCTCTTCAGGGGTGGCGCATCGAGCCGCCGCCCCCGTCTCCTGGCTCATGTTTCGGATCCCTGCGCGCACCAGCGCATCCGGGATCAAGCCGCGCTCGGCTAAGCCAAAGACCTTCGCTTTAATCCCCATGGTTACGCCACCCTCAAGGTGTGCTGACCAACGCCCGTTCGGCCGGCTTCAAAGCCGCCGATGCAGTAGCTGTAATAGAAGTTCCACAGCCGGATAAACTCGGTGTCAAAGCCGAGGTGGCGCACGTTGTCTTCGACGGCGTTAAAGTTGGTCTGCCAGTCCCGTAAGGTCTTGGCGTAGGACAAGCCAAAGTGGTGGCTGTCCAGACACTCTAAGCCGTCTTGAGCCGCCGCCGCCCGAAAGCGCTCGGGCGAGGGGATCAAACCGCCGGGGAAGATGTAGGTTTGGATAAAGTCGGCCTGGCTGTTGTAGCCCTCAAACAGGTCATCTCGGATGTCGATGCTTTGCACCACCGCTTTGCCGCCCGGCTTGAGGTTGCGCTTGAGGGTCTGCATGTACGCCGACCACCACTCGGTGCCCACCGCCTCAAACATCTCGATCGAGGCGACGGCGTCGAAGCTGCCGTTTAGGTCCCTGTAGTCCGTGAGGGTTAGATCCACTGCGCCGTCGTTGATCTGCGGCGCGAGGCGTCTTTGGGCGTAGTCGAGCTGAGCCGGGGAGATGGTGATCCCGGTGACCCGGTGACCCGCCTCGGCTGCGACCTCGGCGAAACCACCCCAGCCGCATCCGACCTCCAAGATGTGGCTGTTGGGCTCGAGCTCGGCTTGGTCCAAGATGCGCTGATACTTGGTGCGCTGGGCGGTCTCGAGCTCGGCCGTGCCCTCGTTAAAGATGCCGCTCGAGTAGGTCATCGTCGGGTCGAGCCAGAGCTCGTAGAAGGTGTTGCCTAGATCGTAATGCGCCTCGATGTTCTTGCGGCTCTGCTTTTTGCTGTTGCGCCGCATGAAGTGTTGCACCGAGGTCATGACCCGGTCGATCCCGCGAGCGCCGAAGTCATCGTTAAAGGTGTCCACGTTGCTGGCGAGCACGGTCATCAGGGCGGACAGGTCCGGGGTGTCCCAGTCGCCCTTGATGTAGGCCTCGGCGAAGCCGATGTCGCCGCGCCGCAAGATGGCGGTGAAGGTGCGCCAGCGCTTGATCTCAAGCACGCCATGCAGCCCTTTTTGTGCGCCTTGACGCACGATGCACTCGCCGCCCGGGAGGATCATGTCGAGGCGCCCCACTTTGAGCTCGCCCATGGAGCGCTCGACGAAGCGTTTAGCGCCCGATGCGAAGAGGAGATCTTTAATACTCACGGTGTTCTCACAGAGTTTATTTCGGTTTGACGGGTCGACCGTGGCCGCGATCACGCGGCACCAGCTTGACCCCTTTTAGGTACAGAAAGCCGGCCTGAATGTGGATGCGCGCCAGCGCCATCCAGACCCTAAATAAAGCGCTAAAACCATAGCGCAGGATGCGTCGTCTCGAGATCGCCACGCGGTCGCCGCCCACCCGGGTGGCGATCAGCAGCTTCTTGTCGTTGTCCAGATGGTTGAGCCGCACGTCGGTGTGCTCGTCGCCGTGGCGAAAGCAGAAGCGGTAGAAGCCCTCGACCTTAAAGAAGGGCGAGACGTAGAGCTTTTTGGGTACGGTGATCCACTCATCGCCGGTGAAGGGTGCCCCGTCATGGTGCAGGACGTAGCTGTGGGTTCCGCCAAAGGTGTTGTTCACCTCAGCGACGATGATCATCACGCGCCCGTCATCATCGCGTAGATACCAAAAGCTGACCGGGTTAAAGACAAAGTTGAGCACTCTGGGCATGGTCAGCACTTCGACGCTAAAATCACCGACCTTGTGGTCCAGACCGGCGCCCTCGAGCTCGGCTTGGAGCCAGGTCATCGGGTCGGAGCCGTCGCGCCAGCCGTGGTCACGGTCATCAACGCTGAGAAAGCCGAGGCGGTTGTGGGTGAACCAGCGCCCTTTGCTCTGGATCGGGTAGCGCGCCACCACCCCGAACCAGGGGTAGGCGAACCGATGAGCGCGCTCTGCCCGAGCGGCGCGAGCGTGCTCCATTCGACCCAGCAGCAAGTCGCTCATCGCGGCTCCATCTCGTCGCGTAAGGGCACGTCGACGCCCATGCTCTTGAGCGCCCAGAGCGCCGAGATGACGCCGTCCTCATGAAAGCCCCAGCGCCAGTGGGCGCCAGCATACCAGAGGTTTCGATGCCCTTGGAGCTCGCCTCGACGCTGCTGCGCGTGGAAGGCTTTGAGATCAAACTGAGGGTGCCGGTAGACGAGCTTCTTGATCACCCGAGCTGGGGTCTGCGCTGGGTTGAGCGTGACCACCATGAGCTGCTCGGTGGTCAGCTCTTGCAGTCCATTCATCCAGTAGCTCACCGCGATCGGGTCGTCCTCACCGTCGCCGGAGCCCATATAGTTCCACGAGGCCCAGGCCGATCGCCTCAGCGGCATCCACTGCTCATCAGAGTGTAAGAAGACCGTGTTCTCGGAGTAGTCAAAAGCGCCGAGGATCGAGCGCTCGGTGGCGTCTGGCTCGGCGAGCATCGCAAGCGCCTCATCGGCGTGGCAGGCCATCACCACCGCGTCGAACTCATGCTCGGTTCCGTCTGCTGTTTTGAGCGTGCAGCCGGTGTCGCTTGGGATCACCTGCTCAACGCCCGAGCCGACCTTGAACTCCGCCGAGCAGGCGTCGAGGAGGGCGTTAACGTAGGTGCGGCTCCCCCCGCGCAAGGAGCACCACTGGGGGCGGTCTTCAAGGTTGAGTAGGCCGTGGTTGTCTAAGAAGTGAAACAGCGACTGGATCGGGAAGTCTCGAATACGCTGCGGCGAAGCAGACCAGATAGCGCCCGCCATCGGCAGCAGATACTGCGTGACCATCGCCTGGCCAAAGCCGTGCTGATCGAGCCAAGCGCCGACCGTTTGGTCGCCCAGCTCGGTCTGGCGGCTCGCTTTCGCCAGCTGGTTAAAGCGGACGATGTCTCGAAGCAGCTTCCAAAACCTGGGGTTGAGCAGGTTTCGGCGCTGAGCAAATAAACCAGCTAGGCTGCCGCCGTTGTACTCAAAGCCGCCTCGCTTACCGCCCCGGGGGAGCGATACGCTAAAGGACATCTCGGTGTCGTGAGGGTCCACATCAAGCGTACTGAGCAGCTGCCGAAAGTTGGGGTAGTTGCGGTCGTTAAAGACGATAAAGCCCGTATCGACCACGAAGGCTTGTCCGGCGTCATCGACGAGCTGGTGGGAGTGAGCGTGGCCACCGATGCGGTCGCGGGTCTCAAAAACCGTGACTTGATGGTCGGTGAGCCGATCCAGATAAAACGCTGAGGTCAAGCCGGCGATGCCAGCGCCGACCACCGCCACCCGTTTCGAGGACCCGGAAATGGTCGATTTGGTTGATAAGCCAATCAAGCGAAAATGCTCCCAACACATCATGCGCTAACGAAACAACCGTTACAAGCCCGGAACCTAGCCTTTTTCTCTAGCTCGGCGATGTCGGGCACTTGAACTTGACTTGAACGGATTAGTCGGTTTAGTCGCCTGGTGCCCTGAGCTTGCCTGCGGTTTAGCTCGATTCATGGGGTCGGTCATCTAGTTGGGTGCCGATTTGTGAGAAACAGGCTACACAAAGGCCAAGCCCGAGAGAAAGAGGTCACCTCATGAAGCTTCATCACGCGCTCCTTTTGGTTCTAAGCGTCTCGACGATCGCCTGCGGCGACGTGACCATCTCGGCGCCGACCGCCAATGAATGCCTCGAGGCTTGCCGGGCTGGAGAGGTCTGCGCGGGCGGCTTGTGTGTGCCTGCGGACAGCGTACCCGTCTCAGATGCAGGGGTCGCTCCAGGATCCGATGCGGGTCCGGCCGGCACCGCTGACGGCGGAACCACCGAACCGGTCGATGCCGGAACGGCGCCTCCAGTGGGCGGTGATGGATCCTCTCGTGATTCGGCGGCGATCTCATGCCAGGCGCTCCTGGCTGCTTTCCCGAACACTTCGAGCGACACCTTCTTCATCGACCCCGACGGAGCGAACGGCCCGATCGAGCCGATGGAGCTCTTCTGCGGTATGGAATACGACGACGGCGGCTGGACTCAAGTCGCTCGGCTCGAATACGGCGACGAGGTCTGGGATGCCTGGTCCGACACCGAGGGTAACCCCGGCGGGCGCGGCAGCTGGGGCGTCGCCCTTGACTGGTTCTCAGGCGATGACGACGGACGCGACCTCGAGATTCTCATCGGTGCGACGGGGACGTCTGAGAACGGTTACTACCTTGGACCGAGTTATAGCGATGTGCCCAAGGCGGCCTGGCAGCCAGGCGTCAACGTCGAGCAGGTCATCGGTGACGGCTTTGATGTGCGCACGCCAGGCGAGTCGTTTGAGCGCTGCGAAGCCGACATCTGGCGTCGCAACCGGCTCTGGTCGTGGGCGATCTCGCGCGGCGAACAAGGCTGCGCAGGCTGGGCAGCCGGCGGTGGCTTTGTCATCTACGGCTCAAACCGCGCAGCGGGCCGGGCGCTCAGTCTTTGGGGCTTGAACGCTTTTGGCGCTGGCAACCGCGGCGAACGCTTTGAGACCGTCGAGCTCTTTGTACGCCGTCGCTAGTCGCCTGAGCGCAGCTCCGAACGCGAGCGCAGTGCGTTCTTCAGGCTTCGAGTGACTGCCCATCGGCTCATGGAGCGCAACGCTACGATCGCTCGCCCTTGTCGACACCAGCGCTAAAATTCGTTCAAAACGACCGCTTTGTCGCCCCGGCTAAGTCGCAGGCCATCGCCGCACAGGGCGCCCGAAAATTTAGCATATCAACGTATTATCCCGCTCTTAAGTGCTCGGCTATGTTTGGCCTCTTTGAATCGGTTGAACGAAATAAACGTTTTTTTGGTTGAATTATCGACCAAATCGCTTATTGTGCGTTCGCAGGTTGGAGAAAACAAGCCATGCGTTACTTTAGAGCCCGCCTTTGGGACGTCAATTCCCCCCTCGAGAATCGTCGGTGGGTGTACGTTCCGTATGACCAACTGAACGACAGCCCCTTTTCGTTGCTTGGCAGCGACCACGAGAAGGTTGGGATCGTCCTGATCGAGTCCCCCTCAAAGGGGCGGCGGCGCTCGTACCACAAACAGAAGCTCGCGTTGCTGCTTGCGAACCAGCGGCAGTTTGCTCTTGAGCAGGCGAGCAAGGGCGTAGCGGTCATGTATCTGGTCGCAGACAGCTACGAGGCAGGCATCCGCGAGGCGCACAGCCGGGTGGGCACTCTCGAGTGCATGGAGCCCGCTGAGCGTGAGCTGCGCCTCGAGCTGGAGCCCGTCATCGCTGAGGGCAAGCTGGCGGTGCGTGAGAACCGTCTCTGGCTCACCACCATGGACGACTTTGAGACGGCTTGCTCGAAAGGGACGTGGCGGATGGACCGCTTTTACCGCGTCGTGCGCAGGCGCTATAATGTGTTGATCGACGCCGCCGGCAAGCCGGTGGGCGGACGTTGGAGCTTTGACGCTGACAACCGCGAGCGCTGGAACGGAACGCCCAAAGCACCCAAGCCGCTCAAGTTTGACTCGGATCGCATCGTTGATGAGGTCTGTCAGGACGTGAACACCTTGTTCTCGGACCATCCTGGGGCGCTGACTCCGGACGCGCTGCCGACCACTGCAGCGGATGCGGAGGCGCTCTGGAGCAGGGCAAAAACGCACTGCCTCGAGCATTTCGGCACCTACGAAGATGCGATGTCGACCCGGTCACGCACCTTGTTCCATACCCTGGTTTCGAGCCTCATGAATCTAGGGCGACTCACGCCCGTTCGGTTGATCAATGACGTTCTGGCGATGGATATCCCGCTCAACAGCAAGGAAGGCTTCGTGCGGCAGGTGCTGGGTTGGCGCGAGTTTGTGCGCCACGTTCACGCCAAATCAGATGGCTTTCGGGCGCTGCCAGAGCGCCTCCAAGGAGAGGTGCCATTTGATGCCGCAGGAGCGGTCAATGCGCTGGGCGCTGAGCTGCCTTTGCCGCCTGCGTTCTGGGGAGTCCCATCGGGGTTCAACTGCCTTGATGAGGCGGTGGGCGAGGTTCTCGAGACGGGCTACACCCACCACATCAACAGGCTGATGATCCTGTCGAACTGGGCGACCTTGATCGGGGCATCGCCCCGCGACCTGACCGACTGGTTCTGGGTGATGTTCACGGACGCTTACGACTGGGTGGTGGAGCCCAATGTGTTGGGCATGGGTAGCTTTGCGGCGTCCGACATTATGAGCACCAAGCCCTACATCTCTGGCAGCGCCTACGTGAAGCGCATGAGCGACTACTGCTCAGACTGCTCCTTCCAGCCTGGCGTCGACTGCCCGATGACCTCGATGTATTGGAACTTCCTCAATCGGCACCAAGACCGGCTGGGGTCCAACCCTCGGATGAAGCTGGCGCTGACCGCAGCTGGGCGGCGAACGGACGAACAAAAGAAGTACGAAGAGCTGGTGACCCAGAGCGTGCAGGATGCGCTGACTCAGGGCGCCCGGGTAGTCCCTGACGGACAGCAGATGCTGAGCCCGGTGCGATCGCATCATGGATGAGTCGAAGAAGATCACCGTCGTGGTGGCGGGCGCGACCGGCTTTGTGGGACAGGCGCTGCCTCAGGTCCTGGGCGATCGGTTCCGGCTGATCGCCCTGTCTCGTTCGGCGACCAAGCCGATGAAGGGCTACCACTCGCTGCGGCGGGTGGATCTGTTCTCGCTCAGCGGGACGAGGCGGGCGCTCAAGGGCGCCGACATCGCCATCTACTTGGTGCACAGCATGATGCCCTCGGCTCGTTTGGTTCAGGGGCACTTCGGTGACCTGGACCTCATGTGCGCTGATAATTTCGCCAAAGCGGCGAAGGACGCCAAGGTCAAACGCATCTTGTACGTCGGAGGCTTGGTCCCCGAGATTGATGAGGATGAGCTGTCTGACCATCTAGCGAGTCGGCTCGAGGTCGAGCGTGCGCTGGCGGGGACGGGTGTCCCGGTCACCACTCTGCGCGCTGGCTTGGTGCTGGGTGCTCGCGGCTCGTCGTACCAGTTAATGGCCCGCCTCGTGCGCCGGCTGCCGGTCATGATCTGCCCGAGCTGGACACGCTCACGGATGCAGCCTGTGGGCTTGCGTGACCTGCTGCAGGCGATCGGCCTTAGCCTCGAGAACACATCCACCGACTCGCACACCTATGACGTCGCTTCGGGCGAGTCGCTCAGCTACGTCCAGCTGATGAAGGCGACCGCCCGCTCGCTCGGGCTCAAGCGGTTCTTCTTGGGGGTCCCGCTGCTCTCGACGAGGCTGTCGCGGTTGTGGGTGAGCCTAACCACAGGCGCGCCCAAGGCGCTGGTCGCTCCCTTGGTGGAGAGTCTCAAACACGACATGGTGGTTCGGTCCGATTCTTCGTCCAAGCTGCCCGGGTTCAAGCCCGAGTCGGTCTGGCAACATCTCGAGGAGGCAGCCTCGAGCACGCCGCGCAACGCGCCGCGTGCGTTTCGCTCGTCCAAGCGTCAATCGGCGGGTGACAAGGTGCACTCGGTGCAGCGCTTTAGCATGCCGCAGGGGCGCTCAGCTGCCTGGGCGGCGGAGCGCTATCTGCGCTGGCTGCCCACCGCCTTCTTTGGGATCATTCGCGTGCACTTTGACGCCGAGCTCAAGCGCTACGACTTTTACCTCGCGGGCTGGAGCCAGAGCCTGCTCTCGCTTCAGACCGACGAGTCGGCTAGCCATGAGCGGCGGCATGTCTTGCGCATCGTCGATGGTCTGTTGGTTTTTGATCACGATCGGGGTCACCTCGAGTTTCGCTCGACGCTCGACCAGTCCACGCTGCTCGTTGCGATCCATGACTTTGTGCCGAGCCTGCCCTGGTGGATGTATCGCATCTCACAAGCCCAGGCGCATCTGTTCGTGATGTGGCGGTTTCGCCGACATCTCGACCGGATTGAGCGCCAGCCGGTGAGCTTACCTGAGCTCGGGTCGGGGAGCGCGTGACGTGTTCGCCTATCCAGGCCTAGTGGCTGGGAGTTGGCATCTGCCGATCCTCGCGTTGCACCTATCGGCGACCAGCATCATGGTCGGCGTCATCTGCTTTGTGCAGCACGTTCATTATCCGCTCAAATCGTTTGTCGGCAAAGAGCAGTTCGCGGAGTACCAAACTCAGCACGTCAACCGGACTGGGCATGTCGTCGGTCTGCCGATGGTCGTCGAAGCAGCGCTGGCGCTCTTGCTGGTCGTAGACACTGGAATCCACGGCCAGCCACTGCTCGCCCTAGCCGGCTTGTTTCTTTTGGTTGGGGTGTGGCTCTGCACGGCTGTTTTTCAGGTCCCTGAGCATCAAAGATTGCTCAGTGGCTACGACCCCAAAAGACACCATCGCCTGGTGGCGACCAACTGGATCCGGACCGTGCTTTGGATGGCGAGGGCGGGCGTCGCCGTCGCTTTGTTGGTCGGTCGCTCATGAGGGTTTTGATCCATGGGCTTTAGAAACTTCTTAGATCCAGGCTGGACCAGCCGGGAACAGGGTTTAGGTGACTCGATTCGTGGTTGGGTCGCTCAGGGAGGCGACAGCAAGCCGGCTCGCATGGTCTGCGTCCCCTTACGCCAAGACGAGTTTGTGCTCATGGCGCCCTTTCTACCTAAGGCGAAAGTGCTCGAGTCGATGAAGGAGCTAGGTCGTTTCGGCTGGATTGTCGTGTACGACGAGCAGCACATGGCGGCGGCGAAGTTCCTCCAAAAGCAGCTCCCCATCGCCGCGATCCTAGGTCCGCCTTCAGTGAGCGATTACCATGAGGAGTGCTCGTCTCTGGGGCGTTTTCACAGCGGCTATCAGCTGCAACTCAGACCGCTTTATGGCTCGGCTGACTTAGGGGTGGCTTTAGTCCACCGCACGACGTCGTGTACGACGCTGGTCCTGAGCCACTCGATCGAGCCGGTTGGTACCGCCGAGCTGCGCGTCCCGCGCCGTGTGCGCCGCCTCGCCGACTACCGGCGCAGCGATTTGAGTGCGCACTTAGCCGATCTCGGGCGCGGGCGGTCCAAGCTTCGAGTGGTGTTCCACGGCGCTCAGGTCTGGGACCTCGAGCCCGATGCATGGGCTGAAATTTGTACCCAATCATTGGCTGTTGACGACGTCGTTCGCGACTAAAGGAGTAGAGATCATGCAATCTGTTTTTCCGCTTGGGCTCTCGCGCCCTGTCTCGGCGCTGATCATCGGCGGCAAAGACGGTATCGGTGGCGCCATTGCGCAGGCTCTGCTCGCCCATCAATCCACGGTGGCGGTCGCGGTCACCAGTCGGGATTCCGATTGGGTGGAGGCGGGCGCAAGCGATGAGCGCTGCACCCGGCATGTGCTCGACATCACCAAGGCTGAGCCCATGCAAGCGCTCGCTGGACATCTCAAAGATGCGCAGCCCGGCTTGAACGTGATCATCAACTGCACCGGCGTCTTGCACAACGAGAACATCGACCCGGAGCGCAGCTGGCGACACTTAGATATGGACACCATGCAAAAGGTCTTTGCGGTCAACACCTTTGGTGTGGCGCTGGCGGTCCGTTATCTGCTGCCCCTGTTGCCACGTCATGAGCGTAGCATCTTCGCCTCGCTGTCGGCTCGAGTGGGCA
>Ga0315321_10005058_pt1 | contig 10076 bp, 8 predicted proteins | sample M180m21515metaG_FD_203464 | JGI IMG/M metagenome (GOLD analysis project Ga0315321, IMG submission 203464) | Ammonia-oxidizing marine archaeal communities from Monterey Bay, California, United States - M1 80m 21515 | ecosystem: Environmental > Aquatic > Marine > Intertidal zone | place: USA... | reverse complement strand
CGTGTACGAGTGGCAGGACTCCGATGCCCGCCCGCAGACCCAGTTGCTCGCGCTCGCCGAGTCCACTGGATCTTATATTGATGCCGATGGGGACGGCGTTTTTGACGACCCAGCCGTGCTTGCTGCGGGCTGGAACTGGCCTCCGATGGACGAGGTCATCCACGCCGTGGAAGATCTCATCCGCACCTCGGACTGATCCTCAGGTTCTTCCGGGCTCACGGAGCCACCACACTGCGCGCGCGGCCGTCCCAAAACAACTGCGTCGGCCGGGACCGCTTCGGCTAAGCTGACCTTGGAAGAGACGCTCACCCCGTCGGGTCGGCTGCGGACTCCTGGTCCATGGCTGACACGGCGTCGACGGAGGCATGAGCAGGGCCATGATGATGCGAACATGAACCGACGGCGGGCCAAGGGCTTGGTGCGTCGGCTGCTCCTTGGGCGCAAGCCGAAGGACCGCGACACTGCGACTTCATCGATCCTGCCGGGACCGATTCGACGTGTGGTGGCGCGACTGCTGACCGCAGTGGTTCCGCGGAATGCGAGCGGCAACAACGCCTCGGTGAGATAGCCAGCGCGCGCCTTGCAGCTGCCCGCCGCGACCCCCGCGTGGTGGGTGTGTCCGCTGTCACGCCGACTCTCGAAATGGAACGACATGGAACGCCTTCAGGACCTCTTCATTGGCATCGCCGGCATGATTGGCGCCGGCAAGTCTACCCTTGCCACGCGCTTGGGTGAGCTGCTTGAGCTGCCCGTCTACTACGAGCCGGTCGACGACAATTCGTACCTCGCCGACTTCTACCGAGACACCGCCCGCTACGCCTTTGCGACTCAGATCTACCTGCTCAACCGCCGGTTTCAGCAGCATCAGGAGATCATCTGGCGTGGGGGCGGCGGCGTGCAGGACCGCACCATCTACGAAGACGCTGTGTTCGCCAAGATGCTGGTCAAGCTCGGCCTGATGGAGGATCGCGACTACCAGACTTACCTGTCGCTGTTCCGCCACATGTCCAACTTCATGTGCCGGCCCAACGTCATCATCTACCTCGACGTGTCTCCGGAGCGCTCGATGGACCGCATTCGCATGCGGAATCGCGATGTCGAGAGCGGGATCAGTCTCGATTACCTGAAGGCGCTGTACCAGGAGTACGAAGCATTCATTGGAGACATCTCGCGCACCGTTCCCGTTATCCGGGTCGACTACGACCGCTTCCACAGCGCCGAAGAAATGGCCGCTGTGATCGAGCGTGAGTACCTCGACTCGAACTTCCTCCGGAAGGTCACCTGGACCCCCCACACCTGAAGTCCACGCCAGAGCCGCTGTGCCCCATTCCCATCTGACCCGCCGCCTCGCTCCTGTCGTCTCCATCGGAGTCGCTTTGGTGCTGTGTGGTGCGAATCCAGCGCCAGAAGGCAACGAGACCACTGTGGGGGTGGGCCTGGGAACCTACGAACACCGCTCCGGTGGCTGTGGGGGCACGCGTCGTCGATACTCCGTGACCGAGCCCATCGCCCATCTCCAAGTGCGTCACCTCACCGACAACGACACCATCTGGGCCGGTGAGGTTGACCTCGGCGTCGGCATGTTGGGGGAGTCCCGCGAAAACCCCGATGAGATCGCCATCGAGGAAGACCTCCTCGATGCAGGCCAGAGCTTCTGGTCCGGCATGGCGGCCATTCGGTGGGGCAAGCAGTATCGGTTTGGCGGCTATGAGCTGGGCCCGGCGATCGTCCACCATCGGCGGCTGGGCGGCTGGAGCCCTCTTCCTTCCGGCGGACTGTGGGTCGGCAAGCCCAGTCTCGCTTACGTGTGGGCCGACGTCTTCCGCGGGCCCTTTGGCGGCGCCCTCGAGTTTGGCGCCCTCGCTGGTGTGGGCCACCAGTCGCGCTTCATTCGGGCGCAGGTGGGCTCCAACGCCCGCGCCCATGTCGCGGACATCGATGTCTCCGTGGGACAGGGGGTTCGACTCGGCGTGCACGCAGGCTACGGTGAGATGTGGGTCGACCAAGCAAGTCCCGATCTTCGTGGCATGCTCCGACTCACCATCGACTACCGCGCCTTCAGCCGCCCCGAGGAGCCGTAGGCCTTCACTGCATGGCATCCTGAGACCTCTCTCTAGATGTTCCCGCAGCGAGGCGGACTCCCGCTCCTCATTGCGGCATCTACTGTCGTCTCGGAGGCCCTCATGCAGCGCACTTGGCTCCTCGCTCTTCCTGGCATCGCGCTTGTCTCGATGGGGGCGCATCCCGCGCCGAAGGGCACCGAGTTCACGGTCATCACCGGCCACACCCTCACCGAGTACGAGTCGGTGTCGAAGGCACCCGCCTACCGCTACGTGTCCAACGGGCTGGGCGGTCACCTGTCCGGGCGCGTGCGCTTCGACAACAACTTCACGCTCGCCGGCCAGCTCGACATCGACCACGGCATCATCAGCGGCTTCGAGCAGGAGACCGCGTCGGTGGACGGCACCTTCGACCCCGCCACCAAGCATGTCGGCGACACCGCCTGGAATGGCGCCACCGCAGTGCGAGTGGGCTGGCACGACGGCATCGTTGGGGGAGAGGTGGGCTTCGCACTCGCCGGTCTTCCCGAAAACGAGCAGCGCATCTACCCATCGGCCATCGGCTGGGTCGGCCTGCCCAAGTACGCCTACCTGTGGGGCGCCACCTTCTCCGGTCCCATCACGCGCGCCCAGACCCTTCACGAGCCCATGGTCGGTGTCGGTCACCGCGGCGACTTCATGAGCCTCTGGTGGGGCACCCACCTGGAGAGCCGCATTGCCAACCTTCCATGGGCGCTGGCTCCGGTGGACAACCCCCTCGCCAACAACGACGTCTCAATCAGAAACATCCCCTTCGTCGCCGGCATGACCGTCGAGATCAGTCCCGGAGTTCGCCTCGGCATCGAGTACGGCGATGGCGACAACAAGCGCCTGCAGACTGTCCAAGACACCCGCCTGTCGATGGTGGTGCAGGTCGAGGGCGCGGTGCGCGACGACTTCTGAGTGATGCGTCCCGCGGTTCTGGTGTCGCTTTGTTCCGTGGGCTGTGGTGGCGCCACGGTGGAGTCCAAGCAGGCCAGCCCATGCGACGGCGTCAAGGGTGTGCCGTCCGCGCCTGAGGCGGCTGGCGATGGCGAGCACTACCGTGGGCTCACCTGTCTGATCGTCGAGGTCGATATGGTGGGCGTCCGCCGTGACGCCTGCGCTGGAACCCTCGATCTCCGCGTTCAAGATGGCGTGCTGCAGGGCATTGGCGTGTGTCGCTATGTGGGCTTGCCCGGCGAGCGTGGTCTGGCTGAGCTGCTTCCTGGCGACCAGTCCGCCGATGTGTGGGGCCAGCGCGCAGGGCAGTCGTGGGACGGCGACATCACCGTGCACACCGATCTCGGGGTGTTCACCTGGGCGTGGGATGGACACTGGGAGGGGGCCGGCACCGTCATCTCGGGGGATGTGCTCGGCGAGTCCACGGTCGGCTTGGGGGGCCAGACCTACACCATCGAGGGCCAAGGCTCCTTTGAGGCGTGGTCGATCGACTGACCGTCCCGGCTTCTTCGAGTCCGCTTAGTTCCTAGTGTGGTGTCAGTGCATGTGGGAAAGATCTTGCTATCCTTCGGGGGCGGGCGCCTGGGCTCAACTTGGCTGAACCCTTCCTGGACGGTCTGTGTCTTCGACTCCCGTGCCGATGCGCACTCTTCGAGCCGAAACGGCTCGCTTCCGGGTGGGCCCTCTCCTCGTTGATCTTGCGGCCTACCAGGTCGGAAGTGAGCAGCTCAGCGAGCAGGAGGTGGCACTGCTCCGGGTGCTTCACGATGCGCGTGGCCACACGGTCGACAAGGAGAGCCTGTACCGAGAGGTCTGGGGCTATCGGACCATGCCGCGGGGGCGGGCGCTCGACTTCGCGGTGCGACGGCTGCGAAAGAAGCTGGGACCGGACGGCGAGCAAGCGCTGGAGACCGTGCGGGGGGTGGGCTTTCGGCTGCGCACGGAGCCGGTCGAGGCGCCCGGTATTCAGGACGCCGGGCCCGAAGGTCCCTCGTCCGGTGGCCTTGCAGCACTTCGGAAGCTGCGCCCCACCACTTCATTTGTGGGGGCGCCGGATGTCGTGGCAGAGCTGTCGGCCCACCTCGAAGGTGGGGCCCGCTGCATCACGCTGCTGGGGCCTGCCGGCATCGGTAAGACGCGGCTCGCGGTGGAGGCGCTCTCGTCGCTGGGCGGTAAGGTGTGGGTGGCCGAGCTGTGTGACCTCCCCGTAAGCGCCGACCCGTTGCAGCGGCTGGGTGCTGTGCTGTCTGCGCCCAGCGCGGGCCTGTCTATCGATGGCCTCGCAAGGGCGGCGGTCCGCGCGGGTCGCGGGGTGCTGCTGGTGGACCGCTGCGCGCATGTGGCCGACGGGCTGCGGCCAGCCCTTGAGGCTGTGCTGCGGATGAGCGAGCTCGTTGTGGTCGCCACTTCACGCCACCGTCTCGGTGTCGAGGGAGAGACCCTGTTTGACGTGGGACCGCTGCCTCCCCATGATGCTGCGCGCTTGCTGGTGGACCGCGCGCGGGCCGTGCGACGCGGACTGCGGTTGTGCGAAGACGACCTCACCACGGCCCGAATCGTGTCTCATCTGGGTGGGGTTCCGCTGGCCATCGAGCTGGCGGCTTCCCGGCTGCGGGCGACGAGTCCCCGCCAGCTGGAGCGCCGACTTCGCGAAGACCTTCGGGGCCTCGACGCCTCGGGCCATCGTCCGCTCGGGGAGGCCATTCGGTGGTCCTGGGACCTGCTGTCGGCCGAGCATCAGGCTGCAGTGGTGTGCCTGTCGCTGCTCGACGTCCGCTTCGACGAGGCTGCTGCCATCGCCGTGCTCCAGGCCGACTCGAAAGGGGCATGGTCTGCTCTGGAAGACTTGGTAGACCGCTCCTGGCTGCAGCCTGTAGATGATGACAATGGACTTCAGTACGTATTCTTGGCCCCTATGCGGGCCTGGGTGCGCGAGCATGGACCGGCTGCACCCCGCTCGGCCTACGACGGTCTGGTCGACCACTGCCTGAGGCGTGCGCGTGCCGCCGCACGCATGGGACTGCAGGGGGCGGGGGGGCTCGACCAGCTCCGTTGCGCCACCCGCTTTGCCGTGGCCGAAGGCCATCCTGAAGCGGCGCTGCTCGCGAGCTACGCCATGCGGGTGGCCCGCCGCTCGCTTACCCCGGTCCCGCTGCTGGCCTGGGCCCGTAAGCTGCAGGCGAGCCTGACGACACCATCGGGCGACCTCGCGGTGGAGATGGGCTGGGCGGTTCACCAGAGCGGCGACTCTGCTGGTGCTCAGGTCATTGTCGATGAGGCTGTCGGCTACACCTGCTGGAGTGTGTTCGGGCGAATGCGCGCCCGCTGGCTCCAGGCGCGTCTGCTCACCGATGGCGGCCACACTCCCCTTGCAGCGGAACGGGTGGAGGTCCTCCGGGTGGATGCGGAGGCCGCCGGGCAGATGGTGGTGGCGGTGGGAGCAGCCTCTCTTCTGGTGGAGCTCTACATCGACCTGGGCCGGCTCGGAGATGCGCTCGCCGCGGGACGCTGGGCCTTGCAGATTGTCGAGAGCTCCGATGGTGGGCTGGACAGCTCGGCGCTGGGCCCGTCCATGCTCACTCGGCTGGCTCCGCTTTACCTGATGGAAGGCGATGTGGCGCTGGCCCGCACCATGCTGCGCGACGCGGCGGTTGCGGGGGAGCGCATTCAGTGTCGGAACATCGAGGGAGGGGCGCTTCTCAACCTCGCCATGCTGGAGGCTGTGGTGGGGGAGGCGGAGCCCGCCCGAGCGCTGCTGGAGCAGGTCATTCGGGCGGGCTTCAGCGATGGGCGCCCGATGGTGCAGGTGCAGGTGGAGCTGGTCCGCTGTCTCGCAGCGATGGCGGAGGACGAGCTCGGCGAGGCGCGGAGCTTTGCCGTGCGGGCGGTGAGGCTGTCCCGCACCAGCGGTGGACAGCGGATGAAAGGGGCGGCGCTGTCGTTTGTGTTGCGGCTCGATGTGCTGTCGGGTCACAGTCACTCCTCGGTGGCCGACGAGGTCGTCACGCTCTGTCGGGAGGGTGGGCTGCACCTTCTGGGCAGCATGGTGGTGGGCTACCGCGCTTGGCTGGCTGCACGCGCTGGGGAGCCAGGAGCGGACGTGCTGGCCGATGAGGCGGTGGCGCTCGCGGATGTAGGGGGACGGGCGGACGAGCTCGTGTCGGCCTTCGCGGGGGCGGCGGTCGGCTACGCAGCGGAACAGCGATGGGACGATGCGGACCGAAGCATGGCTCGCGCCCACCGGCTCGCGCACGAGCTGGCCCACTTGGGCGGCGTGGTCGACCTGATGGAGCGTGCCAAGGGGGAGGTCGAGGCGATGCGAGCGCAGGCCTGAGCGCGCTGCTTCGCAGGTGCAACACAACGCAGCAGACTCGCAACATGGCGCGACCGTAGGGTCTGGGTGTCCGCTGGCCACCCCGCCGAAGCGGTCCTCCCACACTCCCTGGAGTCTCCATGCTGCTCGTTCTCGCCCTTGTCACCTCTGCATACGCTGACGCCACCTTCGCCGATGTGAGCGTGTCCGGTGAGACTCCCGTAGATGGGACCTGTGCGGTCACCCTTGAGGTCACCAGTGACGACGACCTCTACATCTTCGATGGCAGCTCCTACTCGCTCAACAGCATTCGCTGGTTCCTCGTCGACGATGGCGACCCGTGCGAGCTCGCGGACCTCGGCGCTGTGTACTACGAGATCTGCGGTGATACCGCTGTGGATGCCGACGACAACCTCGTGTGGACGGTGTCCTTCGACGCCGACGAGGGCACCTCCGGCTCCTGGGATGTGACCGATGCCGTGGGCAGCTTTACCGATGCCGTCGCGTTGGCCTCGGTCGACTGGACCTGTGGCGATTGCGACCTGGTGGCCGACATCAATGGCGACGGCACAGTTGGCTGGCAGGACTACATCGTGCTGAGCGGCTCCATGGGCCTGGTCGTGGCTCCGGGGACTGCTGCGGACCTCAACGGCGACAACATCATCAACACCTCCGATCTCCTCATCTTGCTGAAGGAGTGGGGTCTGAGCTGCAGCTGAGCGGGCTGGCGGGCTGGCGGCGGCCGCGGATGTTAGCCCGTGCGCCATCCGGGCTTGGCCCCCTCATGGGACCGTCCCGCTGGCATCCGAGGTCACGTCCATGGTCCAGGTCCATCTCCCGCCCGCCGCCCAGGCCGAGTTCCCCTACTCGAGCCACTCCCTCGACGTAAACGGCGGCCAGCTCGCCTACATCGACGAAGGCCCCCGCGACGCGCCGGTCATCCTGTGCGTCCATGGCAATCCCACCTGGAGCTTCTACTGGCGGCGCATCATCGCCGAATACAGCGACCGCTACCGCGTGGTGGTGCCCGACCACATCGGCTGCGGCCGCTCGGACAAGCCCCAGGGCTGGCCCTACCGACTCGAAGGCCATGTCGACAACCTGGTCCGTCTGATCGACGTGCTCGACCTCAACGACGTCACCTTGGTGGTGCATGACTGGGGCGGCGCCATCGGAATGGGCGCGGCCACCCAGCGGTCCGAGCGCTTCACCCGGTTTGTGGTCACCAACACTGCGGCCTTCTGCAGCGACGAGATTCCGCTCAGCATCTCGACCATTCGCATCCCGGTCTACGGCCCGCTTGCGGTGCGTGGCCTCAACGGCTTTGCCCGCGTGGCCACCATTCGCGCGGTCCACGATGGGCTTGCTCCTGCCGCGAAGCAGGGCCTGCTCGCCCCCTACAACAACTGGAACAACCGCATCGCGACTCTGCGGTTTGTGCAAGACATCCCCATGCATCCGGGGCACCCCAGCTGGGCCGAGCTGTCCCGCATCGATGAGTCCATCGGTGACCTCGCCCACAAGCCCTTCCTTGTGTTGTGGGGCGACGACGACTTCTGCTTCAGTCCGAGCTTCCGCGAGGAGTGGCAGCGCCGCTTCCCCGCCGCCGAGGTCCATCACTGGGAGGACGTGGGCCACTACGTGATGGAGGACGCTCCAGGCCGTGTGATCGAGGCCATGGACGCCTTCCTGGTCCGCCAGCCTGAGCAGGTCTCTGATGACGATGCGGCGGCATCCGATGAAGGCGCCCCGGCAGATGATGGGGGCGAGTCCACCAATGGCGAGTGAAGCGCTCGCCCGACGGGAAAACCGCAACATCGCGGCCCGACTCGACGCCCAGGCCAAGGCCCGCCCCTTCCAGCGCGCCATCGTGTTTCCCGAGGGCAAGGATCGCTTCGGCAACACCACCTGGACCCAGCTCACCTTCCGTCAGGCCCATGCGCTCACCGACGACTACGCCCGCGGGCTGGCGCAGATGGGGGTGCAGCCCGGCGACCGCGTGAGCGTGCTGGTGAAGCCGTGTCTGGAGTTCATCCCGCTTGTCTTTGCGGTCTTCAAGGTGGGCGCCATCCCCGTGCTCATCGACCCCGGCATGGGACTCGCCAACTTCCTGGCCTGCATCCAGCGCATCCAGCCCAAGGTGCTGATGGGCGAGCCGCTGGCCCAGGTGCTGAAGGTGGTCAAGCGGGCGGCCTTTGCGTCGGTGCAACAGACCATCACCAACGGCACTTCGACCTGGTTCTGGGGGGGGCGCACCCTCGCCCAGCTGCGGGTCCCAGGCACCACGCCCTTCGAGACCGTTCGATGTGAAGACGACGACGAGGCCGCCATCCTGTTCACCTCAGGCAGCACCGGTCCAGCCAAGGGCGTCACCTACACCCACGGCATCTTCCAGCACCAGACCGACTTCATCCGCGACATCTACGGCATCGAGGCAGGGGAGGTCGACCTGGCCTGCTTCCCGCTGTTTGGGCTGTTCAGCACCGCGATGGGCATGACCGTCGTGATCCCCGACATGGACCCCACCAAGCCCGCCCAGGCCGATCCCCGCAAGCTGGTCGAGGCCATCGAGTCCCACCGCTGCACCAGTGCTTTCGGCAGTCCCGCCATCTGGAAAGCCCTCGCGGCGTGGGGGGTGGAGACCGGCCTCAAGCTTCCCAGCATGAAGCGCATCATGATGGCGGGGGCGCCGGTGCCGGTGAGCCTTCATGAGCAGTTTCAGCAGATCTTCGACGGCAAGGCCGAGCTCCACACCCCCTACGGCGCCACGGAGTCGCTTCCGGTGGCGTCTTTTTCGTCGCATGCGCTCCTTGCCGAGACCGCCGCGCTCACCCGCCAGGGCAGGGGCATCTGTGTGGGCTTCATCGCGCCCAAGATGACCGTGCGCTTCATCGGCATCACCGACGACCGCATCGCGGAGTGGTCCGACGACCTGCTGGTGCGCGACGGCGAGATTGGGGAGCTGGTGGTGGAAGGCCCCGTGGTCACCCAGGAGTACAAGGACGAGCCGGACCACACCGCCCGCGCCAAGATCGCGAAAGACGGCCGGATGATGCATCGGATGGGCGATGTCGGCTACCGCGACGAGCAGGGTCGCATCTGGTTCTGTGGCCGCAAGTCCCACATCGTGCACTGCTCCGACGGCACCAAAGTGTTTCCGGTGCCGTGCGAAGCGCTGTTCAACGAACATCCCGACGTCTACCGCTCCGCTGTGGTCGATGTGGGCGGCAGTCCCGCGCTCGTCGCCGAGCTGGAGAAGGGAACCGACCCCTCCAGGCGCCCGGCCATCCGAGATGCACTGCTGGAGATTGCGCAGTCTCACGAACAGACGGGCCGCATCGACCGGGTGTGGTTCCACGACAGCTTCCCCGTCGACGTGCGCCACAACGCCAAGATTCACCGGCCGCAGCTGGGCAGGTGGGCGGCGACGGTGTCCCCCGCCTGAGCTGCGCGCTGCGAGAGGCTCCGGAGCCTCGGAACGGGACATCGAGATGTCAATGGCAGGAGCAATGCCCTACAATCTTGAGATGATGCGCACTTCGGTTCTTTCCTGGTCCCTGCTCTTGTTCTCCGTGTCCTGTGCGACCGAGTCCAAGCCTTGTGGAGACGGCTCCGCCCGCACCGACTCCGGAGACTGCCTGCCCGTCGAAGAAGCCGACACCGACACCGACACCGACACCGACACCGACACCGACGCCGACACCGACGCCGACACCGACGCC
>Ga0315321_10005056_pt1 | contig 10077 bp, 7 predicted proteins | sample M180m21515metaG_FD_203464 | JGI IMG/M metagenome (GOLD analysis project Ga0315321, IMG submission 203464) | Ammonia-oxidizing marine archaeal communities from Monterey Bay, California, United States - M1 80m 21515 | ecosystem: Environmental > Aquatic > Marine > Intertidal zone | place: USA... | reverse complement strand
TTTGTTGGAGGCAATAACAAGTTATTTACGAGAGCAAGCGGTGCTTCTACATTAGTCACAGCAGTTAGCACTACAGTAGCTAATGCAGCAGGATCAGGTACAACAGCTTACAGCATCACAGCTAACGAATGGATGGGTGCTAGTATTGTATTCGGTGAAGGACCGACAGCTAGTCCTTATGCTTACTTTGCACAGACTGGTCATCTACCTTTAGTCTATCACAAATTAGGAGCTAGTCATGCACACACAGGTGCTTACGGTTTTAACTTACTCAGCGATGCTGGGTCAGTACCTACCACATACAGTTCTGCTGCTGACTTTAAGCCTAATGTCGTTATAGGTGCTTACGGTAGAACATGGTGGGCAGACATTGCTAACGATAAACAAACAGTTTACTTTAGCTCGTTACTAGACGGAACTAACTTATCTTCTGGTGACTCAGGTTTCTTGTCATTGGTTGATGTGTTTCCTAACGGTGACGAGGTAATAGGACTAGCAGCACATAACGGGTTCTTAATTATATTTGGTAGAAGAAACATTGCTGTTTACGCTAACCCTATTGATGTGACTCAGTTAACACTTGCTGATTTAATTACTGACATAGGTTGTGTTGCTAGAGACAGTATAGCTAGTACAGGAACTGATGTTATGTTCTTGTCTGAGACAGGTGTAAGAAGTATTGCACGAGTCATTCAAGAAAAGTCAGCACCTATTAATGACATCTCGTTTAACGTAAGAGATGAGCTAGTATCATTTGTAGAATCAGAGACTAACAAAGAAAAGATTAAAGGTGTTTACTATCCTAAAGATGCTTTCTATTTATTAACATTACCTACGTCTAAGTATGTTTACTGTTTTGATCTACGAGCTAGATTACAGAATGGCGCAGCCAGGGTTACTGTCTGGGATAGTCTTGAACCTACGGCATTACACGTTACTTATACAGGCGATCTTTTTGTAGGACAAAAAGGTTACTTAGCTAAATACTTTGGGTTCTTAGATGACACAGCAAAATACAGACTACGTTACTACACTAACTACTTTGACTTAGGTAGTCCCACAACACTAAAGTTTTTAAAAAAAGGTAACTTTGTAGTGGTAGGTGGTGTAGGTCAAGACGTAGCGTTGAAGTATGGTTTTGATTATGTTAACTCATATCGGTCCATAACTAAAAAGCTACGAACAGGTAATGTTTATGAGTACAACATCGGTGAATACGCTATTGCAGAATACTCTAGTGGTCTAGTGCTTGAAGAAGTCAACAGTAACTTAGGTGGCTCAGGCTCTATTATGCAGTTAGGCTTTGAGGCAGACATTAACGCTGCACCTTTGTCGATACAAAAGATAGATATTTATGTTAAAGCAGGTAAAACAATTTAAGGATAGGTATGTCTGATTATACAAAAGCAACTAACTTTGCACAGAAAGATGGACTATCGTCTGGTGATGCACAAAAGATTATTAAAGGCTCAGAGATAGATGCAGAGTATAACGCTATTGCTGCTGCTATTTCATCTAAGGCTGATCTAAATGGTCCTACGTTTACTGGTACACCATCAGCACCTACAGCATCTTTTGCAACATCAAGCACACAATTAGCTACAACAGCTTTTGTTCAAGCTGGTTTAGCAGCGTCTTATCCTGTTGGTTCTATTTACATGAACGCTACTGTAGCTACTAACCCTGGTACCTTGTTAGGCTTCGGTACTTGGGTAGCATTCGGAGCAGGTAAAGTACCAGTAGGTATTAACTCAGGTGACTCAGACTTCGACACTATCGGAGAAACTGGTGGTACTAAAGATTCAATTATACCTGCACACACTCACCTAGCTACTTCTGTAGATTCTGGACATACACATGGATATCAAGGTGCTTTGTTTATTGATCCTGGTCAAACAGGTGGTGGATCTGCTCAAGCACCGTCATCTAAAACTACTGATTCAGCTACAGCAAACATTACAACAACAATAGCTAGCACTGGTGAATCAGCAACAGGTAAGAACTTACAACCGTACATCGTAGTTTATATGTGGAAGCGTACAGCTTAGTGAAAGTACCTGTTGTAACTACTAAAGATTTTATAATTTATTTAGAAGACTATCAAAATAATACTTTTATACATTGTGATGTTACTTCTAAATGGACTAAGACAGTAAAGAAAAATTTAACAGAAGCATTTAACAAGTTAGATAAAAAAGAATTACTTGCTTTACACAAACAATCAGACAAGAAACATAAAAAATTTTTAAAGTTGTTTAATTTTAATTACTTAAATTCATTTGAAGGGAAAGATAACACACAATATGATGTGTTTATTTGGAGATAAATATGGGCATTGAAGCAGCAGTAGCAGGAGCAGTAGTTGGCGGTGTAATGCAGAACAGGGCAGCCAAGAAACAGGCTGCAGCAATGAACGCACAAGCAGCAGCACAGGTTGAAGCTGCTCGTATAGCTGCTGAAGAACAACGATTTAGACCAGTAGGTATTACTACTAGGTTTGGTTCTGCTACGCCACAGTTTACTGACAACAGATTAACAGGCTATACTTATCAAGGTAGTCCAGAAGTAACTGCTCTTCAGGATCAACTAAGTAGAATATATGGTTCTAGTTTAGGTCAAGCTGAACAAGCTGCTGGTTATCAACCACAGTTTCAACAGGCAGCTGAAGGATTGTTTGCATTAGGTCAACAAGAAATGCCTCAAAGCAGAGAGCAGATCATGGCAGAGCAACAAGCTCTGTTGCGTCCTTACGACATAGAACAAGAACAACGACTAGCTGCTAGTGTATTTGGTCGTGGTCGAGGAGGACTGAGTGTAGGTGCTGGAGGTAATCCAGAACTACAAGCACTTGCAGAATCACGTAGTCGTAGAGATCAACAATTACTAGCTAACGTAGATCAAGCATACTTAAACAGAGCAGCGTCAGGTGCTAACTTGTTTGGTCAAGGTGCTGGTTTATTAGGTCAAGGTTATACAGTTCAGCAAGGTGCATTAGCTCCATTTACAAGTCAGTTCTCTACTGCTCAAGCATTAGAACAAGCAGCACAACAGCCAATGGATATAGGTACAGCATTAGGACAGAAGGTTACGACAGCCAACACTAACGCAGCTAACACTATGCTTGCAGGACAGTCTGCTGCTGGTAACTTACAGCGACAAGCTGCTACTGCACAGGCACAACAGTTAGCTGGTATGGGTCAAGGCATATCTAACTTGGGTACTATGTATGGTATGGGTATGTTTAGTCCTGGCAGTGCTTCTCAAACTGCTGCTCAACAAGCTGCTCAAACTCAAGCTGGTCAACGAGCATTAGGTATAGATGCATATCAACGACCTACCTCAAACGTATAATAATAGGGAATAAATATGTCAAGTATCGCATCTTTGTTTGGTCCAAGTGCTGAAGAAATTGTTTATGCTCGAGATCAACAGGAAAGACTAAGACAACAAGCACAGCTACAACAATCACTTGCTGGTCAAGAGACTCAAGCAGCTAGAGACTTCTATCAGTCTGGCTACAACATAGCTATGGGTGCAGGCAGAGGACTAGCAGGTCTGTTTGGTTACTCAGAGCAGATGACTGATCCTCGTATTGCTAAGTCTCTTAAACTAAGACAAGTCTTAGGTAATACAGGTGTCGAAGATTTAAATGATCCACGTCAGTTAGCTACGTTAGCACAACGGTTTTCTGAAGCTAGTATGCCAGAAGCTGCTTTGTATTTCAGTGATCGCAAGAACGCCTTAGAAACGCAACAAAGAGACTATGCTCTTGAGTTAGCTAAAGCTACTGCTAAAGGAACAATGTCTGCTAATGATCTTAATCAATTTATGGATCAAATAGGTACTGATTTTGGAAAAAACAGCAGAGAAAAATTAAAAGCGGCTGAAAAAGGATACGCTTATTATAAACAGGCTAAAGGATTAGGTCCAAATTCTAAAAAAAGTAAAGTTGCTGAAGCAAATTTAGATAGGATGTTAATTACTTTGTCTAAAGACTCTAATATATCTTTAAGTGAAATTCAAGCTTTAGCCGGAGGCGGTAGTATTGGGACAAGAATTGCTGATATGTATAGTAAATTTTTTACAGGTGTTTCTTCAGCAGGAAAGCTAGATGAAAAATTAAGGTTAGTACAAATTTTAGAAAACATAGAAGCAGATTCTTATAACAGTAATGCACAAAGATATAGAAAGATATATAAAAGACACATAGATCCTATAGAATTAGACGAAGCACTTCCTATTTACTCTTTAAGTAATTATGGTCAACAATATAAAAATGAAAAACAAGGTTTAATAGATCAATCTCTTGAAATTGAAATTACAGACGAAGACATAAATACTTTTTTAGGGACTCCTTAAATGGCTACTTATACTAGACAACAAGTTGAAGCTGGTATAGCTAAAGCACAGCAACAAGGTAACATTGAAATGGTAAACAAGTTATCTGGTTTACTTAATAACGAAGTTACAGAAATAAGCCCTTCTCCGTCTACTAATTTAAGCAAGACTTACAGTTCAAAACAAATTGAAGACGGTATAGCTAAAGCTAACAGGTTAGGTAATGAAGCAATGGCTTCTAAATTATCTGCTCTTTATCAAAGTGTTTTACAAAAAGATGAAAACCCTAACAGACCTTCAACGTCTGCTTGGTTAGCAAACGAAGCTCGTCTAGGTTTAACGGATTCAGCAGCTTTAATTTCAGCAGGTTCAGAAGTAGCTTTACAAAACAGACAAAAAGGAACTCCTTTTACTCCTTCTAACTTATTAGCTGGTATTGTTACAGCATCTGCTAGAGGAGAAAGTTTAGGAGAACAGTTTCAAGAAAGTTTAAGTGATTTTCAAAAGTTATTCTATAAAGTTACAGGTGCTGATCCTGATATGCTTGAGCCTGAAGACGCAGGTATCGGTACTAAAATTGCAGGATTTGCTGTAAGAACTGCTTCTGATCCTTTTTCATTTACTGGCACAGGTGTTACAAAAAATTTAAAAAACCTTGTCATAAAAACTCCTGACGATTTTGTTGGTCCTGTAGTTCAAACAAGTGTTAAAAAAGACATAGTAAAACCTATTACTAAAAGAGCCACTCAAGCTGGTGGTTTTGGTGCGCTTGCTGGTGGTGGTGGAGAACTAGGAGCGGATATTGAACAAGCTCTTACACTTGAAGATACTGGAACAGGAAGAGCTATAGGTACTCTTTTGTCTGTTCCACTAGCAGCAAAAGGAGTAGTCGTTAGGAAAGGAATTGGAGCCGGTTTAAACGTTACTGGTCAAGTATGGAAGAGAGTTATGGGTCTTAGAAAAGATCCTAATGCTGCTGCCGATGCTTATGCAAGCGGTGTGACTAAAGCGTGGCTTAAAGAAGTAGCTGATAACACAAAGAACAACGAGTTTGATAAAATTATTTCTCATTTCAAAGCATTAGAACCTGTGTTGGGAAGCAAGTTAGTTTTAAAAGGTCAAACTTTTAGAGGTAAAACTTATAACAAAGATACTAAAGTTCCTACATTAAATGTGCCTCTTTTAATAGCTATGTCTGACAATCCTACAGTCAGAGCAACAACAGTTAAACTTCTTAAATCAAACAATAAAGCTAGGGCTAAATTTACTGATGAGATAGAAAAAGTATCTTCAGCTATACAAAATAGATTAGGTGATTTGTTTGGTCCACAGTACGCTACTTTAGCTACTAAAGAAACAGGTATTAAAACACTGTCTATAAATAAAAAACTAGCTGCTATTACAGATAGGTTGTCTGATCTTAGAGCATTAGCTAAACCTGGAAGAACTTCAGAGCAAATAGGAATAGGAATAAAAAAATTAGTAGAGAGGCGTAAAGAACTAGCGCAAACAGACCGAAGTGAGGCTTATAAAGCTTTAATGAAAGAAGCAACGGAAGCTAAAGCAGTTCTTCCTCGTGAGGCTGTTCAAGAAATATATCAGTACGCTCGTATAAACAAAATAAATGAACTGTTTGGTTTAAAAAATAGAACAGAAAGCAAAGCTTTAGGTATTCTTTCACCTAGACAAAAGTTTAGAGTAGTAGACGGTCAAAAAGTTGCTGTTGTAAATGACAAAGGAAGACCTGTAAAGACACACGTTCCGTTAAAATTTATACAATTAGACAGTTTAAAACGTGCTGTAAACGAAGAAATTATGAAAGCAGCAAAAGGATCGGATAGAAGAAGACAACTTGAACAGTTTAAAAATGTTGTTGAAGACTCGCGTACTTTGATAAAAGGAGATTTTAATCAACGTCTTCATGATTTAGACTTGCTTTATTATGAAAAAATAGGAATACCTTTTGGAAGTAAAGGAATTAAAGACATAAACGCTGATAAATACGCAGAACTGGTTGCTCCTGTTGTTGTTAAAAACGGACAAAGTTTAAGAAATTTTTTAGATGCTGTTGGACCAGACGGTGTACCTATAGCTAAGAATGCTTTTTTAAGTGAGATATATTATGACCCTTCTATATTTAAAAACGGTGTTTTAAACAGAGAAAAATTACTTGTCCACATGGAAAAGAAAGAAGAAGTTATTAATCAGCTTTCAGGTTTAAGAAAAGAACTTACAGGTATATTAGTCAATCAAGAAGCATTGTCTTTACAAATAGCTAGTTTAAATAAAGCTGCCGAAGCTGCTAAACTTAGATCAATAAATCAATTTTTAAATTTAGAACCAGGAGTACCTCCTAACTATCAATCAATAGCTAGAGAGGTTATTAACGAACCTAAGAAAATTAATGAGTACTTAACGAAAATAAAAGACTTGTCTCCAGAGGGGGCAGAAACAATTAAGCAAGCTATACGCAGAGAAGTAATAGCTAACGGTGCTAAAAATCCTCAAGGAGTTCAAGCGTTTCTTAATGATCCTAGTAATCAATATCTTTTAAAAACATTGTTTGGTAAAGATAGGACTACCTACATGAAGCGTATCGCAGAACTAATGGACGCTTTAGAAAGAGTAGACATTGAAAAGATAGCTATAAGAGTAGCTGAAGAAGAACGAGACGCGGTTGCTAGAGTTGTTCCTGGTTTAAATATGCCGTATGTAACTTCTCAGATACGAGATAAAATTGCTTCTGTAGTGCAAAAAGGCGTACGACTTGCTACAAGAGTGCAAGAAAGAGTAGCAAAAGATAAGATAGAACAAGCTCAAATTGACATACTTACTGATCCAAACGGATTAGAAAACGCATTAAAGGCTTACGATAAATTTAAATTCGGTATAGATTCTCCTGTAAAAGCTAAAGATTTTGTAAGAGCTTTAGGTGAAGCTGCTCCGTTATATTTTTACACAGGGTTTAAAACTACAGTTAACGAACAGGAACAATAATGGCTACTTTAATGGAAAGACTACAAGCATTAGGTATTGGGCAAGGAGTAAAACAATATGACCCTGAACCAATACCAGAAGGTTTTAGACCTTTTGAAGGAAGGCAGAATTTAGACACAGAAAGACTATTACAGTTAAACGGTAAGACCTATGTTGGTCCTTCTAGTCCTCCTGCTGCCCCTATTAACACGACAGGTTTTGATTTGTCTGCGGATATCCGTATGCCTGATTCTCCTATTCCTCCTATGCCAGCTAATGGTATGGGTGGTTACAGTCAAGGCGGTGTGTTTAGTCCTCCTAAGCCTTTTTATGGTATTGATATGCGACGTGATCCAGCACCTACAGCACCTGCATTAAGACCACCTGAGAGACCTGCTCCTTTTAATCCTGAACAGCAGATTGACGGTTCAGCTAACAGGATGCAAGACATAATACCTGTTAAGCCTGATGTCTCAGGTATGTTAGACAACTTACTAGAAAGAGAATTTGCTAGGGCTAAAGGTAGAGAGAACGCACCTAGTCTACCTTTACGACGATCTAACAGTATGCCTGAAGCTCGTTCCGTAATGCCACAACGAGGACCGGAAGACAACACAGGTCTCTTCTATACTCTTCCTGACGCTACTATGCCTACAGGTGTAGGTGGACAGCTTGAGCCTCTTGTTCCTGAGATGTTCGGAGGTCAGTTACCTATGCCTAGTCCAATGCCGATAGACTTAGGTGTTAATGCTCCTCAGTATACAGGACCGAGGTTTGAGGACATGACTGATGCTGATTATGAGGCAATGGATATACCATACGGTAAAGACGCTTTTACTGATTATTCTGAGTTTTAACGTAGGAGAAGTAATGCCACAAATAGTAGACCCTCCCATAGAGATGTGGAACACCGATTACGGTCAATTATCTAAACAGGGAAAATGGTTTGGAGGACAAGACGCGGTAAACGCTTACAAAGCAGACAACCCAAATGTTCAGCTAACTCCTGCACAAGAGTATGTGATTGCTAATGAAGGTTATTTACCTGATCCTTATTACTTAAATAAAGAAGAAAAAACAAAAGGTATTCTTACTCAAGGAGTAGGTCAAACTAAAAGAAAAGGTAAAGACTATATTGCGTTAGGCTTTCCTAAAGCTTTTGATGATAGGGTTGCAGACCTTAAACGTAAGATAGATGCTGACTTAGTAGATGCTATTGAACAGAATGATCCTGAAAAGTTTGCTGCGTTATCTGACTTAGCGTATCGAGGAGATGTTTATCCTAAATGGGGTGCTGACTATAGCGATGGTCGGTTAGATGATGCTTATAACGAATTCTGGAATAGAAAAAAGTTTGGCGGTGCTGCTCTTGATAGGGTTGAAAAGAACTCAATGATCTTATTTGGTAAAGGTATACCCAAAGGTACTAAAACTTCTGACGGAAAGAAGTGGTAAATGGAACAGTTCATCATCAACTTCTGGGAGATCATCTCAGGGCTGCTGTTCGTAGTGTTCTTAGCAATAACTTGGAAGGCAGAGATTGGGGCGCGTATCTCAGTGTTAGAAGAGAAAGTACGCGCCCTGTTTGATTTAATTAATAGTAAGAAAGATTAGATCTCACAAGCTCCTGCTGTACAAGCCAGTGTCTGCGCTCCTTCCACGTTGTCATCAATCTCTATGAGGCTGTTCCACTCAATGCTCTTTGGCATCTTATGAAGAAGTTCTTTGTACTCCTCCTCGGTACACTCTTCATAGGGTGCTTGCTTGTATGTCCCACCATCATACGGCAGGAAGCTAACACCACTGACATCATCAAAGTTTTTCCAGATCCATGAGCCTACTTCAGGCCACTCATGCTCTTCAACAGATATAGTGACCGACGGCTTATGCTCACACCAATGCTTCTGATACATCAACCACAACTCTAGGTGTTCGATAGCTGTTATATCCTCACGCAGTAGCGCACTGTCTGGTGACTTCTTAGGAAAACTAAACACAGTAGTAGACTCTGGTCGTAGCACACAGTCCTCGGACGGTATACCCTGATCGGTCATGAACGTGGATAGAGGATCTTTCTTATCGCCTCGTACCCTGCGGACATAATACTTACTATGTCTCGTATGAATCCCAGAGGCAGAGTCAACAAGCTGACTAACAGTGCCAGAAGGCTTAATACAAGTGATGGCAGCAGATACAGGGATATCAAGCTCAGTGGATAACTGTAAGTTTGTATCAACCGATATGTCTCTGAGTCTTTCAAGCATTGCCTTAGTCTTGTCACTGGTTTCTCCCATGAGTTTGTTGTCCAGGATGCCGGTCAGTGACACACCGAGTAACCTCTCAGCTTCAGTGTTCTTCTGCCATACCTTACGAAGATAAGGGAAGTGAGTCATCGTAGACTGATACGTTCCTAAGATAGTAGCTAGTCTGACCTTACGTTCTAAGTCTTGCTTGGTATCTGTAGATCTAACTACTACCTCAGATAGGTTACAGAACTGATAAGGTCTAAGGATAATCTCTGAACATGGGTTAGTACCGTACTCAAAGTCTGTATCCCTACGACCATTCTTCTTAGCTGTGTTGACAGCAGCCTCACGATTAAAGATACCTCGCTCACCACTGTGACTGTGATACAAGCTGGTCCACTCGTTTAGGAACTGTCCTACATCAGGCTTGGTAGCATACACAGCAGAGTTGTTAGCCAATGCACGTTGCGGATTAGCTTCCCACCACTGTCCTACTTTAGCGTGTCTCATCTTGTCA
>Ga0315321_10005050_pt1 | contig 10083 bp, 7 predicted proteins | sample M180m21515metaG_FD_203464 | JGI IMG/M metagenome (GOLD analysis project Ga0315321, IMG submission 203464) | Ammonia-oxidizing marine archaeal communities from Monterey Bay, California, United States - M1 80m 21515 | ecosystem: Environmental > Aquatic > Marine > Intertidal zone | place: USA... | reverse complement strand
TGCGCCCATGATGGAGACTGCGACGGCTTCTTCAGCGAATACCTCGACGCGGGGCACCCACCGCTGTCCCCCATTTAGTCCCGGGATTCCACGAGCCGCTCAACCGCCCTCAGCTGCGGCCTGGATTTGCTCTTTCTGTGCGCCAGCCCGCCCACGGTGACCGGGGTCCTCGCGCTCCGCCATGGTCAAGGCTTCGACCGCGCCTTCGGCATTGCCGTCGAGCAGGTGGGCCTGGGCCAGGAACCACCAGACCGTGCGGGGCGCCCGAGTGCCGCCATCAACCTTTGAAAGCGGCTCGAGGATCTTCAGGGCCTTTCCCTCGTTGCCCGCGCACACCCACGCCGCCCCTTCGAGCAGCATGAGCCGAGGCTCCTCAGGATTGGCCCGCACCAACCCGCGCAGTCGTCCAGCAGCGGTGCGGCAGTCGCCCGCCCCAAAGTCGGCCACCACCGGTTGAACGGCTCCTGGAAGATCCTCGATGCGCGCGACCTCCGGCGGAGAGCGGTCGGCCAGAGCAGGCAGTCCAGCCACAGCCTTGGGCGCGTTCCCTTCGCTGTCGGAGCTGGTCCACCAGATCAACCCTCCCCCCACCAGCACCACAGCCAGCAAAGGCATCCAGATATTGATGGTGCTGCGGGGCGCTTCTTGGGTGCGGCCAGGGAGCACGCGTCGGTTGGACCCATCGCTCGACCCACCCGACGAGCGTGCCTGCTTTTCGAGCTTGGCCCGTCGTTCCTCGCGGGCCTCCTTCATCGCCGACCGCATCGCGGCTTGGAGATCGACGGTGTCGTCGAGCGCAGACTGCACCTGGGCTGCTTCCTCGGCGAGCTCTGCCCGCGAGGTCTCGTGGTCGATAGCATCGAGAGTGCGGACGATGCGGTCCATGGTGCGAAGGTCTTCGCGACAGCCTGAGCATCCCTCCAGGTGGGCCTCTGAGGCGGCCTTCATCCGGGGATTCAGCGAGTCGGGCACCAAGGTCCACTGCATCACGATGGCCGGCGGCACATGCCGTCCACCCGCTACCGCTGGACGCCCCGTCTGGAGCGCCTCGACCGCGAGCCGTCCAGCCGTCATCAGAGACAGCGCCTTCACCTGCCCCGCAGTGGCCAGCTTCTGACGCATCACCTGATCGGCGATGGGACCCGTCAGCTCGCGCCTCTTGTCTTCTGCGTTGAAGCGCCCGCGTCCCTCGGGTCCGAGCGTACCCAAGAAGGCGGGGTGGCCAAGCACCCGCTCCGCCATGCTTCGAATGGCGTTCCTGAGGGCAGTGCGGGCGATGCGATCACCGTCCGCCCACCTTTGAACCAGCGCGTCATCCATGGAGGGTCTCCCAGGGGGCGACACAGGATACCCCACCACGCTCAGACGGAGGAGCGGTCGCCGCTCGGTCGCCCCCTCACACCATCGGCATTCTGGCTGAAGGAGATCCCCGACCGGCCGATACCCCAGCAGCGCATCGTCCGACCTGTTTTCAGGGATGTACACGACCGCCTCGTCTCATCGCCTTCACCGCCGTAGAGACAGTGCGGTCTCCATCCAAGACCACCGACCCAACGCAAGAAGCACGCTTCCTCACACACCAACCCGGAATCCCCCAAGCGAGGCACGAGTGGACGATCCGAGGCCGCCAACTACCGACGATACCACCGAAAACGGCCACCAGGCGTCCATCCTCGTCGTGGAAGACGAGCCCAGATCCCAGCGCATCATCGCCCGTCTGCTCCGACAGCGCGGCTACAGAGTCGATGTCGCTGGCACCGCCAATGAAGCGCTACAACTTATCGAAGACAACGCATACGACATCACTCTCGTCGACTACCACCTCCCCGACCTAATGGGCCACGAGCTGGTGGAGCAGGTGCGCATCATCGAGCCGCTGATGGAGTTCGTGGGCATGTCCGGCTACGGCAATACCGCCGTAGCACAGAACCTCATGAATGCCGGCGCATGCGACTTCTTCGACAAGCACTACCTTCAGGACAACCGCTTTCACGCCGTCATCGAAAAGGCGATTCGCAAGCGCGCGTGGCAGTCCGACGATGCCCGCCGCCGTCGCCGGGTCGACCAGGCAGGCCGCGGTGGCACCTTCGCTGAGCTGTACGGCAACAGCGCCCCCATGCTCAACATCAAGGACGACATCCGCATGGTGGGCCCACGGCTCACAATGCCCGTGCTCATCCTCGGCCCCAGTGGCGCTGGCAAAGAGCGGGTAGCCCACGCGGTGCACCGGGCCTCCGGCGTGGCTGGACAATTTGTGGCCTGCAACGTAGCTGAAATTCCGGAGTCGCTGTTCGAAGGCGAGCTGTTCGGGCACACCAAGGGTGCCTTCACCAGCGCCGAACGAGACTCCGTCGGTCTCTTTGAGCAGGCCAACGGCGGCACTCTCTTCCTCGATGAGATCGGCCTGCTGCCGATGAATCTGCAGGGCAAGCTCCTGCGCGTGCTCAACGAGCGCAAGTTCCGCAAGGTTGGCGGCAACCGGCATCAGAAGTTCACCGGTCGTGTGTTGTGTGCCACCAACGAAGACCTCAACGCCTTGGTTCAGGAGAATCGATTCCGCGAGGATCTGCTGTACCGAATCAACAGCTTCGTCATCAAGGTGCCCGACCTCAACGCCCGTCTCGAGGACATTCCCCACCTCGCGTATTACTTCATCGAGCAGCTCAACGACGAATGGAAGCTCGAGCCCGCCATCTCCACGGTCGAGCCCGAGGTCTGGCGCACCCTCCAGAACCACAACTGGCGGGCCAACAACGTCCGCGAGCTGCGCAATGTGATGTCGCAGGCGGCCATGCGCGCAGCCGACGAGGCATCCCTGCGCTCGGGCGACCCCGGCCGGCCGGTCTCGATTCGCGTCGACCACCTGCCCACGCATCTGCTCAACGAGGCTGACCGACCGGTCAACAGCACGTCCCTGGAGACTCCCAACGGCACACTCCAGCCCGGCAACGCCTTCAGCTTCCCCTCGACTCTCTTCGACATGTCCCGCAAGGACGCCAAGGCCGAAGTCGTCGACACCTTTGAGCGGATTTACGTGCAGGCTCTGCTGGAGCGCCACGACTACAACGTCACCCACGCCGCCCGGGCCGCCGATATGCAGCGCCCCAACTTCAAGCGCCTCATGAATCGGGTGGGCGTGAAGGTGCCTCGTGGCGACGGCTGAGGGCGCTACAGCGGGCCCGCTCGTGAGATAGAGCGACGGGACACCGGTCCTGGAGTCCACATGAGCGTGTTCTCGGAGATGGCGGAGCTCGACCATGAACAGCTGGTCTTCTGCCGCAACGACGACGTCGGCCTGCGCGCCATCATCGCCATCCACAGCACTGCCCTCGGGCCCTCGCTGGGCGGCTGTCGGCTCTACAACTACGCCAACGATGCCGATGCAGTCCGGGATGTACTTCGGCTGTCGCGTGGGATGACCTACAAGGCGGCGGTCGCGGGCCTCGACTTGGGCGGCGGAAAGTCGGTCATCATCGGCGACCCCAGCATCAAGTCCGAGGAGCTCTTCCGGGCGTTCGGGCGCTTCGTCGAGAGCCTCGGCGGTCGCTACATCACCGCGGAAGACATGAACACCACGGTCGAGGACATGAACCGCATCCGCCGGGAGACCCAGTACGTCACCGGTTCGTCGGCGTATGCAGGCGGCAGCGGCGACCCCTCTCCGGTCACTGCCTGGGGAGTGTTCCACGGCATCCGCGCGTGTCTCGAAGTGGTCTATGGGCTGCCCGATGTGCGTGGCCGCACAGTGGCCATTCAGGGGCTTGGCGCGGTCGGCATGCAGCTCGCGCGCTACCTCTTTGATGCTGGCGCACGCCTGCTTCTCAATGACATCTCCGAACGCCGCCTCGCAGAAGCCCAGGATGCGTTCGGCGGCGAGGTCGTCGACGGCGACGAGTTCTACAGCGCCGCCTGCGATGTGCTCGCCCCGTGCGCCATCGGAGGCACCATCAACGCGGCCACAATTCCGCGCATTCGGGCCCCCATCATCGCGGGTGCGGCCAACAACCAGCTCGACGATGAGGATCGTGACGGGGCTCTTCTGGAGCAAGCCGGCATCGTGTTTGCGCCCGACTACGTGATCAACGCAGGCGGCCTCATCCACGTGGCCGCCGAGCTCCACGGTACTCCCCAGGGCCGGGCGATGAAGGACGCCGCGAGCATCTTTGACACCGTCAAGCGCATCATCAACGTGTCCCGCGCAAAAGGGATGACCACCACGGCCGCCTCCAACCGGGTCGCCGAAGAGCGCATCGACGCGGTCTCCCGACTCCGCAGATTGCATCTCCCGCATCGATGAGCCGGCGCAGGTAGCCCCCCGATCGATCCGATGAACGCAGCGTCCTCGACAGCATGTCCTGTCGTTTTGGGTTTGATGCAAACGCGCTCGGGCGGTATGCTGCCGGCGTCGAAACCACGCCCCGCTTCCCGGTGGGAGCAATCGACTCTGCGCCGGCACGCCCTCCCCTGTGCCGCCACCCTCCCCGCCGCCCCTCTTCGCTCCCCTCGCCCCGGTGCCCACCTTGACGCACCTCCATCTCGTCCCAGACGTGCGGAGCCCTTCCTACGACGGCCCCCTCGATCTTCTTCTGTTCTTGGTTCGGCGACAGGGTGTGAATCTTCGTGAGATTCCCATCGCGCCCATCGCCGACGCCTTCGTGGAACAATTGGAGCTCATCGAGTCGCTCGACCTCGACAGCGCCTGCGACTTCGTGGTGATGGCCTCCACGCTCTGCTGGCTGAAGAGCCGGGAGTTGCTTCCCAACGCCAAGACGTGCCACGACGACGACGAGGCCTCCGCCGTGCGCGACGACCTCAGCCGCCGTCTCTTCGAGTTCCAGCGCTACCGCGATGCCGCCAAGAAGCTCGGCGACCGGGCCATGCTCGGCCGCGAGATCTTTGGCCGTCCCGCTGAGCCGGTGCAGGGCTACGAGCGTCCAGTCTACGCCGAAGACGACGCCTTTGGCCTGCTGGAGCGCTTTTACGCGATGCTCCAGCGCAGTGCCGCGCCGCCGCCTGTCCACGAGGTCATCCGCGAGCCTTGGACCATGGAAGACGCCGGCCAGCTCCTGGTCGACGCCCTGTCCAACGGTCCGCGTGACCTGCTCGACATCCTCCAGAAGCTACCCCACCGTCACCAGCGCGTGTTCGCCGTGCTCGCCGTCCTTGAGATGGCCCGTCAGCAGCAGATCTCGCTCGCCCAGTACGAACACCTCGGTGCCATCCGCCTCCGCCTCCTTCTCCCCGATGACCAGCCCGAAGTCGGTCAGTTGCAGGATGTAGTCGCGTGAGCCGAGACGACGGGGGGCCCCCAAGCGGCCCTCATGATGAAGACGAGCCAGGCAGCGCACCGCATCCCAACTCTCGGCCCCCCGACCCCGACCCCGACCCCGAGTACGGTCGACCATCCATCCTCGACCCCGGCGACTACGATAACGTCGAGTTGGGCACTCCCGAGCGAGCGCCGGTTCCCTCGGCCGGCGCGCAAGTCATCCAGTTCACCGGTGCACGGCCCAGCGCAACACCACCGATAGACGACACAACAGACAACACAACAGACGAGACCATCGTCGAAGAAGACGATGGCGCACGAGGGCCCCCGTCCAGGCATCTCCTCAAGCCCGCACTTGAAGCGATGCTGCTGGCCGCCGACGGTCCGGTCTCGCTCTACCAGCTCAACAGCTGGCTGCTGGAGCCAGGGGAGCCCGTCATCCGCGCCACTTTGCGCGAGCTGGCCACCGAGCTGCTTCGCGACCAACGGGGCTGGCGCCTCGTCGAGGTGGCCAAGGGCTGGCAGCTCCGTACTGACGTGCGATTCGGCCGCTGGGTCGCCCGCATGCGGGGAGGGCGTCCACAACGTCTGTCCACCGCTGCAATGGATGTTCTCGCCATCCTTGCTTACCGCCAGCCGTGCACCCGTTCGGAGGTCGACCAGCTGCGAGGCGTCGACTCCGGCGGAGTCCTTCGCCTCCTCTGTGAGCGTGGCCTCACTGCGGTGATGGGACGCAAAGAAGTGCCGGGCCGCCCACTCCTCTACGGCACCACCCGCAACTTCCTGTCGCTGTTCGGCCTGCGGGACCTGTCCGACCTTCCCACGCTTCGCGACCTTCGCGAGCTCCGGCGCGACGACCAGCGCCTACCTCCTGGAGCCGCCGAGCTGCTGGGCATCTCGCCAGAACAGCTGGGGCGGGCTCTGGGCATCGAGGACAGCGAAAGCGAGCTCGAAGATGACAGCGAACCCGTGCAGACCCATCTGTTCAGCGATGGTCTGTCGGTGGTCGAGGACGACTGAGACTCGACGACTGGTGCGCGAGGCTGAGACCCGCTGCAGACAGCCGGCCACCGCAGCTTCTCGACTCGCCAGTGCCGACCCGGCGCCTTAAGCGGACCGTGCTGTCTGGCCGCCATGGTCGCGTGCGAGCAGCCCCCCCCCCCCACGCCGTGAGGCGCCGGGGCCGCCGTCCGAGTGCAGCCTGAGCCTTGGGCTCCCGCCAACCGTGCCACCATCACCCACGCCGTGAGGCGTCGGGCCACCCGCTGTCGTCCCCATCTCCCCAACCGGGTCTGGTCGACACCGCGAGGACAACAATGTCAGATAGCCCCCGTACTACCCAACGCATCGCCAAGATCATCGCCTGGTCCGGTCGAGCCAGCCGCCGTGAAGCCGAGCGAATGGTCGAGGATGGCCTGGTCAACGTCAACGGCGAGACCGTCTTCCACCCAGGTCATCCCGTCGATGCCCGCACCGATGTCATCACCGTTGAAGGAGAGCGTCTCCCGCCACCGCCACCGCCGCTGTACTTCGTGGCCTTCAAGCCGCGAGGCCTGCTCACGACCCGTACCGACCCGGAAGGCCGCCGCACCGTGCAAGAACTGGTGGACCACATCCCCCACCGCCTTGAGCCGGTCGGCCGCCTCGATATGGACACAGAAGGGGTGCTGCTGTTCACGAACGACGGCGACCTCACCCACGGACTGCTCCACCCTTCCAACGCCGTGCCGCGTCGCTACATGGCCAAGGTGTGGAAGCGCCCAGATGATCGCAAGCTGGCCCGCATCCAGCGCGGTGTGCGCCTCGATGACGGCCCCACTGGCCCCTGCAAGGCGCGGGTGGTCGAAGAGACCGGCACCGGCAACTGCTGGATCGAGATCACGGTCACCGAAGGCCGCAACCGCCTCATTCGTCGGCTGTTCGAGTCCATCGGTCATCCCGTGTCCAAGCTCCGTCGCGAGAGCTTCGGCACCGTGGCCCTGCGCGGACTCGAGCGCGGCCAGGTCCGCCCGCTGTCCGGGGAAGAGGTCCGCCGCCTGCGCGACATCGTAGGCGGCAAGGACCCCCGCTTGGCTGGTCACAAGGGCCGCTACAAGCCTGGCTTCGCCCGTCCCAAGCCCAAAGCAAACCGGCCGCTGTCGAAGAAGAAGCGCGCCAAGATCGCTCGTCGTGGTGGAAACCGCCGCAACGACTGACCTTCACGGACTTCGATAGCCGAGCTGTTCCAGCGCCTCCACATCGACGGCATCCAGGTCGGGAGGGGGCACGGTCGGAATTGCCAAGACCGCTTCGACAAGCTCCTTATCGGGCACGCCCTGAGCTTGAGTTCGCCCCCCGCGGCGGAGCGCCCTCGCACCATCGGCCGAGATACCCACCCGGTCTCGTCCCAGCACTCCCGTGGGCGCACACCCCGGACTGCAGCCCGGCTCACAGATCCCGGACTCCGCGAGTCGAAAAGCATCGGGCGCAGCAGCGCGTCCCAGCAACAGCTCCGGCACGTCCTCCAGACCGACCATATCGTCGATCACAGCCGGCACGATTCCCGGACCTTGCCGCACCATCGCCACCCGCAGCACCACATCGTGCACCGACCGCTCATGCTGCCGGCCACACTTCTCCTCGAGCAGCACCTCACCGTGGTCGCCAGCCACCACGATGAGCGAGCCCCGAGCTTCGAGCTGGTCGAGCAAGGGAGTGAGGATGTGGTCCACCTTGGCCACCTCTTCGGCGTAGCGCTCCGGGTCCGTAGATCCATGACCTTCGTAGGGACCGTGTGGTTCATAGACGTGCACCCACAGAAATGCGGGGGCATCGGCCGGGAGCCAAGCCAGCGCACGGGAAACGGTTTCCTCGCCAGGCCGCTCTCCCGACTCCGGACCATCGAACACATCGAAGCCCCGATCGAGACCGCCAGCGGGTCCAGCGGGCCAAGCGCTCACAAAAGCGCCCTTGGCAATCCCGGCCAGCTCGGGCGCATCGACCACCCGCGGAATGTCGGCGGGCAGCGCATAGCCGTGGTGGTTGTTGGCCTCCATTCCATGCTCCCAAGGCTGCTTTCCGGTGAGCATGGTGGCGTGGGCCGGAGAGGTGAGACCGATGGGAGACCACGCCTGGGTGTAGCGCTCGCCCCGCTCCGAAAGCTGCCACAAGCGCGGCATCAAGTCGGGTCGGAAGTGGTCTAGACGCCACGTATCAATGGTGACAAGCGCGACCACAGGCGGCCCTTTGGACCGCTCGGGAGGCGCCGATCCCGAACACCCCACCCACACTGGAAGCACACATGTCAACACAGCGGCCGGGCCAAAAGCCACACGCCGGGTTGGCGTACCGCAAATGCAACAAACGAGTGGAACAAGCATCGGTGCCTGCCTAACCGTAGACACCCCCAGAGCTGAGTCCTTGGAGGCCCGTTTGGCGCAGCCCAAGTCCCACGCCCCTCGCAGTCGCATCGAATTCTCACGGTTCATTGGCGTGCGCGACCAGCCGCGCCTCGATGCCAACCACCAGTCCAATGTGCCGGGACTCTACATCGTTGGCGACCTGGTCGACGCGCCCGTCATCAAGCTGGCATTTCGCCAGGGCGACCAAATCGCGCGCCACATCATGTCCGAGCTGGGCTCCCAAGATGGCATAGACGAAGACGTTGTCGATGTTCTCATTATCGGCGCGGGCCCCGCTGGTATCGGCGCCGCAATGGCATTGCAGGACTCCCGACTCCGAGTGGTCGTGCTCGACCGTGCCGACCCCTTCGCCACCATCGCCGACTTTCCCAAGGGCAAGCTCATCTTCAGCGAGCCCGAAGACCTCGCCAACCCGGACGGGATCTGGTTCAGCGACGCGCCCAAAGAAGAGCTGGTGGAGCGCTGGTCACGCATGGTCGCCGACAAGGAACTTCCACTGCAGTTCCCCGAGGAAGTCTGCGGAGCGAAACGCGTCGGCGGACTCTTCGAGGTGCGCACGCGTGTCGGGGCAGGCGGACTCACCCGGCAGGCCATCGAAGCCGACCCCACCGAAGACGCCGAGAACACATTGAAGGCGCGGCGAATCATTCTCGCTGCCGGCAAGCGGGGTCAGCCCAATCTGCTCGACATTCCCTGCGCGCAAGATCGCACGGTCCACACCCGCCTGGTCGACGCCACCACACACACCGACCGCGATGTGGTGGTCGTCGGGGGCGGTGACAGCGCCGTAGAGGCCGCGACCGCTCTGGCCGAAGCCGGCGCCCGCGTCACGCTGTCGTACCGAGGTGATTCGTTCCATCGTGCGAAAAAGAAGAATCGAACCCGCCTCCAGCACGCCGTGGCGCAGGGCAACCCCACCCTGGCCATGGGCTCCCGTCCCATCGAGATCACCGACAAAGAGGTGATTCTACGCGACGGCGAAAACCAGCGTGAGGTGCCTGCCGACGATGTCTTCGCCTTCATCGGCAGCCGTCCTCCGAAGGGTCTGCTGCGTCGCCTGGGCGTGCGGATGCAGGCCGAGATGGATGTCGCGCGGTGGCTTTGGTTCGGCGGCTTCGCGATGGTCACCTGGCTGTTCTACGTGCTCAAGCACAAGAAGCCCTTCTTCCCGTTCGGGCCCGGCCACATCTTCGAAGAGGTCCCCACACTGCTCACGATGGAGCTGGGCTTCCGCACCATCGACCCCAGCTTCTGGGGCACCGCCATCTACAGCCTGCTCATCTTGGTCTTCGGCGTCCGGGCGATGCAGCGCCACAACGGTCCTGACCAGAAGAAGCGCTACATCAGCCTGATGGTGTTTCAGGCCGTGTTTCTCTTCGGCATTCCCGAGCTGCTCGCCCCGCTTGTCATCGA
>Ga0315321_10005049_pt1 | contig 10085 bp, 5 predicted proteins | sample M180m21515metaG_FD_203464 | JGI IMG/M metagenome (GOLD analysis project Ga0315321, IMG submission 203464) | Ammonia-oxidizing marine archaeal communities from Monterey Bay, California, United States - M1 80m 21515 | ecosystem: Environmental > Aquatic > Marine > Intertidal zone | place: USA... | reverse complement strand
TTCTGATGGCTCATTGCTAGCGTCGGGTAAAGTAGTCTGACGATACGATCTCCAACAAGATGTCTCGCAGCCTGAAGTTCGTATTAGCGGACTGCCTGTAGAGCTGTTCAATATTTTCACGGTCGAGAAAGTTGAGCTCACGAGCCATTGCATAGGACAATATGTTCTCCACGAACGCTTTGGAAAACTTCTCTTTGTCTTCCATCAGAATTGTCTTCAGACCCTGGGGGCCTCCGAAGGTTCGGCCATCCATATGAACAGTTCTCGCATCCACTGGAAAACGTCCACCCTTCTTATTGCCCTTTGGGGCATAGTTGATCACGTTGGTGTATTGGTCCCGCCAACGTCCGATGACGTCGAAGTTCTCCAGGGCGATTCCAAGGGGATCCATCTTCTTGTGACAGATGTTACAATTGGCATCCGCTCGATGTGCATCGATCGTTTCTTTGATAGTCTCCGTTTTCGTAGGGGGGCTGAGTGCCGAGATCTCAAGGTCCTCCGGTGTTTCCAGATGATCTCCGTAAAAACTCTTCAATACCCAGGCGCCGCGATAAAACGGGTTGGTATATTCCCCGTTGTTGGTCGTCATCAGCATGAAACCTGCCTGTGTAAGCAGGCCTCCGCGATATTGATCTTTTTCGCCCAGCATCACTTTGGAGAACTCTGATGTGATCTCTTTGGGTCTGTAATCTTTCGGTGATATTTTACTTGAACCAGGTCTTTTTCGTGGCGTCGCGATTGGATGTCCTTCGATCCGATAGATGTAGTTGAGCTCCGGCGAGATCATCACGAAATCAGAGTCGATAAAATTCAACAGGCTCAGATTGCTCGACAGGACTTCCTTGAAGAACTCCACTGGCTCTTCTTTGATCTGATTCCGGACAAGGTCAAATTCTTCAACCGTGAAAATGCTGAGGTCTGGTTCGATGATCTTGAGTTTTTCAAGATCGAGCCATTGATAAACATAGTCTCTGACGAAGCGATCAGTTCTTGCGTCCTGTAACATTCGGAGCGTCTGCTCACGACGGACTTTTGGATCCTTCAGCTTTCCTTGTCTCGCCAGCTCGGAGAGCGTCTCGTCGGGCAAGGAATTCCACAGGAAATACGACATACGTGCAGCAATCGCGTAATCATCCAAAGGCCCTGATTCGCCTTCCTGCTTAAACAGGAACTTCGGGGAACACAACATTCCGCGAATGCCTGCCTGCAGACCTGAGAAAATGCTTCGGTCTTGGACAAATGCTTTCTTGGCATGCTTATAGAATTGTTGCATCTCGGCGTCGGAGACCGGACCGCGAAACAGTTTCCGTGCAAGCCTCTTCAAAATGGCCTGACATGCCTCATCGCCAGCAGATGCATCGAGGTCTTTGCAGTAGGTTTTATAAAAGTAAGTATCTGGTGGCCATGAATCGTAAACTGGTCCTGTAATGGTCGCCGTCTCAATACAGAACATCCGTTGAGGACCACCCCCATTGACCGAGTTGCATCTGAGAACGATCGTGTCATCGGACGACAGTTGCGTCGTGAACCCGATGCTGGGATTGAAGTCTTGCCAAGCAGCATTTTTGGGAATCACAGTCACAATGCTTTGTCCTACTCCTGAGTTTTTCCGAAGGAAGTAGCTCATCGAGTGGTCGGTTGGCGTCGAATCGTTGGTATTCACCTCTGAAATATCCGTGACGGCAGGCAATCTTTCTTCAACCCGGCTTCCTGCAACATACTTGGCCTGGATATAGAATCCCTTTGGAACAATCCGATAAACACCACTCGTTTTGACCGATGGGTTGATTTTTATTTGGATGGACTGAGTCGCGAAAACCAGGGGTCGTGAAGCCAGGGACAGCGACGGGGCAAACCCATTGGTATTGTCCTTGTGGCTGTGCGTATCAATGTCTGTGTCTTTCGTTGAGTAGACAACGACGCGTGGAGCAGGTTTGTCGCTCACAACACTCTCGCTAATGAGGTTCGCAATGTTGAAGTAAGACTCCATATCGATAACCGACATGTGGAGGTTGTCGGCGTTGTTATTAAAGCCAGTTTCGATGTTATCAAGGGGCAGCCGGTCGAGCAGTGAGAAGTCGCTTCCAAAGACATCATTCACGGTGTTTTGATACTCGACTCGACTCAAACGTTTCAGCATTCCTGGTTTCTGCTTTTCTACGAGGAGCTGCAGTTGATTGCCTACTGCCTTCTGCAATGCTTTGAATTGATCGGGTTCTGGAAGTTTCGGTGCATCTTCCGGCGGCATCTCGCCAGATTCAATTGCCGTATAGATATCATTCAACAGACTGGGATCGTTCCATTGCGGCACGTTGATCTGATCCAGACGGAGGTCCGCCTTACTCTTTTTCATTCCGTGACAGGAAACGCAAAACGTATTGAAGAAATGCTGTGATTGCATCCGATCATCTGCAAGGCTGCTCGAAGCATAGGCATCGGAAAACAGCAGCAGAAACGCGGCAACCTTTGTGATTCTGTGATTCAACATGATGTCACAACTCGATGGTCTTTTTGCTATTGCCGAACCGGTCTCGTTCGATGCCAAATTGCTGAAGTATTGAGAGGTAGATGTCGCAGGTCGTCTCGCCTTTGCGAATGACATGGCCACCGTGATTTGCGAATTTTCCGCCCGCAACGAATACCGGGATTTCATTCCCGTTGTGAGGCCCCATTTTCTGGCTCACGCTGTTGTTTCCTGTGGAGACGGTGATCGTCTCATCCATCAGCGTGCCTCCGGATTCGACTTTCGTGCTGGAAAGCTTGTCGTAGAAGTTTGCCATCAGTGAATAGAACGAGGAGTCATATTTTGTCAGACTTGTGCGTGCTTCCTCGGATTTGGGGACGTTGTGGGTCGTGAGGTGATGATCGTTGTCGAGTCCTGTCATATAGAAATTGACCACGCGTGTGACGTCGAACTTGAAGGCCTTATAAATCATGTCGAATGCAATACCGCGTTGAATCTGACGTGGGTTTGTCAGGAATCTTTTTTTGTCAATTTCGGTTGCGAGGAACCCATTCTCAAATGAAGGGGCGACTGGGAATTCGACGTCCTGGCGAGGCCGACTGAGCCACTCGATGGATTTGTTGAGTTCCTGCTCCGATTCACGTAATGCTGCGAAATACTCTTCCAGTCTCTGCTTGTCCCGGCCCGAGACCCTTGCCATCAGTGATTTCGCTTCCTCAAGGGAGCCGTCAAGGACGCTCTTCTTGTTCGCCAGAAGTCGCTCCTCCGTCTTCCTGTCAGTCTTGGCGAAGAGAGTTTCAAATAGCACCCTCGTCGATTGAATTGGCATAACGGGCAGCCTGTTACGCCAGGAAGAAACGATGTGGTGATGGGCATGGCTGATGAAAGTGGCCACGTTTCTGACGCGGGTTAAATGTCCAACGTGGTCCGCTACAAGTTGGTCCAGAGAGTCAGGGTTCGTCGTGGTGTTTCCGACAAAGCACCGGTGGTCACTTGCATGGTTTCCACCAAACTTCATTTTTGAATAGAGCGTGAAATGGTCTCGATGTTTTTTAAGAGGCTCCATGTGGTCGCTGAATCCATAGTCCGTACCACCAGTCTTCGGCAGAGCGTCGGTGAACAAACCATAACCCATGCTCACGCAGAAAAGCCGTTTGACATCAGCTTCGTCCGGGGCCGACCGATTCTGCCCGAAACTCTCAAGAGACGGCAGGAAAAGTGTGCAACCAGCGGTTTTTAAAATATCGCGACGTTTCATCATACTACTGCTAGGAATTTGATTTTAGGGTGGAGCGCCCTGGGGCGTCGTTGAAGGGATCGGAGTGGGAGAGAAAGGTGGTTGGGAATGCGGCAGGAAAAGGCCCCCGGTCCACGCAGTATTATACTGCCGCTACGTGACTTTATTACGAATTTTGTGGTTCGAGAGCGTAGATTTCAAGCCCGCATTACCAAGATCATTTTTGGCAGCGGTTTTTTGGTTTTGGGGCGAGGCACATGCCTTTCAGCGGTCGTCGAGGATCAGGATGCGGCCGTCGCCGAGTGGGTTCTCTTTGGGCTGCCAGGCGGGACTTACTCCTTCGCCAACCGCCGTCGCTCGCTGAGCTATGGCGGTCAAGAGGCTACGGCGCACAAGTTGGTCGTAGCTCTCGGGCTCATTGCCGGTGGGGCCCCTTTTCTGGTTGAACCAGTTCAGGTCCGGGTCTTCGTCCGGAATCCATTCCTAGATGGCTTGCCTGAGTAGTTAATTCAGTAGTGTCCAAAAGCTGGAGCTTTCGATTACGCCAGGATCTCTTTCACGACTGCTCCCCCGAGTGGGCCGGTCAGGCGGTGAAGTCGTCCTTGGTGATGAAAGCTGAGCTTGTCATGTTCAAGTCCCAGTAAATGGAGGATGGTGGCATGAAGATCCCGGAAGTGAACCTTTCCCTCCACCGCGCGGGCTCCGGTGTCGTCGGTTTGGCCATGGGCAATGCCCGCCTTTACGCCACCACCGGCCAGCCAGAAGGTGAAGCCGTTCGGGTTGTGTCCGGTTTCATCTTTCTTCTCGCCCGGCTTCAGTCCGGGGCGCCCGAATTCGCCGCCCCACACCACAAGCGTGTCCTCCAGCAATCCGCGTTGATCAAGGTCCTCAAGCAAGGCGGCGATCGGTGCGTCGGTTGACTCGCAGTTGGCTCGCAAGTCACGGCGGTGATTCTTGTGCTGATCCCAGCCGTTGTGCGTAACCTCGATAAAGCGCACGCCGGCCTCTGCGAAGCGTCGCGCCAGCAGGCACTGACGCCCGAAGTCGGACGGGCGGCAGGTTCCCACCGAAATCTTTTTGCCGACCCGGTAACGCTCCAGAACATCCGCGGGCTCATTGCTGAGATCGAGGAGATCCGGTGCCACGGACTGCATTCGAAAGCCGAGTTCCATAGACGCGATGACGCTCTCGAGTTGCGGATCATCCTGGCGCGATGCGAGATGATCGTGGTTCATGGCCTGTATCAGATCGAGTTGGGAGCGCTTGATCTGATCCGAAAGGTGGCTTCCTGCAACATTGGCGATCGTGGCTTTCGACATGTCCTCGCCACTGACGCCAATCGATGTCCCTCCGTAGATGGTGGGAAGGAAGGCGCTGGAAGAAACCGTGGACTCGTGGGCATTGAGGCTGATGAAACCGGGGAGATTTTGGTTTTCGGTCCCGAGTCCGTAGGTGACCCACGAACCGATGCTCGGTCGTCGACGCAGTTTTTCACCAGTGTGCAACTGGAGGAATGATTGTGCGTGGTTCCCGGTGTCAGCATGCATTCCATTCAGCACGCAAAGCTTGTCGATGTGCTTTGCAACTTCTGGAAAGAGTTCCGAGACCCACAGTCCGCTCTCTCCGTGCTGGCTAAATTCGAAGACGGACCCAGGGTGCTCCTTCTTACCGGATTGTGGCTTGTAGTCGAAGGTGTCGAGATGGGCTGGTCCACCGGGCATACAGAGGAAGATGACTCGCTTGGCACGGGCCGGCAGGGGAGTTTGCTTGGGACTGAGAGAGGCTTCTGCCGGGCTGGCCTTGGTCTGCGCACTGCAAAGGGCGTTCAGGGCAAGGTAGCCAAACCCGCAGGATGTCGAGCGTAACAGGGCACGGCGGTTTGGCATGGGACTCATCATTTGGCTTTTAATCAATATAGCGAAATTCACTGCTGGCTAGCAAGGCCTGACATAGGCTGGTCCACGCTTGCGGAATAGCGGCTGTCCCTTCGCTGGCCAGGAGGCTGGAAACTTCCCGGAGGTGGGCTACGGAGCGGACAACTTCCGCTTGAGTTGGCTCCCGCTGAAGCGCCCGCTGGTAAGCGGTGTGGATGCGGTCCTCGTCGGATGCCGAAGGATTGTTATCCAACAGGCTCTCGGCAAGGACTCGTGCCTGTTCGATTACGAAGAGATTGTTAAAGAGATAAAGCGCTTGGTTCGGGGCTGTGGTCACGTCTCGTTTGCCGGCCACCTTAATTCCATCTGGAAAATCAAACGCGCTGAGTTCGGGGGGAGGCGAATCGCGCAGCATGCAGAGATAGACACTTCGGTGGGTGCTGGCTTCGTGCAGATACTTGGCCTCTCCGGCTGGCCAGTTCAGAAGAATGTCGACATCGTCAATGGCGGAGCCCGCGGGCGGAGAGAGATTCAGGCGCCCGCTGGCCTGCAACATCCGGTCGCGAAGAGATTCGGCATCGAGCCTCCGTCGGCTATGGCGTGCCATGAGGATGTTGTCGGGATCCGCTTTCAATAGTTCACTTGCCGCTCCCCGGCTGTCGAGCTGATAGGTGCGGCTCAAAACAATTGTGCGGATCATCTTCTTCACCGACCAGTCGAGGTCCGTCACAAAGCGGTGGGCAAGATGATCAAGAAGCTCGGGATGTGAGGGCCGGGCACCGTAAACCCCGAAGTCGTCCGGAGTCATGACGATGGGGCGCCCGAAGAGGTGCAGCCAAATGCGGTTCGTCATGACCCGGGCGGTCTGGGGGTGATCACCGGAGGTGAGCCATTCCGCAAGTTGAAGGCGACCGCTGGACGTTTCATCGATCGAAGGCGGATCGGAGGATGTCTTGCAGGCGGTGAGAAAACCGCGTGGGACGACCGGACCCAGCTTCTTGGAATTCCCATCGATGTTGACCTTGCTGTTTGCGATCTTCTTCTTGTCACGTGCTCCCATCACCCAACCCAGCGCTTTGCGGTGCGTGCGCCGGGGTTGACCGGAGGCTGCATGTAGACTTTGGGCCTCGGCAGGATCAAGGGCACGGTTCCAGACCGCGAATTCGGCGAGCGATCCTCGTAGGGGGGCGAATCGGTCGTTGCGGGCCCCGAGGAAGATCTTGCGGTCGTCCGGGGCCGTGACGTCCATCTCTCCTTCGATCTCCGGCTTAGCATCTCCGTTCAAATAGAGCCGAACTTTCTTTCCGGAGCGCACCAAGACCACGTGGTTCCAGCTTCCGGTGGGGATGACAGTGCGTCCGGCGAGGTTCTGGTTTCGCGTCACTCCGTTCCAAAGGTAGAACATCCCCGTTCGTCTCTTGTCGTGCGTTCCGCCGATCCCGATGTGATCTCCGGTCTGCTTCTTGTCGCCTGGTGAAGCGTGTGAAAAGAGATACGCGGTGATGGCGCGCGCCGAGTTGTCGAGATCGTTGCGGAACCAGAACGCGACGGTGTAGGAGTCAGCGGGAATGGGAGCCTCGAGACGAATTCGGCCTTCCGTCACCTCAGCAAATTGGCCCGGAGAGAATTTCACCCCTTTTTCGATCACGAGGTCGTCGGGTTTTTCGTCGAGCCTGGCATGCACCACTGGTTCCAAGGACTCGATGCTTTCTCCGTAGCTCTTTGCGAAGTCGGGCGGCGGCTCTTTTGTGGAGTCCGAGGCTGGCTCCTCAAGCGTGTCTCGCAGCGCGTGGAGCGGAGTGGGCGGAGCGGTGAGTTTCTCGTTCGCAGCTACGCCCCACAATGTTTCGGTGCTGTTGAAGACTCCCGCCAGGGCATAGTAATCGCGGGTCGGGATCGGGTCGTGCTTGTGGTCGTGACAACGTGCACACGAAACGCTTAGCCCCATCACGGCGGTACTCACGACGTTGATCTGGTCGTCCACCACATCCATCGTGAAGTTCTGGTTCATGGCAGCCGCCGGCTTGTAACCCATCGCGAGAAATCCGGTGGCGGTGAGTTGTCGATTGCGTTCATCGGCGGTGGTGGCGGGAAGAAGATCGCCCGCAATTTGTTCGGTGAGAAAGCGATCGTAGGGAAGGTCGGTATTGAAGGCCCCGATGACGTAGTCGCGGTAGCGCCACGCATTCGGAAAGGTCGGATTGCGTCCCAGTCCGTCGTTACCATTCGACTCGCCGTAGCGCGCCACATCCAGCCAGTGTCGACCCCAGCGTTCGCCAAACTGCGGGGTAGCGAGCAGTCGGTCGACGAGCGATTCGAGGGCTGCCCGTTTGTCGGTCGCGAACTCCGCGCGGAAGGACGCCAGTTCTCCAGCGGTGGGCGCCAGGCCAATGAGATCGAAATGCAATCGCCGCATCAAGGTTTCCGCATCGGCATCGCGGGTTGGTTCGTGACCTTCCGCCTCGAGGCGGGTCAGGATGAACTGGTCGATCGGATCGCGGACCCAGTCGGATTTCTGAAGATCCGGAACCTTCGGAACGGTGACCGGTTGGAAGGACCAGAGCGCGGCGGGGTCAGTCGGAGGAGGGTCGTTTTCCTCCCCGGAACTCGGCTTGTTGCTTCGTGGATCCGGTGTGCCCAGTTTGATCCACTTCACGAAGTAGTGAGCCACTGTCTCGGGAAGAGGATCTTCGGGAGGCATCTCAAGTTCATCGACCCAGCGCAGGGCTTGCACAATGAGGCTCTCCTCCGGGTTGTCGCGATCAAAAAGCGGACCGGACTCGCCGCCCTTGAGGATTCCGGTGCGGCTATCGAGCAGGAGTTTTCCTCCGACCTTTTTGGCGTTTGCGGAGTGGCACTCGTAGCAGTGCTCAGAGAGGACGGGGCGGATCTTCTTCTCAAAGAAGGCGAGGCCTGGGTTCTCGGCGTTCAGAGGAGAAAACGAGCTGTACAGAAGCAGTATCCCGAGCAGCTGCGTGCTGGTTCTGCGATGCCTTGAGGCGTTTTGGAATGCCGAGAGACTCAAACTGCTAATTGCTAGAAGACATGGGTTTTCAGGTGGGGTGGAAACCTCCAAGCCGGTGAACATCATGAATGAAGAGAAAACAGAATCAACCAAATCCTACGACACGACTGCTAGGAATTTACTTTTGGGCGAAAGGGGTGAAGTCGCATTTGGACCGGAGATGATGGGGTGAAAGGGGGGTGACTTGAAAGGACCAATGGAGTGTGTGTTTATAGACTATATATGAAACGTATATTCTATGGAATCGGGATTGTGATGGTGGTGGTAAATGCTTGTGTTGCCGAGGAGAAGAAGCCGAATGTGGTTGTGATTTTCTTGGATGATTCGGGTTATGGCGACTTTAAGCCTTTTGGTGATCCTGCGTATGCGACGCCAGAAGTGGAGAAATTGGCGAAGCAGGGAATGCGGCTTAACCAGTTTTATGTTCCTCAGGGCATCTGTTCGGCATCTAGGGCTGCGTTGTTAAGTGGATGTTATCCAGGAAGGACCAAGGTATTTAGTGCTCATGGACCTGGAGGGAGAGGGTTGGAGCCAAAGTTTATGACGATGGCTGAAATGTTAAAGAAACATGGGTATGCTACTGGGCATTTTGGCAAGTGGCATTGTGGTGATCAAGCTGAGACTCGACCATTGGCGAGGGGTTTTGATGAGCATGCGGGGTTGATGTATTCTAATGACATGTGGCGATTTCACCCTGTGAGCCCAAAGCATTGGGGAAAGAAACCATTGCAATATTGGGAGAATGGGAAGGTGAAAATAGAAGATGTATCAAAGAAGGATCAGGAGAGTTTGACCAAGTGGGCGACCGACTACTCTGTAGATTTCATTAAGCGAAATAAGGAGAAGCCATTCTTTTTGTATTTAGCTCATTCGATGCCCCATGTTCCCTTGTTCTGCAGCAAGGAATTTCAGGGGAAATCTGGCAAGGGATTGTATGGTGATGTCATTATGGAGATCGATTGGAGTGTAGGTCAGGTGAATAATGCTTTGAAGGAGGCTGGAGTGGAGCGTGACACCTTAGTGATTTTTAGTTCTGATAACGGACCTTGGGCAGCTTATGGCGAGAGGGCTGGGGTGACGCCATTTAGAGAGGCAAAGGCGACGAGTTTTGATGGTGGGACACGGTCGGCAACCGTGTTCAAGTATCCGGCGAAGGTGAAAGCAGGAAGTGTGTTGGATAAAGCTATTTGCTCGATTGATCTGTTACCAACAGTGGCTCATTTGACTGGGGCGAAGTTGCCGACGAATGAGATTGATGGGAAGAATATTTGGAAGATGCTTGGTGGGAGTGGGGATGCTGAGAATCCGCATGCGTATTATGCTTTTACGACAGGTAGAAATTTAGAATGTATTGTGAGTGGTGACGGGAAGTGGAAGTTACATAAACCTCACGGGTATCGTCATGTTGTAGTGGGTGGAAAAGGTGGGATGCCAGGAAGGCAGGTAGGCAAAAAAATTGAGTGGGCTTTGTTTGATTTAGAGAAT
>Ga0315321_10005047_pt1 | contig 10087 bp, 3 predicted proteins | sample M180m21515metaG_FD_203464 | JGI IMG/M metagenome (GOLD analysis project Ga0315321, IMG submission 203464) | Ammonia-oxidizing marine archaeal communities from Monterey Bay, California, United States - M1 80m 21515 | ecosystem: Environmental > Aquatic > Marine > Intertidal zone | place: USA... | reverse complement strand
ACAATGGAATGCCCATATATCCTGGTATGTTTGTCAACGTTAGGATCATCGTTGATAATCGCAAAGATTCGATCCTTATTCCTAAGGATGCTGTAGTGCACGAGGGGGACTTGAAATACATATATACCGTGCAGGAAGGCAAAGCTCGCAAGCAATTGTTGCAAGAGGGATATTCCAATGTGGAGTTCGTTCAGGCCACTTCGGGTGTCAATAGGGGCGATGCAGTGATTGTTATGGGGCACAATGCGCTAAAAGATGGTGCGAATGTGAAGGTCGTGACCGACTCTGTCGCTTCTGAAAACGCTGAAACGACTCACCCTGCTACAGCGGAAGGGTAGTATTAGTTGGTCAAGTCTGAGAGCTTTTTGTTGTGAATAAGCATTCCCATTTCGCCGTAGCGACCCGGCGGCCAGTCGCGGTTTTGATGATCGTATTGGCTGTATGCGTTTTTGGATACGTATCCTATCAGAAATTGGCGGTGACCTTGATGCCGGATATTTCCTACCCGACTCTTACGGTTCGAACGGAATACCCTGGAACGGCGCCGCAGGAGGTAGAAACTCAGGTGTCGCAACGTTTGGAGGAGCAGTTGGGCATCGTTCAGCAACTCAAGAAAATCACTTCGATTTCCCGCGCAGATCAATCGGACATTCTGCTAGAATTCGCATGGGGGGCTGATATGAATGAGGCAACTCAAGCGATCCGCGAAAAACTGGATCGAGTGCGTCTGCCGCGTGATGCGAAGCGTCCTTTGATTCTCAGATATGACCCTACTTTGGATCCGATTATGCGAATCGGTCTAACGGGTCCGTATCCTCTGGATGAACTGCGATTATTTGCCGAAGAGATCGTGCAGCGCGAGTTGGAAGGCGAAGAGGGCTTGGCTGCTGTGAAGGTGGTTGGAGGACTCGAAGAGGAGTACCAGGTGCGAATTTTCGAAGATAAATTGGTTTCCTTGAATTTGGATATTCAGCAGATTAATACGCGACTTGCCCAAAATAATGTTAATTTGCCGGGCGGCAGGCTTTACGAAGGACGCTTCCGTTACTCGATTCGAACTTTGAACGAATTCAAATCGATCGATGAAATTGGAGCTATTGTCGTAGCTCAGAAGAATGGTGTGAATTTGCATCTCAATGACATTGCTGAGATAGAGAAGAGCCATAAGGAGATTGAGATCGAGACTTTTGTTTCCGGACGGGAGAGCGTGGAAATCGAGATCTATAAGGAAGCGGATGCGAATATTGTCGAAGTCGCTGATCGAGTGAGAACTCGTACTCTGGGCCTGCCGGAGCAGCGCGCCTATGTGGAAGCGAAGAGAGCGAGGGGCGAGAGCTTTGGTCGGCGACCGGACCCTCAAGGGACTCGTAGGTTAAGTTCTGCTGAGCTGCTTGAGGTGAGAAGAAAGTTTGCAGAAGAAACGCAGAAAGAGCGTGAGTTGACCAATTTCGTTGGGTTCAAACTTCCCGAGGGATGCGTGCTTGAATTGCTTACGGATCAATCGACATTTATCGAGCAGTCGATCGAGGATGTGAAAGGCAACGCTATCGTGGGCGGTGGCATAGCCGTTATCGTCATTTTTCTTTTTCTGCGAAATGTTGGTCACACAGCGATAATCGGGATCACCATCCCCGTTTCCATTGTGGTGACGTTCGCACCGATGCAACTGGCAGGTGTCTCATTGAATATCATTTCACTAGGTGGCCTTGCCTTGGGAGTGGGTATGCTCGTGGATAATTCGATCGTCGTTTTAGAGAGCATTTTCCGATGTAGAGAAGAAGGCGATAGCTTTGTAGATTCAACAGTAAGAGGCGTATCGGAAGTTGGGGGCGCGGTCGTGGCGTCGACCCTTACGACAATCGCAGTCTTCTTCCCCATTGTTTTCGTAGAGGGTGTTGCCGGTCAGATTTTCGGCGATATGTCATTGACGGTAGTCTTCTCGCTATTGGCTTCATTGGCGGTCGCCTTGTATTTTATACCGATGCTGGCATCGCGTGGATTAGGAGATGATTCCGAGGAAGATGAGAGAGAATTGAAATCTTGGTGGAGCTTGAGTTTCTTCGCGGATTCTTGGCGAAAGTGCGCTTCATCTTTTGTGGCCTATTTTGCTTGGATTAAACGCAGTCCCATTATTGTGAAGATCCTGGGGTGGCTGTTGATGCCGGTGATCTTTGCGTTGTTGCTGCTGTCGCTTCCGTTCCGGATTGGAATGTGTTTCGTCGGTAGAATCATTTCACTAGTATTCAGAATTTTGCTATTGATCGTTGGCGTCTTCGCTTTGTTAGGGAAATTGATTCTAACTGCGATTCAACCAGTCCTTAATTTGTTCGATTTTGCATTCGATGTAGTAACGAGATTTTACAAGGGACTATTGAATTGGGCTCTGGACAATAAGATATTTATTGTTGGTGGCATGTTTGCCGTTTTTGCCCTGACGATTGTATTTGTTTTTCCCCGACTAGGAAGCGAATTGATTCCGAAAGTACACCAAGGGGAATTCAACGTGGAATTGAAATTACCAGTGGGCACTCCGATCGAAGAAACGGGAGAAATCACTCGTGAAATCGAAGAGGTCGCTTTGGATATTACGGGAGTCAAGCGTACTGCCGTAACCATTGGAACGGATGGAGATGCCTCAAGCGGTTCGGATGAGGGGGAAAACACTTCGATGATTACCGTGGTATTAGAAGAGGGTTCGACTCGAGAATCGGAGCAGATAGTGCTAGAGGAATTGAGAGGATATGGAGCTGATATTCCGGATTTGGAAGTCGAGATAACTTATCCGGAACTCATAACGGTCAAGGCGCCTATCGAGGTCGAGTTGTATGGTCACGATCTAGTCGAGATGAAATCGGTGAGCGCTTCGGTTGTTAAGGCGATTCAAGCGATTCCGGGAATTGTGGATGTGCGGTCCAGTATTCAAAAAGGAAATCCCGAGGTGCAGATTATCTATGACCGACAGCGACTGTCGCAATTGGATTTGCAGTTAAAAACGGTTGCTGAATTGGTACGCAACAAGATCCAAGGCCAGGTGCCAACGGAATTCCAACAACGTGATCGTCAGATCGATATTCTTGTCCGTTTGGATGAACAGGATCGATTGGGAATCGAAGATTTGGGCGAAATGATCGTGAACCCAAGAGGCACAATTCCGATTCCGCTTTCTTCAATTGCAGAATTGCAAGTGCGTGAAGGTCCCAACGAGATCCGACATTTGGATCGTCAACGTGGAGCGATCGTAACAGCCAATGTCGATGGAATTGATCTTTCGGAGGCTACTCTAAGAATAGAGGAGGCACTGGTTGGAATAGAGCTTCCAGCTGGTTTCGACTATGATGTTGCAGGGCAAGCTGCCGAGATGAAGAGCTCGATGGATAGCCTACTCTTCGCTTTAGGTTTAGCACTTTTTTTGGTGTACATTGTAATGGCAAGTCAATTCGAGTCCTTGCTTCATCCGTTCATCATTCTCTTCACAGTACCTTTGGCGATTATTGGGGTGGTTTTAGCTCTGTTTCTCGGAGGTTGGAGCCTCAATATTCTTGTATTCATCGGACTGATAATGTTGGCCGGTATCGTGGTTAATAATGCGATCGTATTGGTTGACTATATCAATAATTTGAGGCGGCAAGGGCGAGATAAAGTCGATGCGGTAAAATCAGCTTGCTTGGCTCGCCTACGGCCCATTTTGATGACCACCATGACGACGGTGCTGGGCTTGATTCCCATGGCCTTGGGAGTTGGCGAAGGGGCGGAAATTCGCGTTCCCCTGGCGATTACCGTTATCTCTGGTTTAACTTCGTCTACGTTTCTCACGTTAGTGGTGATTCCTTCTTTGTATCTCTTGCTGGACTATGGAAAATTCGAAGTGAATGAGGAAGCGGCTTTGCCTGAGGTCGCATCAGCGGAAGCTTAGTTGAAGACAATGCCCGAACCCAAATACAGTTTGCTCCCGACTATTTCGGTCGATCGCCCGGTGACGGTATTGATGGGGTTGCTGATGGCATTGGTTTTAGGAATCATCGCTTACAATCGCATTCCAATCGAATTGATGCCAAGCGGCATGGAGGAGAAGCGATTGATGGTGCGAGCTTATTATCAGAATTCCACTCCACTTGATGTGCTCGACAAAATAGTCGAACCGATGGAGGACGCGCTGGGAACTGTCAGTGGCGTTGAGAAAGTATACACGAGATCTTATGGTACGCAGGGGCGAGCGTACGTCTATTTCCACAAGGATGTGGATATGGATGAGGCGTATGCAGAAATTAAAGATCGCATGGATCGTGTATTGCCGGAGATGCCGGAAGAAGTGGATGAGATTACGGTTTACCGTTACGATGAAGATGACGAGGAAGTGCTTTTCGCTGCCATGACTTTAGGAGACCATATTGAGAATCCGGAGTTTTTTATCGAGCGCTATTTGCGACCCGCTTTGCAGCGGATAGATGGAGTGGGAGATGTCGATATCAAAGGAACGCAGTACAAGGAAGTGCGCATTTCTTTGGATCAAGAGAAATTGCGTGCCCACAATGTGGATATAAATCGTTTGACCAGCGCTTTGAAGAGCGATAATCTAAATCTCAGTGCTGGTCGAGTGAGAGAAGGGGGGCAGGAATTGATGGTTCGTTCAGTGGGACGGATAGAAGATTTGAAGGACTTGGAGGATTTCGTGGTCGATCGTGATACGGGACTACGTTTGAGTGACTTGGGCGAAGTGTATATTGGCGTAATCGAAGGATACAGTACTTGGCGCTTGAATGGAGGGATGTCTTATGGTGTTGAAATCACGCGCTCGGCGGATGCAAATATCGTTGAGATTTGCGATGCGGTAGTGCGCGTGTTCGATCGGTTTTCGAGAGCGAAACGTTGGGGTGGAATCGATTTTCATATATTCCAAAATCAAGGGGCGTATATTCTGGAGTCTGTAAGCAATTTGAAAATGACAGCGATATGGGGCGGCATTTTCTCGTTCATCGTTCTGATTTGTTTTTTGCGCTCGCTGAGTATTGCGGTGACGATTGCGATGGCCATTCCCTTATCGCTACTGTGCTCCATTATCGCTCTGTATTTCATGGGGTGGACTATGAATGTGCTTACCATGATGGGGCTCCTTCTTGCGGTGGGGCTAGTGGTGGATAATGCCATTGTGATGGTCGAGAACATCTACTCGAAACGAGAGGAGGGAATGAGTCCAAAGGAAAGTGCTTTGGTCGGAGCGAGCGAAATCGGTCTGGCCATTACTATGGCGACTTTGACGACGGCGGCAGTGTTCATTCCGTTGCTATTGATGCGTTCTGGGAGTGAAACGCATTTTTTCTTTCTTCGTATTGGAATTCCCGTGATCGCCGCATTGGGAGCGTCCCTTGGGATAGCGTTGTTGCTGATTCCATTGGCAAGCAAAACCTTTGCTGCAAAACGGGTGCGAGAAGCCTCGCAAAAGGCAGGCGGAAAGATTGGTAGAGCTTATCAACTTGTGTTGCGAAAAGCGATTGACGATCGCTACTTTGCGATGCTGATCATTTTTTCTTTGGTGGGCGTAACTCTAATCCCTATCCAGGAGGAATGGATTGATGTCCGGGATGGTCGGAGCAAGGGCGGTTATGTCTATTTCAGTTTCGAGCTTCCCGGTGGCGTGACAAAAGACGAAGTCGAGGAATGGACGAATCAAGTGGAGACTTTTCTCGAAGAGAATCGGGAGCTGTATGTATTCGATTCCTACTCTTCTAGTCACAGTAGAAGCAGCATGTACGTGCGGCTGAATATGATCGAGGAAACAGAGACTTGGTATCAAGTCGCATACGCTGGAATTCTCGATCTTGTTGGCATGAGCCCGGAGGAACCAATGAGCCGTGGAGACATTATGCGGGATTTCGCGGAACGCTTCAATTTGCCGCCAGGATTGAAAGCTCGCTATCGAACGAGTAGTTCTTCGGATAATACGCGGTCGTTTTATGTGTATTTGTACGGCGATGACACGGAAACACTTTTTAATTTGGGAGAGGAGGTCGTTCGTCGCCTACAGAGTATAGAGGAACTCGTGGGACTCGATTTAGACGTAGAAGCGAATGAGCAAGAGCTGGGAATTCATATGGATCGGGAAAAGGCCCAGCAGTTGGGGATAAGTACTCGTGAGGTTTCTTCTGCGATTTCTTCGGCAATGCGAGGTTCTAGTGTCGGTCGCTATTACATGGAAGACGGAAGGGAGATAGATATCGACGCAGGTTTACGCGAAGAGGACCGAGAATCGCTTACTGAACTGAACAAGATGCGTTTCAAATCCGATACGGGGAAAGAAGTGCCCCTCGATGCTATTTCCAAAATGAGCTTTCGTGATGCGACGCAGACTATTAGGCGTTATGATCGCAAAACGAACATGCGTATTCGCGCATTGATGGAAACAGAGGATACTCGAAAAACGAATACAGATGTGGAAAGTGTTATGCAAGGCTTCGAAATGCCGCGTGGATACAAGTGGGACCGTGGTGGCAGTATGAAAAAGGAGCAAGAGGAGAATCAAGAACTCCAGTTTGCTTTAGTGCTTATCTTTGTTTTCGTGATATTCCTGATGGGAGTATTGTTCGAGTCTTTCATTATGCCGCTGGCGGTAATCATTACTGTTCCTATTGCGGGAATTGGAGTTGTGTGGATGTTGGTTGCGACGGATACGGCGTTCGATCGCATGGCGGGCATGGGAGCGATGATCCTGATCGGCGTAGTGGTGAATAACGGCATTGTGCTGGTGGATTTGTCGCAGCGCCTCATGGCTTCCGGCATGTCTAGAAATGAAGCGTTGATGAAGGCCAGTCGTAGACGCTTTAGACCGATTTGGGTAACCTCGTTGACGACAATGTGCGGCATGATACCGATAGCTATTGGCGGATCGAAGATGATGGACATTTCCTATGCTCCGCTGGGTCGAGTCGTTGTGGGAGGACTGATGGTATCCACTTTTCTCGCATTGATCATCGTTCCAACTTTCTACGCGATTCTAGATGATATGCGAAATTGGTTTGCGAATACAATTAAGGATGTTTGGGGGCGCAAGGGACGAAAAGCTAAAGCGGACCCCGTCTAGACTTTTGATTTCTTGGAGAGAGGGCGATGACGCGTTTTTCGAGGCTATTACCCAAACGATTTTTCAGTTTTCAAGTCGAACGATTCCAAGCGGGTTTCCGTCTTTCAATTCATCGGGAAGCAGCGATTGGGGGCTGTCCTGGTATGCGATTAGACGGGTAAATCTGGAAATTGCGTGCGTGCCGACCGAGGTGCTGCGTCCATCGGAAGTCGCCGGAAAGGGACCACCGTGAACCATGGAATGGCAGACTTCAACTCCTGTTGGAAAGCTGTTGTAGACTATACGCCCAACCTTGCGTTCCAGAACCGCTAGGATTTCGCTGTAATTTCCTAAATCCGTTTCACTGGCGTGAATGGTTCCGGTCAGTTGCCCTTGGAAGCTTTCCAGTAAGGCGAGGAGTTCCTCTTTGTTTTGCCATCGAACGAGAGTCGTGCCTGGACCGAAAATTTCATGACTGAGAGATTCGTCCTGGAGGAAAGACGAAGCGCTGGTTTCGAAGACGGCAGCTGCTCCCAAGCAAGGAGAGTCATCGTCATTCCCGGATCCGGAGACGAGCGTTGCGACCTTATCGTTCTCTTGCAACTGCGTGATACCATCGCAGTAGGCGCGATGAATAGTTGGATTGAGCATCACTTGAGCAGCGGTGTTATTCATCTTTTCGACGAAGCGGTTGACGAGAGCATCGCCTCTAGCGTCTTTCTTAATGCACACGACCCCTGGATTCGTACAGAATTGACCGACTCCAAGTGTTGCCGAAATATGGAGACCGTTGGCTATGGATTCGACATTTTGAGAGACAGCTTCCGGTAGTAGGACAACTGGATTAACGCTACCCATTTCGGCATAGACGGGGATGGGTTCTGCACGTTTGGCAGCGATCTCCATGAGTGCTGTACCGCCAGCTGTGGATCCGGTAAACCCGACAGCTTTAATTGCAGGGTGCGCAACGAGGGCGGAACCGACTGTGCGACCGCCACCGAATAGGAGGCTGAACACTCCATCAGGCATTCCGGTTTTCTCGGCGGCTTTTTGTATGGCTCGAGCGATTAGCTCGGCGGTCCCTGGATGAGAAGAATGGGCTTTGACGATTACTGGGCAGCCGGCGGCGAGAGCTGAAGTGGTGTCGCCGCCTGCGGTGGAAAAAGCGAGGGGGAAATTGCTGGCCGCGAACACGACGACTGGACCCAGAGGGCGAGACATCGACCGGATGTCTGGTCGGGGCAAAGGTGCACGGTCGGGCAGGGCAGTGTCGATCCGGGCTTGCGACCATGAGCCATCTTCGATCAAAGAGGCGAAGAGACGAAGCTGTCCGGTCGTGCGTCCGGTTTCGCCTTTGATTCGACCTTCTGGCAGACCGGTCTCTTGCATAGCCCGAGTCACCAATGGTTCGCCAATGGCTTCTATTTGATTCGCGATTTCGTTGAGAAACGCCGCTCGTTCCTGGCTGCTCTTTTTGCTGTAGATCTGGAATGTACCGCTAGCGAGAGCCGCTGCCTGATTCACGGTTTCGGTTTCCGCGTTGTAGATGGGCGGTTCGATTTCCGATCCTGTCGAAGGATCAATCGCCTTGATCGATGTGTCGCTTTGGGGAGCAGAATTGAAACCGATGATTGAACGTCCTTGGATTTTCATAGGGTTGGTTTTTCGGGCTTCCTGAACTTGGATAGTCCAGGGAGTTTGGACAATCAAAACGGCGCATGGCTTTTTGGCTACTTCAATTTGTTCATCTTTTTAGATAAGCTTCTATTATAGGCGTCTCGGAGTTTTGCGAACAGGGTTAGCTCTCACGGCTCTGGGGGCTAGATTATAGGGCTGTTCGTGTCTGAGAAGACGTGGAAGGGATTGTGCTGTTGCTCCGAAGAGTAGCCCTGCCGAAATGAGCGTTGTGGAATAAGAGGGTGCAGGGATATCGCCGCTTTCCGGTTCATCTAAAAATCGGCAGAGCGGTTGTTGACGCTCGAGTTGCGGATGCTCGGAACGCGATGCTCAATTTGTTCGATTTGGTATCTGAGAATGTCGAGGGGGCTTATTTGGACTAAAAGTAGATGGGTTGTTTCCTTGATTAATTTCGGGAACTTGCTGCTCTTACTCGTTTCGAATTGGTGAAACCGCTAGACTATTCCACTCGTATAGGTGAGTGGGCAAGGCTGTCCTGTTTGATCGTAGTTATCTCTTTTTATGAAAACCCTCCATTTCTCGTTCGCTGCTTTGTCGGCGTTTATCTTATCGTCTAGTTTGTTTGGGCAGAATCTGCAGTTGGAAGAAACTCAGGATTTCGAGGACATTAGCGTTCCGTTAGGTGGAGCGGAAGTGCAAATCGACTTGGCCGATTTCTTTACGATCGATGGGGTGAATGGACAGATCGTACAAATGAATTTCGACCAAGGCACGATCAATATCGAGATGCTTGACGCCGCGGCTCCATTGAACGTAGCGAATTTTTTGAGTTATGTGGATGATGACTCTTATGATGGCACGATCATTCATCGCTCGTTGGAGGGTTTCGTTGTGCAAGGAGGTAGCTTTACTGCGACCCTTCCATTAGAGTCGGTTCCGACGCGCGATCCGGTGGTGAACGAGTTCGCTTTGTCGAATTTGAGAGGAACTGTGTCGATGGCGAAATTGGCAGATCAACCGGATAGCGCTACAAGTGGTTTCTTTATTAGTCTGGCGGATAATTCGGAGATTTTGGATCCGCAAAACGGCGGGTTTACCGTTTTCGCTCGAGTGATTGGAACGGGGATGGATATTGCGGATGCGATTGAGGATGTCCCAACCTGGACTTTGACCTTAGATAATAGCGGATTTCCGTATGAGAATTTCCCAATGCTTGGTGGCGTTAATGACGACGTTTCCGTTGATTTGATGGTCAAGCTTGTGGAGGCAAAACGAGTTTCGATGTACCCAGAGGTTGGAAGTAGCGATTCTATGATCAGTTTTACTGTTGGCAGTTCGTCTGACGGAATCGTGGAAGCGACTTTGGATGGATCGATTTTGACTCTATTGTCGATC
>Ga0315321_10005044_pt1 | contig 10089 bp, 9 predicted proteins | sample M180m21515metaG_FD_203464 | JGI IMG/M metagenome (GOLD analysis project Ga0315321, IMG submission 203464) | Ammonia-oxidizing marine archaeal communities from Monterey Bay, California, United States - M1 80m 21515 | ecosystem: Environmental > Aquatic > Marine > Intertidal zone | place: USA... | reverse complement strand
CGGCAGCGGCCAAGCCAAGCGTTGACTCGGAAGCACCATCAGCCGAGGCGAAGGTAAAGCCAGAAATTGAAATAAGTGGGCCGGGGTTCGACGAAGACGCAGCACTCGACCCAACGGTTGCCCCAACGGTTGCCCCAACAGGCGCACCAACGCCTGTCGCGCCAACGCCTAGCCCTACGGCAACTACGGCCTCAGTACAAACCGTAGAGGCGCCCGTAGCAACAGCAACAGAAGCACATCAACCGCAAGCCACCGCAGGGGGAAAGTACGGGTTGGCTGAAATTGAAGATACCCCTTTGGAATCGCAAACGGCACGTATCGAAGTAGAAGAAGATAAGCCTAAGCCTAGGCCTAAACGCCAGAGAGCCCCGTCTCTTAAATCGTTGCCATCGATAAAGTTGCTCGTAAAGAGCGATACGAAAATTAGCGTTGACAACCGAGACGAGATTAATGATTTAGGCAGCGACTTGCAATCGGTTTTAGACTCATTCAAGCTTGACGGAACCGTGATTTCCGCCAAACGTGGCCCGACTATTACTATGTTTGGCATTCAGCTTGAGCCTGGCGTGCCGGTTGCCAAAATCAAGAAGCACATTGATGACATCAGCCTTTCGTTAGGTACCAGCAAAGTAAGAATTATATTTCCGCTTCCAAATTCAAAGGCAGTCGGCATTGAAGTCCCAAACATGATTCAATCGTCGGTTCGCTTGCGCGATGTGTTTGAGAAGTGCTCGGCAGAAGTTGCGAACGCAGCATTGCCAATGGTGCTAGGTCAGGGAGCCCTAGGTGGCGAACTAGTCTCAGACCTCGCGAAGATGCCACACATGCTCATCGCTGGCACCACAGGTTCTGGAAAGTCCGTGTGCTTGAACAGCATTCTTTCGACGTTGTTGCTTACTCGTACCCCAGAAGAAGTGCGCTTAGTTTTGATTGACCCCAAGCAAGTAGAGCTCGATGCTTACTCTGGTATTCCTCACTTAATGTGTCCCGTAGTGACGGAAATGAAGCGCGCATCGTTTATTCTAGGCTGGGTTGTGCAGCAAATGGAGAGTCGCTTAGGCACCTTCCGCCGCGCCAAAGTGCGAAACATTGCCGACTATAATGCAATTACACGCAAAGGGCTAGAAGACATGATGGGTGAACGTTACGACGAACTCGACTTCCCAGACAGCTATCCGTACATCGTGGTAGTTATCGACGAGCTCGCTGATTTGATGTTACAATTCAGAAAAGATGTCGAGGAGAGTATTAATCGCATTGCAGCGAAGGCGCGCGCGGCGGGCATTCACTTGATCGTTGCGACACAGCGTCCATCGACGGATGTGGTGACGGGTTTGATTAAAGCAAACCTGCCGGTGCGGATGTCGTTTAGGGTTAACACCAATACGGATAGTCGCGTGATTCTCGATGAGGCTGGTGCTGAGAAGTTACTGGGTAACGGCGACTTCTTGTACCGCCCTCCCGGGGCAGACTCGACGCAGCGTGGTCAAGGAGCCTTTATCGATACTCCAGAAGTGAATGCAATTTGCGATCACTTACGCGCGAATGGTCAACCAGAATACCTAGAGGTTCTCGAGCAAGGGGGCTTGCTCGGTGGCACTACCGGCGAAAATGACGACGAGTACTGGGAAGAAGCAGTCGAGTTCGTGCTGAAGTCTGGTCGTGGCTCTGCGTCACTGTTGCAGCGTAAATTCAAAGTTGGTTATAGTCGGGCAAGCCGACTTATCGAAGATATGACGGAATGTGGTATCCTAGGCGAGCACAATGGTGCGAAGCCGCGTGATATTCTGATCACCGCCGAGCAGTGGGAAGAAATGAAAAACCAATGAGTCTTTTGACTAAACAAATTAATGTAGCCTTGGTGCACCTCGGCTGCGCTCGCAACCTTATCGATTCCGAAAATATTTTGGGGCACTTAGGCGCGGGCGGTTATGCCTTGACCGGAGATGTTGAACAGGCCGATGTTGCGATTCTAAATACTTGTAGCTTTATTGGCCCTGCACGCGATGAGTCAGAAGCCGCAATCAACGCCCTGCTCGAAGCCAAGCGCTCGCGAAATTTACGCGGTGTGATTGTTGCGGGGTGCTTGCCAGAAAAATTTCGCGATGAAGTGGTCGGTAAGTTCCCTGACGTAGACGCCTTCCTTGGCTTAAGTGATTACTCAAACGTAGCGCGCATTGTCGAAGATGTTCTGAAGGGCCGCAAGGTTAACGAGCTTTCAGGCGGACGTGCTCCTCAAGGCCAAGGCGAGTTCCTGCGCTTACTGCAAACCCCGCGGTCTTACGCCTACCTTCGCCCAAGCCATGGCTGCGACCATAATTGCGCGTTCTGTATTATTCCTAAAATACGCGGCAAGCAGTCCTCTAAGCCGATTGAGGCTGTTGTCGAAGAGACTCGATTATTAGTAGAGAAAGGTGTTCGTGAAATAAATTTAGTCGCTGAAGACACTACTGGTTACGGCAAAGACTTCGGGCGCGGCGCTGCGCGCTTACCTGAATTGGTTGAAGCAATGGCGCAAGTGGATGGCTTGAAATGGTTGCGTGTTATGTACGCCTACCCCAACAACTTTCCATGGCGATTGACTGAAGTGATGAGTCAATACGATAATGTGTTACCGTATTTAGATATCCCAACTCAACATATTGCTACGCCTGTTCTAAAGAGAATGTCGCGCGGCGGCACTAGCGAATCGGTGCGTGGAATCATGACACGCTTACGCGACGAAGTGCCAGGCATAGCATTGCGCACAACGGTTTTGGTTGGCCATCCTGGTGAAGGCCGCGCTGAATTTGAAGAACTGCTCGAATGGATGAAAGAGTTTCGTTTTGAGCGCCTGGGCGCTTTTACCTTTTCGCCTGAAGCAAATACGCCGTCAGGCAACGACGCCGATCGTTGTTCGCACGAAGAGGCTCTCGACCGTTACGGTGAATTGATGGAGCTGCAATCAGAGATACATGCTGACTTCCAGCAGAGCTTAGTAGGCAAAACCACTACGGTGTTGATTGACGATGCAACCGGCGAGACGGCAATGGGCAGAACATGGGCTGATGCGCCAGAGGTCGACGGCGTTGTAAGGATTGACGACCCACAACATAACCTGTCAACCGGGGCGATGGTCGAGGCCACAATCATTAGCGCTGACGGTTACGACTTACGCGCGGAGCTGGCAGACCGTTAATGATGATTGTTAAGCAGGTCCCGAACATGATTACTTTGGCTCGCCTAGTGCTAGCTGTAATGGCTTTTTGGTTCATGTCCGAGGTCATTAAATTAGAGGAAGGTGGCGCACCAGAGGCTTTGCTTAAGGCAGCGGCCTTTGCAGCTTTTTGGTATTTCTTTGTCGCGGCCATAACCGATTGGCTTGACGGTTTTTTGGCACGTCGCTATGGATGGGTGACAGCAGTCGGGCGCGTTGCTGACCCTGTCGTTGACAAGGTGTTGATCCTCGGCATCATGGCGTACTTGTCAGCGAGCAATAAAATTTATGGGAATGTTGGTGACTGGCATGTTGTCATGCCAGTGTGGGCAGTAGTCTTGTCCTTGGGGCGCGAGTTCCTAGTGACCGCCTTGCGTGGCATGGTTGAGTCTGCCGGAAAACAATTCCCTGCGGATGTGTTTGGTAAAATAAAAATGCTGACCCAAGCAATTTATGTAGGTACAGCATTAGGCGCCTATGCAGGTATCCCAGATTTTTTGAACCTTCCAGCACTGGGCCTCTTGCGCTCGCCAGATTTTTTCTTTTCGGTATTTTGGCTGATGATTGCAATGACCGTGTTTTCCGGCATTCATTACTGCATTAATGGTGCGCGACTGTTGTCCGGCAACATAAATGACTAATCCTCTCGAAGAGCTCCTCGTTTATCTTGATCGATTAGACGAATTGGCGCCAAATGAAAAAGCGCAAGCCACCGCTTTAATTAGAGGCTGGGTAAATAGTCAATCGCAGCGCGAGATTGTGGGCGACGATGAAATACCGTCACAGTTTGGCATCGTTGGCGAGTCTCCGGCAATGCTCGAAATCTTTGCTTTATTAGCCAAGCTTTCAAGTTCAGATATCCCGGTGTTAGTGCTGGGCGAGTCGGGGACGGGAAAAGAGCTCATCGCCAGTGCATTACACAAGTATAGTTCGCGACGTAAGAAAAAATTAATCGCTGTCAACTGCGCGGCGATTCCTGCGAACCTGCTTGAGGCTGAAATTTTTGGTCACACCAAGGGTTCCTTTACGGGAGCCCATAAAGATCGCAAGGGCTACGCCGAAGCTGCTGATGGTGGCATATTGTTCTTAGACGAAATTGGCGAAATCGCTTACGACCTACAAGCAAAGTTGCTGCGATTTCTGCAAAACGGTGAAGTGCGGGCAGTCGGCTCAAATGTTACAAAAAAAGTCAACGTGCGCGTTATCGCGGCCACCAACCGTGACTTGTTGCGGCAGGTTAAAGAGGGCAAGTTCAGAGAAGACCTCTATTATCGTCTTGCAGTCTTTACGCTGTCGCTACCGCCATTACGTGAGCGCGTAGGCGACGTTAAGCATTTGGTCAACTTCTTTCTCAGCCAGCAACAAAGAGACTCGCTGCCGTCTGCGGAAGTCAGCAAAGAGGCGCTTGATAAACTCTCGCAAGGAGAATGGCGCGGCAATATTCGTCAGCTACAACATGAATTGTTGCGTGCAGCAACTTTTGCCAGTGATGGCATAATCGAAGTTACTGATTTGTCTGAGAGTCTATAAGTTCTGCCTGCGGAGTCACGGACATATTTTTTTCAAAATTCGGGCGCGGCGCAATAAATTTAAAGGCAAAGCTGAGCCCAACAGTCGCTAGAAGCAAAACAATGGCAAGTACGTAGGTGTCGATTACGAAACGACTGTTCCATTTCTTGCGCTCGTTATAAAGCTGTACGATTTCGTCGCGTGAACGGAATTCTCCGGACCATGCAAACAACTCTTCTTCAGCGCTTTCCTCGGCCTGCTGCCGTAAATCTTCAAGCATATCTTCCATTAGCGAAGCGCGATAGCGCTGTAGCAAGTCGTGCTTGTCGCGGGCAATGTCAGAGATGGAAGGCATTAGAGTACAGTGGTGAGCTTGCGAATTGCTGCGACACAAGCGAATACAGCAAGTGTGCCAACAAAGGTCCCTAGTCCGATATGGAAAAGCAGTTTGGCAATGCGCCCGGGTAGCTGGTCGTATGAACTATGCGGTGGCTGGGGGATATCACCGCGTTGCACCGCTTCAAGGTGCAGGATGTCAAACACTTCGCTACGCACTTGATCTGCCGCTTGTTGTTTTACAAGTTCTGGGATTTCGCTGAATTCGTCAGTCTCGCCTTGATCTACCATGGCGCAGCCTCGCGATAGCGAGCGAATTGCTCTGAGGTGATGATCGCCAAAATCGAGAACACAATACCTAGCAGCGTTGCCACGAGAAGGTTGAGCCATAAAATAGGGAAGTACGGCTTCGTGGCCTCAACGGGGGCGTCGGCTGTCATCAAGAACGAAGCCGTGCGTGACATATACAGCTCGAGCTCGGCATGGCGGTCGCGCTGCTGACGAAGAGTCTCGCGAGCATTACGCAATTCTGATTCTATAATTTCGCTGCCTGCCTTGAGGCGGTTGAGCTCGCGCAAGCGGGTTTGTGATTCGCTTAATAATTTCGCGTAGTGATTTGCTTGAACATCGAGGCCTGCCTCACTAACCTTAAATTCGGCGATACGCGTTTCATAAGAATTACGCATGCCATCGCTACTAAAAGCTCGCGCACTTTCGACAGTCGCCGTTTCGGATGCAAGCTGGTCGTTAAGCAGGGCAAGCTTATTACGCAGAGCAATGGCCTCGGGATTTTTGTCCGTGACGTTTAGGCTAAGGTTCGCCAATTCTAAATTTGTTGTAGCAATCTCTCCACGCAGTTGATTCAACCGTGGATTTTCAACTTCGGTATAACCAGACTGCGAAAATTCTGGCCGCTGTTGGAAGTTTTTAGTTACCTCTTCGCGCTGCTTAATTAAAGACGCGCGCGCCGAAATATTGTCCTCAACGGAGTCTTGGAATCGAGTAACACGAGTATGGTATTGCGCGATCTCGGTAGAAAAATCTATGGAGCCATTAGTCTCGAGGAAAGCTTGGCGGTCGCTTTCGAGCGCGGCCACAAGTCCTGTCGAACGATCAATGGCCGCTACCAAAGTGGAGACGTTCTCCGCAACGCGCTGCTTGGTGGTAGTGTCGAGACTGCTGCTGAATTCACGAAGATAGGTTTCGGCGATTTCACGAGCGACTCGCGGCTCTGGGTCGTAAGCCGAAATGACAATAAAGTTGAAAGTGTCTAGGTCGAACTTGACGTTTTTTTCAAGCCACTCAGAGTTGCGGCCGTCAATTTGAGAGGCAACGGTAGTCCGCAATTCTGCAGAATTAAGAACACCTAGCAATGCCTGCTGCGTTTCGGTATTAGCCGTAGGTAACTTTGGAGCTGTTGGCAGATTACCAGATTCATCAGACAGTGAAAGCGTGTCAGATTGAGTGGGCAAATAACACCGCGCCTGCGAACGGTAGGTCTCGCTCATCATTCCGGTAACGATAAAAGCAGCCACCACAGCAACGGCTGTCACGACAGCGATTACGTACATGCGCTCGTATATAAGCGACATCGGAGATTTAGATTGGTGGCTCACTATGGGTGTTTAGCAGAGGGGGGCTATTTAAGCCTATGCCGAAGCGTATTTTAAGACGGTTGAGTGGTAGTTTAAACACCAAAGTTTACGACGAAAATCGATGAAGGATGTTCCAAACTTTGAGTAATTGTGATTAACTTGAAAAGTACATTTTAAGCCCGGTAAAGCGCCCTTTTATCGCAGGCCAAACGGCAGTGACACCAAGCAAGTAGCGATTTTTACTGGAAAACCCCGCGAGGCTTCCCATAACCCCCCATAAGATGCCTGGACATGGGAAATTCCCTATTAAAATCGCAAACGGTAGGTGCAGAAGGCGGCCAAGAAAACCGTAGTGTTTTAGCAAAACAAAGGTTTCGTTGGCCGCATTATTGTGAATTGCGGCTGTGTCAAAACGGCCCGTGTTAAGGATGCGCGGGGCCTCGTAATGATCCACTTCAGCTTTTGGGTCAAAAACAAGTTTATAGCCTTGTTCGGATACTCCTAAGCAGGCATCCAGTTCGTATCTGAAGCAATCTCCGAGTAAGCGAGATTCGAATCCGCCCTGATTGCGTAGAGCAGAAATAAGTAAGGACATATTTGCTCCACGAAAGTGCTGCGACGGAACGACTTGTTTGGAATGCCGCGTGCTTTGGTCGAGGATAAAGCCTGGAAAGACAACCCGATTTTGGTATTTGGCTTGTTTAACCTCAGGCTTGCCATCGACAATATTAATCGGCGGGCCCGCAACACCACCAATCTTTGGATTGGACTCGTAGTGGCGCGCGATGTTTGTCAGCCAGGGCGGTCGCGCAATAGCGTCGTCGTCGATTAGGCAAGCGACATCGCCGGTGGCGGCATCAAGCAATGCGTTTTCCGCGACTACAATGCCAGGCGCGGTGAGCATTACTTTGACAATGTTTAGCTTTGTGGTGCGCGCAACAAATTCATCGACAACGGCAACGCCTTCGGGGTCGAGATCACCACGCAGGGAAATCAAAACCTCATCCGGCAGTCGAGTTTGTAACTCGAGGGCTTCTAGATTTTTACGCAACAAATCCGGGCGCTTTAGCGTCGGTAAAAAAACTGAAAATTTAAGTTTAGCTGCAGTCATGACTAGCGTTGTTGCATAGCAATTTTATAGGCTTCTAAATGTTGTATAGCGGTGTTGCGCCAAGTAAATTTCGCGGCATGTGCAAGGCCGCGCGCAATCATTTTTTCGCGAAGCTCAGAATTATTACACAAGCTTAACAAAGCATCTGCGATTTGCTGTTCATCGTTTGGGTCTACCAGTAAACCAGCATTTGCAGTCACCTCTGTTAATGAGCAAGCATCTGCAGCAACAACCGGTGCGCCGCAAGCCATAGCTTCAATGACAGGAATACCAAAACCCTCTAAGAATGAGACCAAGGCGAAAGCATCGCAAGTGCCGTATAGCCGCGGAATATCTTCGCTGTCGACAAAGCCAGTTAGTACCACATCTTTATCATGGCCGCGGTTAGAAATACGTTGCCACATTTCATCAAATAGCCATCCTTGCGCTCCAGCTAAAATTAATTTACCAGCGTAGCCTTCTTTTTTCATTATCTGGAAAGCAGCACACAAGCCTTCGATGTTTTTATTCGGCTGCAAAGTCCCGAGGTACAAAACAAAGTTCTCGCTCACTTCATAGCGCTCACTAATACGAACGCGATCCGCTTGTTTGTCAGCGGATGGCTCTAGGCCCGGCGTAATGCCATGGTAAATGGTTTGCACACGTTCGGGGTCAATTTGAAAATGTTCTACAATGTCGCGCTTAGAAAAATCTGACACGGTGATGACTCGATGCGCGCGCTGCGCGGATGGCGGCACTAATTTTTTTCGGTCAGCAATCCATTCCTTAGGAAGGCCTTCGGGTGCGCGCAGAAAAGCCAAATCGTGGATGGTGACGACCCGTGCAGCTTTATTAGTATGGGCCATTAAATCGAATGGGCCGTGTAACACATCATGTTGCCCCGCAAACCATTCCGTAGGGACATGCAATGCGCGTAATAATTGCGGCGGAAATTGAGTTAAGGAATGTTGCGTTATTCCGGTAATATCGCAGGTCTCAAGCATCTTAGACTTATGCTTGCCACGCGTGAAGTTGAAAAACAATTCGATGTTCAGCTCATTGTCAAGCTGCTGCAAATTTTTCAACAACTCTAGCCCATAGACATACGCCCCACCTTTGTGGTAACCAGAGAGTGCCATACCGGTGGCGTCAAAGAGTAGTTTCATGAATCCAATGCGATGGTTTCACGGTAAGCGCTAAACGTTTCATCCGCACATTTTTTCCAAGAAAAATTCTGAGCTCTTGCAAGGCCATCCTGCCTCATTTTGTCAAACATTCCGTCATCGGCGTCGAGCTGCTCTATTAAAGATTTTAATTTTTCGACATCATCGGCGTCAAAAAATTGCGCGGCACTGCCAGCGATTTCGGGCAATGCACCGCGATTGGAACAAAGGACGGGTGTGCCAGCGGCCATAGCTTCAACTACAGGCATCCCGAAGCCTTCGTAGCGCGAAGGCAGGACCAATGCCCGCGCACCAGCAACGAGTGGCGCAATGTTTTGTTGATCGACGAATCCTAAAAATTTAACGCGCTCTTTTAATTGCGGAAGCTCTTCAACAACCTCTTGGATTAATTCCGATTTCCATCCAGCGCGTCCACCAATAACCAGGTCGGCATTAAGTCCTGCTCCAAGGGCCATGCCAAATGCGCGCAATAGGAGTTCGACATTTTTCTTAGCCTCAACCGAACCGATAAACAAAAAGTACTGACGTTCAGAAAGCTGCAATTGTTGTTTGATCGCAGTAATGGATTCTGCGTTTTGGTAAGCATTGCGAAACGATTCGCTCAAGCCCATGTGCACCACCTGGGTGCGTCCGCGTGGAATACTGTAATGCTTCACTAAATCCTGTCGCGTATGTTCTGAATTGCAGATCCAATAATCAGCTCGACTCGCTAGGCTCTCTGTCCCTTTTACCAAGTTGCTCACCCATTCGTTTTTTAGATACTGGGGGTGATGCAAATACATTAGATCATGGGCCGTCACTACTAACTTACCGCTAGTTCTAAAATTAAAAATCGGCTCGGGCGCGTGAACAATGTCGTGATCGCCGGTAAAGAATTCAAGCTTGCCTAACCTCGCTAAAAAATCAGGTGATGCCCACCAATGATGCATGCTACTAGCGAGGGGTGTAAATTGCTTAAGAGCCTTGAAATGTTTAGGATTTAGGAACGCAGTGAATAGTGAGAATTCAGCATCAGCGGTATGCTCTTTGAGTAGCTCTGGAACCAAGTTATGCCAATAGGAGTCAATGCCACCATAGTTGGTGGTTCGCGCCAAGCGGTGACCCTCGAGTAAAACTTTCACGAAATGAGCTGTTTGTAATGCGACTGCAGCTGCGCCCAGTGCCTAGGCGGGTCGCATT